>Ga0256833_1003525_pt1 | contig 10674 bp, 10 predicted proteins | sample 356284metaG_FD_190535 | JGI IMG/M metagenome (GOLD analysis project Ga0256833, IMG submission 190535) | Hydrothermal vent microbial communities from Mid Atlantic Ridge, Atlantic Ocean - 356-284 | ecosystem: Environmental > Aquatic > Marine > Hydrothermal vents | place: Atlantic Ocean: Mid...
TAAAACCCGCACTTGACCTCACTTAAAAGGAAATTGTCATAGATTTCAATTCTACAATAGTACGATTAAAACTAAAAAATCGTTTTAATGTTTTGCCGAATAAGTTTTATTTCAATTCTACAATAGTACGATTAAAACGAATGTACCTAACTTCAAATATATCTATTTTCATATATTTCAATTCTACAATAGGACGATTAAAACGATAAAATGTCCGCAATCAACCCTTGAAAAAAATTTATTTCAATTCTACAATAGTACGATTAAAACGGTCTTGCTGTTGCCGGTGGCGTAGTTGCTACAGTCATTTCAATTCTACAATAGTACGATTAAAACACAGACAAATTTAACTCATATCATAGTTAATTTAAAATTTCAATTCTACAATAGTACGATTAAAACTGCCCCAAAATAAGCCTTTTTCATGCTAATTTCAAAGCTTTTTTTATGTGTTTTTACGTCGACCTGTAATAGTGTAAAATCTCTAGGGGTACGACGATATATGCTGGTTTAACTAATTTATATGAATGAATCGGTTTCATTTCTTTCTACGCCCAATACTTGTCTGTTAGTATAATTTCCCGAATCGAATTGATAGATAATTACCGAATCTTTTTCTTTATTGATTTTATCTTTTATTCCTTTTTTAATTATCTCGAACTGTGCTTCCGTTACATCTCCTTCAAATACGGAATTTTGTATCCATAATAAATGTTGTCTAAGAAATTTTAAAAGTTTTACACCTCTTTTAGGTGCGGCGTCATATACAATTATTACATACATTTTTTTACCTTTTGTTGCACAGATTAGTAATCTGTGATACGTTTTTACCACCAGATTTTAAATGGCTTATATTCTTTTTCTCCAATAATATGTTTAATAAGCTTGTAACACTCCAATCTAATAAGATGTCTGTAACTAACAGACCTTTTAAGAGTTCTATGTTTAATTGTTGTTTTCAATTTTTCATCATATTCGCGTAAATATATTTTTCTGCCTTCTTCGGTTAACAGACAATGGTTAATTTTTTTATCGAAATGTTTTGCTTTAATTTGCTTTTTATTTAGCAGACTAAAAATAATTCTATCCGAAAGCAACGGTTTAAATATTTCTGCTAAATCCAAAGCTAAAGAAAATCTTCTTTCTCCCGGTTCGTGTAAAAAGCTAATTAATGGATTTAACTGCGTTTTATAAATTTCACTTAACACTGTTGTATAAACTAACGAATTACCAAATGATATTAGTGCATTTATTTCATTTGTCGGCGGACGTTTTTCTCTTTTCGAAAAGTTAATCGGTTCATCTATAATTAAATTCCAAGTAGTATAATATGTTGATCTTATGTTCCCTTCAATACCCATAAGTTCTTGAACATCAGTTGTTTCTTTTATTTGTTTCATAAGTTTATCAATCCTTGGAATAAATGGAGACATATCTTTATTGCGCGCGTTATAGTAAAGAAGATTTTTTCTAATGTTATTTGCCGAACCTTCTACAAATTTTTGAGCAATTAAAACTCGCAGATTATTGTTAGAATATGAGGCAACCTGTCGTACTAATAGTTTACCGGAAACAAAAGGTTCTCTCGGGTAAAAACTTCCGCTATAATAACCGTAGTAATTAAAAAGATGTAATGTAATCTGATTTTTGGCAAGAAAGTTCAGAAACTTTGTATTAAATCTAAGTTCACTAAAACAATAAATTGCTTCTATATCTTCTATTGGTAAAGGTTTGCGTGGAAGCTTTTTGGGCTCATACTCATCTGCAGATTTGTCGTTGGTTTCATCTTCAACTTCAATAATATCTTCCTCTGCTTCTACCGGTTCTTCTGCCTTACCGGGTTCAAAATATAGTGTATTTTGTCTACGAATTAACTTTCCGCTGCTGAAAATGTAATAGTTTCTTTTCATAATATTTCTTCCGGTTTTCGTTGCACAGATTAGTAATCTGTGTTACGATTTAAAGCAACTAGAATTATATGTAACATAAATCATAATACGAACATTTTTTACAATATGATTTATTAATAACATTCGGTGGTGTTTCTTTCTTTAATATATAATTAATTGAATTATTTATTTCCATTAGTTTTTTCTCATCTCCAGGATTTAGTTCAACTTCAACCGTTTGCCGGAGTTTCGGATAATCTATCTTACCTTTTACACCGTCAATCCCTTTTTCTTTTAATACCTTTATGTAATATTTTACTTGCCAGATATGTGTTTCTTCCATTTTATCGGATTTTTTAACTTCGTGTATCGTTTTGGTTTTCGCATCGTAATTATCAAGCACAATATTATCTATACGTATTTCGTGTTTTTTTCGTTGATATGTTGAATCGGATATAAATTTACCCATTGCCACAACATCGCTGTTGTGCTCCATATCTATTTTGTGAGTGAAAAGCCAAAGTTTTCTCTCACAAATAAAATAATATGCAATTTGAGTTCCTGTCATATTTAAAACGTAGCACAGATTAGTAATCTGTGTTAAAAAACCAGAAAATAGTACAGATAAATTTCTGTATTACAAAACCAAATAATTTTTATTGCAATACGTGTATTCCCAATCAAACCAGTTATTTACCAAACCGGCTTTTACCGGATTTTCCAAAACATATTTTATTGTAAAATAAAGTTCTTTCTCATTTCTAATCCACCTATCAAAACTTTCATCTTGCCAAAAAGAACCCTCGCGTTGTAAAAACAGGTTTGATTTTCTTGCGGATATTCGTTTAATAGATTGCATTATTTTACTTATACCTTTATTACCCGATAGTAATTCAAAAACCAGGTGGATATGATTAGGCATAATTGTATAACAAATTAAATTATAATCTTTGCCATCGGGATAGTGCAAAGTGTTTTTACAAACATCCGCTATATCTTTTTCTGCTAAATATTGCTTTCCGTATTCTCCACTGTCTAAAACCGAATCATATTTTTTGATAATTCGTTCGTATTTTGTGTTGTCTAAATTTTTCAAATCGGAATGAATTATTTTAAGTAATGTTTGCGGTATAGAATTCTTTAACCGGTATGTAATAAAATACATTCCGTCGTTAAAATATAAATGCGGTAAGTTGCGTTTGTGTAACATAATATTATTTGTTGCACAGATTAGTAATCTGTGCTATGTTGTTTAAATAAACGGATTATATTCGGGGAAATCATATTTTAGTATTCCCGTTTCTTCATCATATTCAGTTTTTACAATAAAAATATTACGGCACCATTTATTTATTAGTTTTTCTTGATGATTATCAAAATTATTTTCGTTATTAACTAACTGATAACTAAGTCGAATATCCTCGCGAAATCTAATTTCGTCGTATTTCCATTTTGGGAAATAAACATTTACAACAAATCTGTTTAAAATTACTTTTTTGAATTTAACATAAAGGTTTTTGTTATCTGAGTTCTTTTCGAAAAATTCATTTATGCTTTTTATCAGTTCTTCAAGTTTTGTTTTGGGGATAACGGAAATACTGGAAATTTCTCTGAATATTCTATGTGCTTCATCTTTTCTTTCCGCCATAAAACCCGAATCAAGTATATCAAGTGTTTTGTAAAAAGTTGTCAGATAACTTTCCGAAACTGCAAATATTTTAGGATTATAAAGTTTTTTAACAAGTTCTTTCTTTTCTAATTCGGATAATATCAAAGCCTCGGGCTCAAGTTTTTTTATTGTTTTAAAAAATTCATCAACCGTTTTTTTGTTTCGCCAATCTTTTGATTTTTTCTTGTATTTCCCGTTTTTATCCAACCATTTGTCTGTTTCTAAATCACTTTCAGTTTTTGAGAAGAGTTTTAATGAAATTTCAATAAGATCATTCGAATAAACATTGTTCCCACCCGATTCAATTCCATTTTCAAAAATCGTTACGAAAACATTAGGGCTCTCCAAATTACTCGGCGATTCGGTTTTATAACGTCTCAAGACTCGTCCCATTCTTTGAACTAAAGAATCGATCGGCACAAATTCCGTATATAAAATATCCGCATCCAAATCCAATGATGCTTCAACTACTTGTGTAGCAACAACAATTTTGGGTATATTTTCGTCCAAAGGTTTTGGATTTGAGAATTCTTTAACTATTAAATTTTCTTTTTCTTTTCTTTTTTCGTATGTTAATCTGGAATGTAATAGTTCAACAAACATCTTTTCACCAACGTTTTTCTTAATTTTATCAAACACATCAACAGCAAGTTTTACTGTATTAACAACTACCAAGACTCGCTGTCCATTGTTTTCATAAGATTTATCAATTATTTCGTCTATAATTTTATAATATTCAAATTCATTTTCATTGTTTTTAATTTTAATAAATTTCAGTTTATGTTTTTTTATGGATGAATAATCAACTTCTGTAGCTTTATCGTAATAGTCAATCAATTCGAAATCTTTTTCCCCGACTTCATCTTTAATTCTGTTCTTCAATTCTTCCCGAATAAAATCAGGCATTGTTGCAGTTATCAATAAAAATTTGCCACCCATTTTATAAATATCTTGTAGATATCTCACTATTATTGCTGCAGCTTTTGGATCATAAGCTTGCACTTCGTCAATTACCAAACGTGAGTAAGAAAAAGTTGCATAAATTTTTTCATAAGAAGGCGGACGCAAAGCATAAGGGAAAAACTGATCGCCAGTAGAAACCATAAACGGATAACTTAATTGTCTTGCAAGATAATAAGATTTTAAGTTTTCCGTTTCGTTTCCGTCTCCCAATAAATAAACATCGGCATCGGAATGAAGCAAGCCCACTCTTTCATCTTCATCATTAAATAATTGTTGTGAACGTTCGAATATTTGATTTACCGCGGAACGCAACGGCAATGTATAGAACGTTTTTTCACCTTTGGACCAGATGTAAGAAAATTCTGTTTTGCCGCTACCCGTTGGTGCAACTAAAATTACATTTTTTTCACTTAATTTTTTTTCTTCTATTAATTTTACCTGCCAAATCTTTTTTTCGTCATCCAAGTTAAATTTATCTTTTAGTTTGCTTTTAATTTTTTCGTATTCAATTCCTTTAAATTCAATCGGTTGTTCGTAATTATTCTCACTTTCACAGAAAGAAGCAAAATGATCGCATCGAATTAAAAATCCAGATAATTTTACCCAATCAACTAAGTTTACTTTTTCGAATGAAATACGCTTCGGTAACCAGTACAAACTGTAAGGCGGAATAGCATAGTCCTCGATTTGTGCACCGTTAATAATTTCCGTCAACATGGTTTTGTCGAATTTAATAAGTTCTGCATAACCATTAAAAAAATCTCTAAGTTCTTCTTTAAGATTTTTTTCAATTTCGGATTGCAAATTTTCATTAAGCAAATTTTCGATTTCGTCAATTGAATATCGAATTACTTCTTCAAAATTATTACGCCAATGATGATAAGCAACAGCAGACAAAACAAATTGCTTGTACTCTTTTGCATCTTCCGGATAAATTTGTTTAATCTTTTCTTCCAATTTTATTTTATCGATTAAGAATAGCGAGAAAATAGAATGGGGCAAATTTGTAGAAATTTCAAAAGGACAGTAATTTTTATTTCCTAAAGTTCTAATTTGAAAATAGGGTAAGGCTTTACCCAAGTCATGTAAAATAACAGCAATTTTTATGAGTTCGTATAATTTATTATCACCTATGAATGTTTTAATTTCATTTATGTTCCTTAAAATATCTTCGATATGTTGAAGAAGTGAAATACCGTTTTTATTATTTTCATTTGCACTTTTTGCCCAAATTTTTGCTTCAATGTTATCCATTTAATTCACCCAAGAAAATTGGAAAGTTAAGTTCTTTATCAATAAGTAGTTTTTGACCGATGATTAATCCGTCATTTAATTTTGTTCTTAAATAATCGAAGGTTCTTTTTCCATGTCTATTGAAATTACTTTCGTAACCTTCTATTTTACTGAAAGTCGGTAAATTATATAGCAACCCTTCAAAATAGCTATTATTCATTTGTTTCCAACCGTTTTCAAGAATGTAAAAAGTATCCGGAATCCAGAAAAAATGCTTAAAATTGCCACCGTGCCGTATGTATTCCAAATCTTTTTCTTCCAGAATTTTCGGCTTTTCTTCAAGAACAATCCAATCTTCCGCTCTACCTATATGTAAAACTTCAAGTCTGTTCACAGGGTTTTCCAAAGCATTTTTAATTTCATTAAGAATTTCAATGTTTTCGTGCCCCAAATAGAGCAATAAGCGAACATCATTCAATACGTCAATCCACATTTGTGATTGCCCGCCGGGATGTTCGATATGCCCATTATTTTCTCTATTTTGAATGTATCCGAATCTCCCAAGATGAGCTTTTTTGCTCAAATTTCTAAACCAAATCATCTCGGTAACTTTAGCATCAAATCTCCCAGCTAAAGAAATTTTTAATTTTCTAATTCCGTTTTTATACAAATCATCATTTTGATTAATAATACCAAGCACATTTATTAAAAAGCCGATTACGGTGGAGTACGGCGGTAATGGATAAGTGTGCCTTCTTTGATATGCAAACGGCAATCTGTAATGAGCATTCGGTTGATAAATTTTAATTCTCAGTAGATTCATTTTCTTGTCCGTTGTTGTTTAATCCTAATTCATTTAAGAATGTTTGCCAATCATTTGTTACTTTATCCGAATAAACATAAACCGGGATTCTTTCCGAGCCTTGAATAAAAACATTTCCGTCAATCCAACCGTTGGCAAGGCAGTCATTAATACCGATAACTTTGAATTTACCATCCTCTTTTTTTACATCGATATACGGATGAAAAATAGGCGATGGAATTTTTACTCCGCTTGCAATTATAAAAAGAGGAACGATAGTATTTGCTTCACCGCTTGATTGTGCGTAAAGGCCGTTTTTAATAGAATTTAAAATATCGGTTATTCTCTTCTTCTTTATTTCTTCGGTAACTTTAAAGGTTATTTTATAAGGTCCGCTCGAAGAGATTTCTTCAATATTAATTGTGCCGTTATCTGTTTTATATTCACGATTACCTTTCTTTTCCACTTCAAAAGACTTTACAGCACCCAACTCAAATGTAAGTATTTTATCTTCTTGGGTAAAAATTGGTTTCCTTGATAAAACAAAAGTATAGGTTTTTTCTTCACTATTTTCATCAAATTCTAATATTTCAAAAGAATTTGTAGATTTCTTTTGCTCCTTTTTTACCTTATCTTTATCATCCTTTTCTTTAAGTTTGGAGGTGTCGATTACTCCATCAATAAAGTTTAATTTGTAATTTTCGGATTTTTTTATTTTTGTTTTTTTCATTAAATCAGAATCGACTGTTAACTCATTTCCATTTATACGTATTTTACCGGTTTTCTCTCCATAAGAAATCTCATAGAAAATATTCCCTTCATTGTCTTTTTTTTGCTCAACATTTCCTAATTCTATTTTTTTAGGCGTAGCTATCTCAATATTCAATAAAGTCTTTCCTTCTCGCACAGTTTCATAAGGTTCATTCTTCATGATCCATATGTCTTCTCCAATTTTTTTACAATCTAAAGTAACACTAAATTTGAAAAGTGATGTATGTTCTTCTTTATTATATGGATTGGGGGTTACATTATTCCCTTGTTTAATTGCCCTATTGACTAAATCGTGATTTGCGTAAAAAGCTAAATCTTGTTCATAAGAATATATGGAAATAGCTTTTGTAATTCCGACAGGACTTTTTCGTGTAATAGAATTTTGCCCACTTATAGTATACATATACCCAAATGCATCTAATTCAGATTTAGTAAGGATATCATCTTCAGCAATATCAAACTGTACTACTTGTCCTTGTCCTGTTAATTTAGCTCCCTTCCAATCATTTGAATAAGCTTTTTGCAATGTTTCAAATAAATAGTGCCTAATTGCAGGTTTGCCAATATAAGATTTAATTTCACCGTTAACATTCATTTTTTTTATGGAAAGAATATTTCCACCGACTTTTTCGTCTCTGTTCAGAGCAGAGCCTTCAAATATCATTGTTAGTGTAATGTTTTTCATTTTTAACCTCTCTTTATTTAAATTTCATTTTTTGTTTCATTTCCTATAATTCCACTTAAAAAGGAAAAAATAAATACTTTGAACATTTCATCTGAATAAATCGGTTTGAATGCTTCAACGAGCTGATCAGGGAATTTTTTGTTTTGCGAAACAAATATTCTCAATATACCATAGTAAACACCATCTCTTTTGCCCGCGCGTGTTTGTTCAAGTAAGCGATATCCCATATTGCCAAAAGCATCACCCAATTCGTTTTTCAAACGATAGCCGAGTTTTGTTAGTTTATCAACCAAATCCGAAGCATTAATCCCTGCAACTGTTTTGTAGAGATTTTCGAATTCCCTCTGATCTTTTTTCATCTCGGCCGCGTATTCGAGTTTGCTTTGAAATTCTCTTTGAATTTTCATTAAGGTGTCAAAGAATTCTTTAAAATCCGGGAAATTCGGTTTGCCTTTTTTTAATTGCTCATCGAGCTCGTTTAATTTGTCATACATTTTTATCTCCTCTTAATTTTATCTTCAATTAACGAATACAATTTTAATATCTTGTTAGCCGTGTTTTTCAAATGGTTACGATTTTTTTGTAAGAATAAAGTATTGTTAATATAATTTTGTTCGCTTTTGTTTAATTGGTCTTTTATTGAAAGTCTCAAAAATTTCTGAGCAAGATCAATTAAGTCGGAATATTTTTCGTCAAGAATTTTATTGTAAATATTGTATTCTCCTAAGTCCGATAAAATTGATGCAATTTGTCTGTCCGTAATAATCTTTACAACATTATACGGCAATGTAAAATATTCAATGCTTTTATTCTTTTTAGTAATAATTTCTATGTTCATTCCACTCCATATTCCAAGAGAAGTTTGAATTTTATTTGCATATTCTATGACCGTAGTTGCAAGAATTTCTCGTTTTGTACGATTCTCGATTTTACTATTAGCGCCAAAGGATTCTTTCACGAATTTGTTGAGTTCGTACATTACTTTAAACGAAGGGGCGTTGATAAAAATTTCGGAAAAATCTGATAACGTTGTTAAGCCGAGATGGTGGTGAATTAAAATAATGGAACAGACGGGACAAACGTAAGTTGAAGTGTTAAAGTTCCAAAATCCGTTTGGGAATAAGGATTGAGCTCCACCTAGCTGTTTATCAAATTTATTAGAGAATTCATTAATTCCATAATAGAAAGTGTCAAAATCATTATTTCTCTCACTCCAAACCTTATTCAACGTTTTTAGTCTTTCTTTTGAAAAACCTAAATTACTTGAACAAATAGAACAATTTTTTTTCGTTTTTTTTATTCTCTTAATTGATTTCAAATAAAGATGAAAGTTATTTTTGTCTTGTATCCGAGATGAATTTATAAAATTTGGATACAGATTTGATTTACCTACGATTGAAACTTTTAATGTTTTCTCTTGTCCGAAAAAGCGACGATTAACATCAATAAAATCAAAATACCGTTCGGGTAACTCTGCTGTATTTCCACTAAAACTTATCTTATTTATTCCTTCTAAAACATCCAATAATTTTAATCCAACTACTCCGGCGTTATATAACCAATTAGATGGAAAAAGTATTATTTTATTATTTTCTTTAATCATTTCACCACCTCCAACATTCCAAAACCTTGAGAACGATGAACACCAATGCCAACATCATAAACCATTTGTAAAATTTCTTCATCGGCTTTTAATTTAAAAAGACCTTTATTCGTCGGCATCTTCTGATAATGATAAATAGGAAGTTTTCTCATTTGAATCGGCTCAAATTCAACATTAGTTACTTCTGTTATATTTAAAAATTCTTTCGCACATTCTTTGATTGAGAATATTAAGCCTTCGTAAAATCCTTCTTCTTCGGGCCAAAGAAATTTGTTTGAATCTCCCTTATTATTTACAAGAAATGGAGAAAGAGTTTTAAATATTTTTTCGGTTCCGTATATTTTATAAGGTGGATGAAGTGTTACATTTTTCAATTTTAGAACATTATCGAATAATCGATATTCATCTATATTATGAAAACTGTTGTAAATATAGGTTATCAATTCATGATTGTTCGAAGAGAAATTTAATTTGACTTTTGTACCTACTTTTAACAAATTTCCTTCATCTCCATATAATTCTGGGAAGTAAACACCAAATGTAAATGGCTTTAGTTTATGTTGATTATAAAAAGTATTGAATAAGTTTTTATTTGCCAATTCAAATGATGCTTTTATAAGGGATATAAATCCTCTAAGATAATCTCTTGGTAATTTATCTCCACTCATTTCATAATTAATAGTTAATCTCATCTTTTCACCTCAAAAATTTTTCTTATTTCTTAATAGTTAAAGCAATTAATATTTAATATATTTTTCTCAATCTTCTGCTCTTCAAATATTCCAATCATAAAATTTTGTATAAACTCTTTAACAAGTGGGGAAGAAATCACTAAGCTGGCTTTCGGCTCAAGTAGCTTAATTATTTGGCTTTCAATGCTAAACTTCTCAAATCTTAATGCAAAGGAAAAAAGTTTATATGTTTTACCTGTTTGTTTATAGCCTTTTGAGTGCAAAAATTCTGCAAATTCTTTTGAACCGAACCGGAGTAATTTATAAACTGCAGCTGCTAAAGGATAATAATAATTAGGTGTTATTCGATTTGTATTTACCACAGATT
>Ga0256833_1003526_pt1 | contig 10672 bp, 10 predicted proteins | sample 356284metaG_FD_190535 | JGI IMG/M metagenome (GOLD analysis project Ga0256833, IMG submission 190535) | Hydrothermal vent microbial communities from Mid Atlantic Ridge, Atlantic Ocean - 356-284 | ecosystem: Environmental > Aquatic > Marine > Hydrothermal vents | place: Atlantic Ocean: Mid...
AACTTGTCTGAAAAGGGCCTTTCAAGGATGGTATAAACCCCAAGATTGTTTAGATCCGAGAATATGCTCTCCTTTGCCACCCTGAGTATGCCAGTTAGCACCCCCTTGTAGATGTGCGGGTTGTCCTTTAGAACAGCAGACAAGAGCCCACGCATGAATGCAATCATCTCCTCGTAATACCCATACTGCCATGCCGCATGGATGGGGGTGTCATACTCGTCTATAAGGATGACAGGGGGAACGCCGTGAAGCTCGTGGAGATAATGGCTAAGGCTCTTGAGGGAATGCTTGTAGTCTTCAATGTCCCTGCTCTCCTGAAGTATCTTGCGAATAGGTTTTGACCATGTCCTGTCAATGCTGGATATATCTGTTGCAGGATCTACATGTCGTTCCACTTCCTCGCTGATGACCTGGATAAAGCCCGACAACGCAGAAGAAAAGCTCCTCTCCTTCACATCCTTGAAGGTAATGAATATCACCGGATACCTGGCAAAGTGCTTGCGGAAACACTCCTCATCCCTTATGGCAAGGCCCTCAAACAGCTCCTTTCGCTCCCTGCATCTGTCCTCATCCTCGCATCTTTCAAAAAAGCACTTCAGCATGGTGAGATTGAGGGTCTTTCCAAAACGCCTTGGCCGGGGAAGCAGGATGATCTCTGCCCCTTTCTCCACTACCTCCTTTGCCAGAAGAGACTTGTCTATGAAGAAAAATCCTTCCTTTCTAAGCTTTTCAAAATCACTAAGCCCTATGCCTATCTTTTGTGAGCTTTTCATCTTTACCCTATCCCATCTATATTATGTTATGTCTGACAACGTCCGATATCGTCTCGATTGAGATATCTTTTTTCAGAAAAATTATATCAGAGGAGATAGCGGATTAGAAGGAAGAGGAGATTTTCCATTGGCCTGAATCCACCACTAAAAGAATGAAAAAAAACTTGTTAGTGTACTAAGGTGGAGCACAGGGACAAAAGCGATGGGATGGGAGATAAATAGGGGCAAAAGTGTAGAGGGATTTTTGGGTATGGAGAAATTTTTTTCTGGAAAAGTTTTTCCGTTTAGGAAAAAAACTTCCATTTTCGCCATGGCATTTACTAAAATTCCTGAAAGATACAGGCTTTTGGGGACGTGTTTTTGGGTCTTCATGGAACGGGATTTGCGAAAAGGCATATTTTATATGCGTGAGGGGTAAAAAGTAATCAGATTGAACTGGAGGGCTTTATGGAGAGCTTGAGTGCTTTTAAGGCAGAGACAGGAGAACAAAAGGATCATGGTTTTATGCAGAGGATAGGGGATGTTGTAAGAAAATCTTCTGTAGGAAAGTATGCTTTGGGTTTAATGGCTGCTGTGTCTTTGTATGCTTCAGATATGGTTAAACCTGATGATGCGAGTGCTTTCAGCATTACTCTTGAAGAGATATACAATGGATCAACAAATGATACTCTTTTTATTTATGATGTTGATTTTTCTGATGAAAGCGACGAATTTATTGGGTTTGTATTGCCATGGAGTGATGTGAATATTGAATATGTGGGAGATAATACCGATGATTTTTTTACTGCATATGATGAATATAACAATGAAGTATTTAGTTTTAACACATCTCCAACAAATATAATGAGTTATACTTTTGCAGTAATATCAGAAAAATTAAATACAGGAGAATTTTTTATGGATGCTGTCCCGGTTAGAGCTTTTTTAAATGATTCCGGTGATATTTACGAGAAATATGGTTTAGCACCTGTTCCTTATAAAAATCCTGCACCTGTTCCTGAACCAGGAACTTTGGTTTTATTAGGTTTTGGTATTGCAGGTGTCGGTTTAGCTGTTTTGAGGCAAAGAAAGGAAGGATAAAAGGCTTCAAATAGAGAAAATCAGGAGCATTCCCTATTAGACTATGGCTCCAGACCACGGGCCTTGGCAGCCTGCGTTAGACCGTGCACTTGGGGGCACTGGCCTCAGCTCGCCCTGGGGCCTTGATCTGCTTTAGTTGTTATTGACAAACAGCGGCATTAGGTATATGAAAAAGATATCCTAAATTTTTAAAAATTTAAAAAGGACACCTGTTTAGATATGGCAAGTGCAGCGGGTACCAAATCAATTGTAACGGACAATATAATTAAAAAGCCTCATCCCATCTCGGAACTAGTGTTGAAACAGTGGATATGCTCCTGTAAAAAACATGGGTAGCTTGCTCCATCCCTCCTTAAACCATTTGCTTGGCACGGATCTGCTGGGACGTGATTTTTTTGAGGTAGCCGTTAAATCACTTTTTTATACAATCCAGGACGTTGCTACAGCCTTTATTTTGGCCTATATTGCAGTGTTCTTTTTTTTTTACTGCAGCGATCACCACCAGTAAGATTGTTTCTGACGCAGTGCGCAGCATTATATATGCGGCAACTGCCATTCCTCCCATAATATTGGCACTTTTGTTGTCAAGGCTTGACAGCTTCCTTATAAACGGCTTGGTGTTGGCCTTGGCTATCATTGAATTACTTAGGCTCTTCAAGCTGCTTGATGCCGATATACAGTCATTGATTACCAGACCATATTACAAGATATTGCCCTTTCTGGGCGTGCTACGCAGGATTCGTTTTGAAAAATACATATTCCCGCACATATTGCATGCCAGCCTCAATATCATGGTATTGGAATTCATGGAGATGACGGCGTTGCATGCCACCTTGTCCTTCTTTGGACTTAATCCATTGGGTATGGATAAATCGCTGGGGGGGCTGATTGCCATGGGAAGGGGTTTTATCAATAGTGCACCTTGGTTGTTTTTTGGTCCCATTTTCCTTCTGTTTCTTTTTTTGCTAACGCTAAACCTCATGGGAATGGGGATTAAGCGCCTTGCACCCTCAACGCTGAGATAAACCATGAAGTTGCCAAGCCCCATAGTTGCACTGGAAGTAAATGACAGGTGTTACGGCTCTTGTGCGCACTGTACCTATGAGAAGCGGCGTTATAAAAGACTGCTCACAGAAAAACAGCTAAAGGCCATAATCGATGCAGTTTGCGACATTGGCTGTCAAGTGATTTCCTTCACAGGAAGGGAGCCACTCCATGAAGGGCAGTGGGACATGACCGTCCGCCTTGTAAGATATGCACGGCAACGAGGGGCCAAGACAGTGGGCATCAATACCGGGGCCAAGACAGTGGGCATCAATACCGGGGCCAAGGCCCTGGCAGGTTGCATTGAGTCGTTGGTAGGAGCGGGGCTCTACGTGGACTCCCTTGATGTGAGCGTGGACGGCTATGGAGAGGTTCATGACGCCATTCGCGGGCACAGGGAGTGGGAGGTGATCGAAGGACTCCTCGACAAGAAAAACAGGGGCATTTTCAAGGATATTACCTGCCATATCTGCGTATCCACTGTATTGCAGAGGCAGAATTGTACCTGTCTTTTCCCCCTCCTGGAATGGTTGCGAGACAAATCGTGCGTCAAACACATGATGATTGCAGCGGCCTCCATGACCGGGAAACATGATAGGTCTTCAGCATTGCCACGCGGGGCCTTTCGGAGATTTCTCCAGGAATTAAGTGCCTGGCAAGCGGAGAACCAGGGCCTTGAGACGGTCCTGGAGATCCCTCCAGACTCAGTTCCAGAGATATGCGAAATGGTGAAAGAGGGGCTAATAACGCCTGAAAAGGTAGCCATGAACGATGCCGGCATTGCTGTTGTGCATGTGAACGGATTGCCCGTAAGGCTGATGTGCGGCCTCTATGGCGTATCAGTGCTGAGAATCAGGGCCGATGGGCTGGCCTATATAGGGTACGCCAACCTGTTGCAGCTTCCCACCTGTAACGCTGCAGATGAAGATTTTTACGGGTTTCTTGACGATATGGTATGTAAAGGACATCTCTATTCCATGCTGGAGGAAAGGGTGAACCAACTTGCAAGGGGAAAAGGCGCTTGCCCTGCATGGCCTTTCCACCTGGACAGATGTCCTGATGCCACGGAAAAAAGGGAGGTGTAATGATGAATAATTGCATAAATGAGAAGACGTTTTTGCGGACTTCAGTGGGCCTTTTCTTCATTTTCATAGCACTCACTGCCCTTGCCCTGATTTCCTGTTCCCGCAAGGCCGAAACCAGGCGGCCCTTCACCATGCGGGTTCCCATGCCCATGACCAGCTTTGACCCTGTTCAGACCGTAGATGCAGCCACCCTTCAAATTCACCTGAACACTTATTCCCTGTTGTTTCGCCAGAGGGCAAGCGGCAAGGTTGAACCGAGCCTGGCCCTGTCTGCAACCCCCCTGGACAACGGACGCACATGGAAGGTGACAATTCGAAGTGGTGTCCGTTTCTGCAACTCCAGATACACTCATGAGGTGTTGGCAGAAGATGTAGCAGCCACCCTGAGGAGGGCTGCGACCCACCCGGCGAGCCGTGTGGCCTGGCTCTTTTCGGCTCTAAGGAGCAGCGACGAAGATGGTGGCGTTAAGGTAACGGGAAAGTATGAACTCGTACTCAGCTTTAAAAAACCCATTGACCTTCCCAGGTACCTCACCCTTCCCCAACTGGGGATATTGCCTCATGAAGTTGCTGCCGACAAGGATTTTGTCTTCGGCCAGGAGTCTATAGGCAGCGGCCCTTACAGGATAGCGGCAGTTGAGCCGGGGACAATAAGGCTCCAGCGCTGCGAATCGGGCTTTCCAAGGGCTAACCTGCCGTCAGTGGACCTCAAGGTCATCCGGGACGAAAACGTGGCCCTTGAGATGCTTAAAAGCAGGACCATTGATGCCATGGAGGTGGACTTTACAGGATGGCACGAATTTAATTCAGGCAACAACTCAGAGATCCCAGGTTACAAAAAATACGTCGTGGACAAAACGGCGGACTTTGAGTTTCTGCTCTTTAATGTCCAGAACCCTGCAGTAAAGGCTCCGCTGGTGAGAAGGGCCTTGATGTATGCCTTAGACCGGAGGGAATTATGCAGTACAGCGTTGAAGGACTACTGCTCGCCGGTGTCCTTCATACCAAAGTATGGCAATCCTGTTCCTGAACAATCAGGAGAAGACGATCCTCTATACAGGCCAGAGTTAGCCCGTAAGTTGTGGCAGGATGCAGGGGCCGCAAGGCCGTCACGCCTGGAACTTTACGCATTTTCAGAGACGCGAAACTATACGGTGGCCCAGTGGGTTGCAAGGCAGTGGGAAAAGCTCCTTGGTGTAAAGGTGGATGTAAAGACCTATGATTTTGGCAGCCTATTCGGGATATTGTTCGGAGGCCAGGGGTTCGAGATATCGGAGCTATGGGTCCAGCCCCTGTCAGATCTGTATGAGATCTGGTACCTTGCCTGGCAGCCCGATGACTTGCCTCCAAGGGGAAGAAATATATCGAGGTATCAAAACCCAACATTCAAGAAACTCTTTGCAGACCTTGTCCATGCAGAGTTCATACAAGGCGCACGCAACCCTGACGATATAAAGAGGCTGATGTCCCGCGTAGAGGAGGTGCTGGAGGATGACCCGCCCGCAATACCGCTCTATGCCAGAAAACAGGTATGGCTTGTATCCAATAGGTACAAGTGGCAATTTGGCCCCTACATAGTTCCCGAACTCTGGCAGCTTCAAGAAACGGAGTAATTGCAATTTGTGCTGAGATTGGCGCTCTATAAGCTCCTGGGAGCCTTGACAGTGGGTGTGCTGTTTCTGGGGATGATAGAGTTTTTCGCACCCAGGGTAATAGATCCGGCAGTGCTCCTGCTTGCTGGAGGCGGGCATTCAGGGTATGGCTGGCGAGAGGTTCGCAGGGAACTGGGGCTTGACGATCCATGGTATGTGAGGGCACTGTCATTATGGCGTTCGGTTAATCTGAATAACAAGTCTCTGAGGTATCACGTCCCCATCAGAAAACTCATATCTTCTCGCCTGTCTCCCACCCTTAGCATCCTTGCCATTTCCACTGCGTTTTCCCTGACATTCGGACTCTTGCTCGGGGTAATTGCCTACAGGTTCCGGCTGATCGGCACCATGATCCTGTTTCTAAACAGGCTCATGCTTACTGTCCCGGTGTTCGTGCTTGCAAGCGTCATGGCCGCCTGCCTGGCTGGATTCCTTGAGGCCAGAAACAATATCTACTATGGCAGCTTGCTGCTCGGGCTATATGCAAGCCTGTGGTTCTCAGCGGTGATAAGGTCTTCCATCAAACAGGAAATGGCTGCCCAGCACCATGCGAGCATGCGTGCCCTTGGCTACAGACAGAGGGACATCACTTTATCCGTGTTTCTTGGCATGCTGCATCACCTGCTGGGTGCGTTGGACCTGTTTCTGTCAGTGCTCCTTACTGGAGGTACGGTGGTGGTAGAATATGCCTTTCACATCGAGGGACTGGGGTTGTTGCTCCTGGATGCAGTCCATTACATGGACCTTCCAGTGATCCGTTTCATGTTTGTGGTAGCACTTGTGCTGTACACCACGTTTGCAATCGGGATCCTGATGCTTCGATATCTCCTGGACCCCAGGATGCGGCTGGAATTCCAGAGGATGCTGTGAAAAGGGAGAATATTTCCAGAATTGTCCTGAGTGCAAAGCACATTACGGTGAGCGGGGAGAACCACATCGTTTATGATGCCTCACTGATTCTGCCTTCGCATACCGTCATGCTTCTCATGGGTATGAGCGGTTCTGGCAAGAGCCTGTTCCTCCAGGGTATAACCGGTTTTTTTCTTGATGAGACCCTGAGATTGTGTCAAGGAAAGGTCACTGTGGAGGGCGAGGAGATATGGCAGGCAAAGGATGGGTCTGTCCGATTGAACAGGGAGGCGCTGGGCGACAAGATAGCACTGTCCTACCAGGAAGCCGGCCAAAGCCTCAATCCCCGCCTGAAGTGCAGGCACCAGTTGCGCCTCTTGCTCAGGCGTTTCTACAGCACCAACGAGATCCCGGCAGAAATGGAACGGGCCAATGAGTTTCTAAGGGTCTCAGGCATTGAACCTGAGAGGGTGTGGTCTAACTACCCGTGCCAGTTGTCGGGCGGATTGCAGCAGATGGCTTATCTGGCCCTTGCCTTGCGTACCCCAGCACGGGTCTTGCTGCTTGATGAAATATTTTCCAACATGGATTCGGCCTTGCTGGAAAAGGTTACTACCTTCCTCGCACACCATGTCCACGACACAGGGCGAAGTTTGCTGGTAGTCACTCATGATCCATCCTTGATATCAGGATTTGCCCATTACGTCGCCATATTTTATTCAGGCAGGATCATCGAGATCGTACATAAAAAAGATAAGCCGCTCCACCCCTTTACCAGATATTTTTTCGCCTGCTTCGACGAGAATCTCACTGCTCCCATAAGGCAGTTGATCAGTGCAAATGCACCTGGCACAAGAGACAAGATTTCCAGCAATGGGTGTTCATACCGGCACCAATGCAAACAAAAAATCAATAAGTGCGATACTACAGTTCCGCCGCTTCGCGAATGTAAGACTGAAAACGGTCACATACACTTTCTCGCATGTTTCAACCCGTTTGACAACCATGAGGATGGTGAGTATGACGGCTCCAAAGGATGATTACCAATATGCTGTAACAGTAAATGATCTTTATGTCGCATACAAGGAGCCATTCAGCGGTACCAGGCATCAAGTAGTGTCTGGACTGAGTTTTTCCGTTAGGAGAGGCTCAATATTTGGTATTGTAGGGCCAACAGGCTGCGGAAAGACCACCGTTGCCCTTGCTATAATAGGGGCAATCCAACCCCAAGGCGGCTACATAGGCCTTTTCGACAATGCCATTTCACCCTTGAATCCCTCAGACAGGGCTGCGATACCCCGCTATGTGCAATATGTACCTCAAAACCCTCACGATACCCTTCCACCATACCTCAGTGTTCACGAGGTCATAAAACAGGTCCTTTTAAGCCACGGCATCTATGGACCTGGGGGGAAAGATACTATCGAATGGGGCCTCCATGTTGTTGACCTGCCGGGAAACCTGCTGTCCAGGCTGTGTGGGACCCTGAGCGTGGGCCAGAAACAGCGTGTAGCGCTTCTGCGCTCATTGCTTTTAAAGCCAGAAATAATAATATGCGATGAGGTTACCAGTGGCTTGGATTCTTGCACTGAACTCTATCTCATGGACTTGATACTTCAAGTAAGGCGCAAAATAAATGTCACCGTCCTTGTTATTAGCCATAGCAAGCGGTTGATAAAGAATCTTTGTGAAGGTGCAATATATGTGCGATCTAATGGGAAAGGTCAAAATTAAAAAAATCGTCAAAAGTCTTAATACAAACCACTATATCCTTTCTTGCATCTGCGGCGTCGTCATTGTGGTGATTGTATTTATCATATTTATTGGAGTTGCTTGTTGCATCTGGTCAGAGAAATTGCGATGCATAGTGAATTGTTCGGAGCTGTTAATGGATTTCATTTTGAAGATGGCATTAAATGGTACCGCAATATCACTTTTATGCATAATGTTCCGGCAATACATAATTGGGCCGAAGCCTGCTAGTTCCACTAAAAATCAAACTGGTGTTTGCAATGGTAATCAAGCAAATGGTTATTTGCCGTTAATATTCATTATTGTGATGGGCTTTGCCCTATCTATCACCTATTACACACATATGGGGTCACGGCCGGCCGACAATCAGGACTTGTTTAGCCTGTTTATCACCCTTTTTACCGTTATGCTAGGTGTGTATGCATGGAACTCTTTTTCTGCAAGGAGGGAAGCTCGAGAAACCTTGGAAAGAATGAGGCAAGAAATGGACCAACAGCTGGAGCAGGCCCAGAGGCAAATCCAGGAAGAGTTAAAATCCATGGTAGATGACATGCAGATATCCATGACTAACTGGCTCTACTCACAATGGGAACAATTTATAGAAGAAAATTTTAAAGAAAATATAAATGACAAAGAGGAGTGAGACATGCCATTTTGTATTGAAAGACTGAGATTATATTATGTAATTCCAGCCCATAGGGAATTGGCCAGCCTAATAAGGGGTAGATATGAAGCAATGGACGAAAGAACAAATCCGCCATTTGACTATATCGCCAATAATTACGGCTGCTTTTTCTCACATACTTTTCCGTGGTTACAATTTCAGGTTCCGGTTCAAAATAATTTGCTTGATAATTTGCTTGGTGAGGCATTTTACGAAAATTTGAATTTACAAATAATGCTTGTGAATGACTTCATGGATTGTGTTACTATACATATTGAAATTAATTTAGACCCACCACAAACAATGAGAACCCCGAGGTTTGTATCCTATTTTTTATCTCTGTTTGTTGACGACAACAATAACTTCAGTGATTTTATTCAGAGACAAATACAGAGAGAGTATTCTATACATTTTGATGATGATATTATAAGCCATACAAAACCCTATATTAATATATTATTGTCAGCTCGTTATGCGGAATCACAACGGCATGAGCAACTAAGACAAGAAGCTTATGCAATAAGTGGATTACGAGAACCAGTAATAAATATATCAGAATATTATTTTCAAAATGACATAAACAATAATAATAATTTTTATCCAAGCTGGTTGGGGCCGGATAATTATGTCGTGCCACTTATTTACGAATTGCTGGTTGCTCAAAATCACGACTCTTTTAGAAAACTAGTTCATAATAATAACACTCAAAGTAATAATAGCACCCAAAGCAATGATAATAAAACTCAAAACAATTGTGAATTAACAATTCGTGCATGGGGAAGGGCACTGACACATAATGGAATCGTTGTAAGTGTAAACACTAGGAATATTAAAGAACGATGTGGTGATAAAAATAATGAAGACGTAATTGACGATTTCATTTCCAACTATACTGACAGTTATATCAGAAGAATATATAACGCGCTCGGGACCTTGATTACAAACAACCTCATACTAATCTCCATGGAACGGTATATCCGTAGAGAGCTTCAAGAACTAGATAAGCATACTAACATCAGTAAGAGAATCAATCAATTAGGGAGATTAGAAGAAGTTTTGAGGGCACAATATGAATTTGTGACTTCTACAGTGGGTTCAGTGACAGGCCATGGAATAAACAAGGTCACCATTGATGGACTAAATACTATTTCAATGTCACTTTCGTCCAGATTGATGATGAGGTGGCAGCATATAAATGCACTGTTACTAAGGTCCATATCCTTGATGGACACACGATCTATAAGGAATAATCCTAAATATGCACTTCTCCTTCATGATAGAGACTGAACCGAAATCAAAAATATTTGAGGAAGGCCGCCTCACTTTGAGTGCCATGTAAACTTGATGGCAGCTCTTCCCAATTTCAGGCATCAATACCGTACTCAAAAGGAGGATCTTAGGTACTTCAAGTGCCCGACAACGAAGCAGATGCAGTGCCCCGTGAGCAGATACACAGATTTTCTCTATTTGAAGCCTTTTATCCTTCCTTTCTTTGCCTCAAAATACCCAATCCGACACCTGCAATACCAAAACCTAATAAAACCAAAGTTCCAGGTTCAGGAACAGGTGCAGGATTTTTATAAGGAATCTGTGCTGAACCATATTTCTCGTAAATATATCCGGATCCATCATCTAAAAAAGCTCTAACTCATCTTCTACAGTTGGATTTTGCCGATGGGCAGAAAATGTCAAATTCGCTCCAATTTGAATGGTTTCTTGGGGGTATTTGTATTGGTTTGCTGATTTTTCGAATTTCACTTTCAAAAAGGTGGT
>Ga0256833_1003527_pt1 | contig 10672 bp, 2 predicted proteins | sample 356284metaG_FD_190535 | JGI IMG/M metagenome (GOLD analysis project Ga0256833, IMG submission 190535) | Hydrothermal vent microbial communities from Mid Atlantic Ridge, Atlantic Ocean - 356-284 | ecosystem: Environmental > Aquatic > Marine > Hydrothermal vents | place: Atlantic Ocean: Mid...
CGTCCTCGTCATCCCCTGCATTGGCGCAGGTCCCCATGGTCGATGCGCCCGTGTTGCCGTCGTCGCCGTTGCCGCTGCCCGAACCGTCCGCGCCAGCATGGCCCGTGGCGTCCACCTGACCATCCGCCTCTGCATCCACGCAGGAGCCCAGATACAGGTCGGCATTCAGGATGTGGCTCGGGCCAGATTGTGCGGTTGTCGTGGCGAAGCTGTCGGGCAGATCGCCCCAGTCATAGAGCGTTTCCGGCTTGAAGCCAAAGTCGTAACTATGGTCAACTTCTCCACTATCGCCAGTAGTGAAAGCAACGCCAGTATTGCCACTGCCATCCAAATCTTCTTGACCATCACTGTCGCGTTGATCGGCATTGGCATCGGCACCGCCATTATCTCTCACCGTAGGTGCATAACTACCAGCGCCACAACTGTCTGCAATGGCCGTTTGGGTAGGATCAACTAACAATCGACAAGAAGCGTTGCGAGGGATAATGGAGATGTTGCTGTTCCAAGCTGCTGTCGGCCAATTATTGGCAGCAGTAATGTTGCCAGTATTATCTCTGAAGAAATAATTGCCATTGGCGTCAGTAGTAGCTGTGGCTATCGCCTCATAACCGTTGTTGACGTCCCCATCTGTGTCACATTCAAGTGTTACCATGGCGTTTGCGATGGGCGATTCTCCAGGATCCTGGATGCCATTCATGTCACCGACATCACACCATAGATGGTTGCCCACCTCCAAAGGAGCCGGGTCGCACAACAACTCGATATCGCCTACGCCATGCCCCTTGGCAAAACCGACTGCATTATAGTCACCATCTCGGAACACATGGAACCCGCGTGTCTTTGCGCCCGCATTCGCACCGGAATTATCAAACCAGGCGGGCCCGCCTGCACGGTAATAGTTTTGATCATTGTCGCTGCCATTCCAGTCTACAGGATCCATGGCATTCAGCACCACCTGACCACTTCCGGCCAAAAGCGCCATAGCGCCATTAGACGTTTCGCCATGGCCATCTACGGAGCTGTTCTTATTAAAGCGGTCTCTATAATACTCGCCGCCGCCAGGTCCTGCATCGGTATAGCTGGCGCCAGCGCCGGTGACGCCGCCGCAAACGCCATTGTTTTCAAGCGTATACACACCGTCATCCCCAAGACACGCTCGCAGAATGTCTCCGCCGGCCACGACCTCCGTGTATACATCATTTTGATTATACTTATAGTTCTTGTGCCCTGTCTGGTGTCCATAACGATCCAAAAAAGCAATGATCATGTCGCCGTCAATATCAAATTCAATGTCAGATAAAACCGGCTGTGGATGCGTATTTTCATCTACAGTGGGTAGTGTGTCGATCCACTCATTCCATTGTTGATCAACACGGCCCGTATACGCCCCTTCGGAGAACAGCGACACCTTGTGGTAATCTAATGGAAATGAAATAACCTGCGAGAAAGAGGCGCCGTCAAAGCTGTAAACCGTTGCCGACAAATCTGACCTGGTTCCTGTACTGGCGTCGCAAACGCCGCCTACATACACTAACTTATGATAATACTTCAGACCAAATGGTCGCCATTGACCGTTGTTGCAACCCGGGTCTGGTATCTGAAACCGAGAAACATCTGTGGCGGGATCGGGCGGCGTCGAGGGATCGCCGTCGGCGTCAATGATGATTTTGTATAAGTATTTATCATTCAGATTGACTACATAAAGCGTTCTGTCATCATCCGAGATATCCAGATCTCCCATGCCAATCTTCCCGACCTGGATATAAGCATTGTCATCATGACTGGGTGATCCGATCCCACCGGTAATACCACGCGTGGCATTATCTCCGATGCTGCCAACCAGATGGCCCAGAGATGGCTGATCCAGATTGTAAAATTGCTGGGTGCTTCCGGAGGAGACATCTGTGGCCCAAATGTTGCCCAACGGATTGCCAAAACCGGAAATAAGCCCCACATGGCGTTTAAGAAAAGCTGTTGAATACAATGTGTTGGTTGATCGCGCATACGCCTGACCCCAGGTCGCACCAACTTCATTATTGGTCGCCAAGCTGGTGATACCATTTTGTGTGATACCGCTGCTACTGTATGGAAACCGAATCAGCGTCCTAACATTACTAGTGGTGTCACCATTTACATGGCGGCATGTCGCCAAATCAGGAGCGTTTTGGCAATACTCCATTGGATCACTGACGCTGAGATCGACAGAGCAGGTGGCGGCGCTGATAAACTGCACGGATGTATCCGAATCACTACCGTGTACGCCATAATCAAGATAATCTGGCAATCCGCTAAACTCTAGACGCACAGGGACGCTGCTTCCCAATCCAGGGAAATTGTAGCTTCCGTCAGCCTGGACGAAAGCAGTGCTTATAACCGAATTACTGTCGTCATAAGCGGTTACTATCATGCCAGCTACACCATAACCAGGCTCAGTAGGATCCTGTGCGCCATTGGCATTGAAATCTCGAAATACAACGCCGCCAATATCATCATTGCCAGTCTCACAACTGGCGGGAGGCGCCGTATAGGTGTTGGTAAATGTGCAGACAATGTCTTCGTTTTCATCAAGATCAATTGTTACCTGACGATCTGGGAGATCAACAACAGAACCCCCGTCCGTATCGCCATCGCAGGAAATGCTGTCCAATGTCCAGTTGATCTGGGCGTCTTCGCTAATCGTGTAACTGCCCACAGGCTTTGTAATGGCGGAGCTACTTCCCGTATTGCCAACAGTCGTTATGCTAATCGCATTCAAGTCGGGGTCAGTGCTGGTAAAATTAAAGGTGCCGTCGTTATTCACCGTATTTTTGACAATAGTGATGGAGCCTGACGCTAGCGGCTTAAAGCCGAAGTCCAATGAATGATCATTCTCACCACTATCGCCCGTGGTGAACGTCACGCCGGTATTGCCGTTGCCATCCACATCATCCTGACCATCGCTGTCTCGAAGGTCGGCGCCATCATCGCTACCGCCGTTGTCAGGCGTAGTCGGACCGTAATTGCCAGCTCCGCAACTGTTGGCAATAGCCGATTGCGTGGGATCTACAAGAATACGGCAGGAAGTGTTGCGCGGAATAATATGACGATTACTATCCCAAGGAGCCACAGGGAAATTACTGAGACTGGCATCGCCATCCTTGAAAGCATAGTTGCCATTGGCGTCGGTCGTTGTCGTGGCTGCAACATCATCAGCGCCGCCGAAACCGTCACCATTCATATCGCACACCAGCGTTACGGTTGCCCCAACAACAAGTTCCTCACCAGGATCCTGGACGCCATTGCCATCTCCTACGCCACTGCCATCGCCCGTATCACACCAAAGGAGATCACCGACTTCCAGAGGCGCAGGAGGCGTTAGCAGTTCCAGATCGCCCAAACCATTGCCTTTGGCGAATGTGCCATCTCCCGGATTTTGCCCGCCAGGCGACGTGTCATAAATGCGATAGGCTCTGTTTCGTCCTCCATTGGCGTTATCCAGCCATAGAATACCGCCATCGAAAAACTGATTTGTATCGTAAATCGTATCATAGGCGGGTTCAACGACTTCACCGCGGCCAGGAGCATTGACCAGGCCGGACATCGATGTTTCAGTATGGTAGGGATAATGCTCCTGATAATAAAACTCACCACCGCCGGGTCCCTGATTATTATTGGCGCCCCCGGTTGTATCGCCACCGCAACTGCCGTTGTTCTCCAAAATCCAGCCGCCTGCGCCATCTGAACAAGCCTTGAGGATATCTCCGGCGCTGTCACCTGAATACAACGTATTATCAGTGTAGTCGGTGCTATAGCGTCGGAAGCCCATTTGATCGCCATATCGATCTCGAACTCCCAAAATCATATCATCATTATCGAATTCAATATCGACCAGCCACGGTTGGGGATAAGCGACCTCTCCGGAATTGTATTGTGGCGACTGAAGGTGGGTGAAAGTTGGTGACCATGGATTCCAATCAGCGTCTGAATCCGGATTGGCGTCAATGGCGTACTCGCGATTATAGGTCAGCGGCACGCTTAGCGCCAGATTAAATGTTCCCGCAGCATTCGGGTCCATCGAATAGACAAAAGCCTGGAGCTCATTCCGGTTCTGCGTACTCTCGGCTGTGCAAGTCATGCCGACATAAACCATGCCATGGTAAAAATCCAACGCGAATGGACGTAAATCATCAGTGCTGCCGCAAGCTGCTGTGAGCGGCAACGCATAGGCATTAATATCAGCAACGTCAAGGGGCAAACCACTATCTCTCACAGGAATTCGGTAGAGTTCTCGCGTAGCCAGATTGACAGTCCATAAGGTGGAAAAATCGTCAGAAATATCCAGATCGCCGAATCCAACCCGCCCTACTTGGTCCCAAGAATCGGGATCATGGTCCCAACAATCGACTTCATCATTTGACTGAGAATACCATGTGGTCCCCAACCCGCCTTCACATTGATTCGCGCCAGCATTGTACTGAACATGCGGATCTACGCCAGTTTGAGCGCTGAGATCAGCATACACCGTGGTCGTTCCATTGTGGATGCGATAAATCAATCCGGTTTCGCCATGATTTCGAAATTTAGCGTGACGTTTCATAAACGCGGCAGCATACAGGCTGTCTGCGCTGCGATCATAGGCTAATCCCCAAGTCGTGCCAATATCGGGTTGCGTCGCTTCGATATCTGGTGTAGGGCTATCGAAACTGCCCCCGTCATCACAGTTCCCATCCAGGTTGGAATCCACACAGCCCGCATCATAAGAGAATGAAATCAAAGCGCGTTCTGTACCGCTGAGGTCTGCATGATAATAGATATTCGTGGCAAGACTGGGGGCGTCATTCACATAATCGGCAGGATAGTTGACCGCAAAGTTGACGTCGATGGCCCCATCATTGACAAAGGTCACAGTGGCATCGCCTGCCGTCCCTTCATACAGGCCATCCGGCAAACCGGTCACCTCCAGTCGCCAGGAGCCAGCGCCAGGAGCGAGGCTGTATGAGCCGTTTGCCAAGGTGGTGGTGGAAACGCCGCCGGCGCTCCCCGCTGCACTGGCGGGATATGCCGTAACCGTGACTCCCGCCACGCCCGGCTCATAAGCGTCTTGCACGCCGTTGTCATTATAGTCGCGAAAAACAACGCCCGATATCGCCTGGGGCGATTGAGGAGCTACACTACCCATCGGCTCTGATGATTGCTGGAGGGCAAAACTTGTGCGCGCTCCCAACATAAAAACTGCAAGCGCCAGAACCACAAAAATAATAGCTATCTTTTTCATAATCAAACATCCTTTCATGTGGAATAAAATTATTGGCCTAATTGATTCAGGTGCGCCAATCTCATCGAAGGGACCATCCCTTTCCATGTCATCCTGCATGGTTTCGGCCCCCGCTAAAGTTTCTCTTTTCCAAAATGAGACTTCTTACGCCTACGAGGGCTCGGGATGGCATTTCTCGTTGTTGGCGACAATAGCCCCTTTCCCCCGCCCGAAAGGCGTCTTTTTCATTCATTTGATTCCTCCTTCCTTGTGTGAATGGGACGAAAATAGACTGCCACTGCACTGCGGGCCTCTCGCCCGCATCCGACACGCACCCTGTCGACAACGTGGCAGACCCGACTCAATGCTCATTTTAGGTGTGTTTTATGCGAGTAAATTTGCAAAACAAACGCGTCAAACAGACGCCCATTGAAACCAATTGGCAAAGTTGGCATATTATATTGCCAAAAACGGAAAAACCCTTTGCTATTATTGGAAATCCTGATTGCCTAATTAAGTATATTCACGATATTGATCAAAATATCTTATTTTATTATACAACAATACCCCGGAAATGACAACCATTTTGAGCGATGAAATGCTTTTTCAGAGCAGGTAGCATGAGCGTTTGCACGCCAATAAGGATGAAAATGAGCAAGCCAATCTGGCGAGGACAGCCAAGCCCGTAAAACGTGATGCGTAATGCGTAAGGACTTCACGTTTTACGTTTTACGCTTTACGTTCCTCGTTAACTCGGCCAACGTTGGCTTCGAGAGCGCCCCTGCAAACGATGCTAACGTCTATTTACGAAGCAGCGCCTGAAGAGACGAGTTCACGCCACAAATGAACCTCCAGCCCCAGGCGATGGCCACGCCCCTCATAGTCTGCCATCGTCGGTTCATCAACGCAAGTGACCCTCTAAAAATAACTTCCCGTTTTCATCAACTTTTGACGATTACCGCCGCAGGCCCCCACCCGGCCGCCCGCGAGCGGGGGAGGAGGTAATCGGACAACAAAAACTTTCCGTTGCCTTTCCCTCCGGGTTTTCTGACAATCTTCCTCCCGTTTGCGGGGGGATTGAGGGGGGCCGTCCCGCTGCAAGAAAGGGAAGTAATTGATAGACGCTCACCAAGTTTTGCACACCCAGAGCAGGCTTCATCAGAAGCTTCATAGAGGATTTTTTGCGGTTTCTCTGTGTAACCTCTATGAAACGCTGTGTTCCGCTTTGGTTCTGGCCCCGGCCCGGTTAGCATCTTGACAGTGAAATTCTTGTACGCGGAACAAAAAGTTACACAGAGAGCCACAGAGGAAAATCAAGAGCTTCACAGAGATTTTTAGAGATTTCTCTGTGGTTCTCTGACAACCTCTGTGAAACGCTGTGTTCCGCTTTGGTTCTGGCCCGACCGGGTTAGGGATGCCGCACGAAAGGCTTGTCTTGCAGGAATGCCCGCATGACGGCGGGATCGTCGCTCACGGGCAAACCGCTGGGAACCCGCTGGGGGATTGTTTTGCGCAGGTCTTTTGCCGCCGGATCGGTGAGGGCCTCCAGAAACGCCAGAAGTTGATCCATCTCGTTGTCGCTGAGGTCAGCGGGGACTTGCAGCAGCGGATCCAAACGATCCAACATGGCCTGATTCAGACTTTCGCTGATCCAGGTGCGCTGACGCACTTCGGGGGGGAGGTGCATCACATCGTAGTCGGCCAGGGCCCGGGCCGGGTTCATATGATGCCGAATCACCGATTCCAGGTCGTCGTATGCGCCATTGTGCATGTAAGGGGCGGTCAAGGTCACATTGCGCAGGGGCGGGGTGCGGAAACCGAAGATGTCTTCATCCTTGCGGGTGATGAGGGAGCGCCCATAATCGCGGTGCTCGATGGCGGGCTGCTTGCCCGGCCCGATCTGGGGCGCAGCGATGTTGTGCATGCGCTGATCGGTCATCAAATTGCCGCTGTGGCAGACGCTGCATCCCGCCCGGCCATAGAACAGCAAGGCCCCCTGCTTCGCTTCGGTCGATAGCGCCCGCCTCTCCCCGGCCAGGTAGCGATCCCACGGACTTTGGGGGAAGGTGTAGGCGTCGATCTGAAAGGCGGCGATGGCGTTGACCAGATGCTGGGGGCCCATCTGCTCGACCGGCGTGTCGGGATAAGCCTTTTGCAGCAAGTCCATATATTCGGGAATAGCGATGATTCGCCGCCATAATCCGCCCCAGATAGCGGGAATATCGTTATCCTGAAACTTGGCGATTTCATTCGCGCGGCCAAAGATATCCACATCGCCGGGCGAATCGCGCATGGGATCGCCCTTGAACCCGCGCATCTCGGCCCGAGCCGAGGGCGGAAACAGGGCCTGCACCGCCACCACATTCTCCAACCCGGGCGGCAGCTCCACCGGCCCCTGACTGGTGCGGGCGGTGAGGGAGCCGTCATCCAATTGCTCCACCCGCGCATCCCAGAACATGGTGCGCCATTCGGGCTGACCCAAATCGAAAAGGGCGGGCGTATTGCGGGCCACCAGCGGCTTGCCCGGCCCCATGCGACGATGAGGCGCCACGCCAATCCCCCCCGAGCCAATGGGCAACGGCAGATGATCCACCGTATCGACCAATGGCTGATGACAGGTGGCGCAAGAAACGTCCCTGTTGCCGCTGAGCTCCTTGTCGAAAAAGAGATACTGCCCCAGTGCGATTTTATCCGCAGAGACCTGGGGCGTAGACTGCAAGGGCGTGAGATGGTTGGCCTCGATGATGGTTTGCAGTCGGGCGTCCAGATCGGAGGCGCGCGCGGGCGTGCAGGAGGAGAGGAGGATGGGGAGCAGGAGTAGGATTAGGAGTGGAATTGGGATTGGGATTAGGATTGGGATTTTTCGCATGATAAACGGTTGGTTCCACTGAAAAAGGTCGGAATCAACAGCGGCGGCAAAGAAAGCAACAAGAATAATGTGGTTTCAGCCGATTCACGTTTTTTTCACTGGCCGACTCAAGTCGGGCACTTCAGGCCTGCGGCCAAGGGAGGGCCTTCGCCGTCCTGATCGCCGCAGGGCGACCTTACTGCTTTCTGGCAATCTTCCCCCCGCTTGCGGGGGGATTGAGGGGGGGCCGTCCTCCGGCAAGAAAGGGAAGTAATTTATAGACGACTGCTACTCAGCGATTCCTTTGCGCAGACGCACATTTTCAAAATCCCAGGCGTCTGTAGCGGGATCGTAGCGATAGACGTAATCGTGTTCGACAAAATCGCTGGCCGCGCGCATGGTGTAATTGAATTCGATGCCCTTGACCAGCATTTCATCCTTTGCCGGAAATTGAATCTTCTTGGCCCGTTCATCCTGCCCGCCGGGCGCTTGCAGCAGATAAAATTCCATCCGCTGCTCCTGCTCCAACCCGCCATCATCGGCCAAAGCCACCGAGCGGATGCCGCTGTTGCGGGCGGAGCCAAAATAAAGGCGTTTGCCCTGCATTCCCCGATAAACGCCCAGCCCGAAGGCGTCCACCCCCTCCAACTGATCTGCTATCTGCACCGCATCGAGGTCGATCTGAAAAATACGCCCCACCTCTTCATCGTAGGTGGAACCGGCCACCGAACTGGCGTAGAGACTGTTGGTGTCGCAATCATAGGTCAGCCCCATGATCCCAAAAGGATTAGAGGTGTCGGGCGGGCGCGCCCAGGGAAGCTTCATGAAAAAACTCATCACGCCTGTGTTCGTATCCACTTTGTAGATATTGTTTTGCTCCTGCGGCGGATTGAGATCCAGGCTGACAAAGGGGGCGGGGGCCACATAGACGTTGCCATCTTTGTCCAGCACATAGGCCGCCAGGTTGCCGGCGTCATCCCAAGAAGGGTGTTGATAGACAATCACGCTGCCGTCGGGCTGACGAGCGCTGAGGGTGAGCCCCTGATAACCTCTGAGGTTGGTGCCAATGTAGATTTGATCGCCCATATCGAGCTGCGAGACGAACGCAGGCCGATGGACGCAATGGGTGACCGGCCCGATGTTAGGGGGCGGCGCGGGCTCGGGCGTGGGTTGCGGGCTGGCCGCAGCGACCTCAGATGGCGCGGGGGCGGAGCTGGCCGCGGGCGCATCGCGCTGTCCCTGCATCCACCAGAGCCCGACCACCCCGGCCAGAATCGCCAGGACGACGGCCGCCCACCAGGGCCAACGAGATGAGGGTGGCCGCTGATGTTGGCGCGACTTGCTGCGCTCTCGAGACTTCTGGGCGCGTTTTTTACGGGATTTCTTGCTCATTTTTCCACAGGAACGAACATAGGCCCAGACCAGCAGGGCCAGATTTTGGTGACGTACATGCCGTTCTCTACAACTTTATCGGCCCAGCAGTATTCATGGCCCGGGCGGTCGTCATTCTCCACCACCGGCACATACCAGATGACGATATCTTCGTTGACTATAGCTTCGCCGTCGATGAACACTTCGGGCCCCTGACGATAATCCAGGTTGCAGCACACGCCCAGAGTGAGCATGTCGGCGTCGCCTTCATCGGGATGGTGTTTGACCACGTAGGCGTAGGCGTGATCGCCGCGACTGCCGTCGCCAAACTGCCCGCGGTTGGGCTGGACATAGTAACCGCTGGCGTCGGCGTTGGTGAAGCGATAGAGATAGCCTTCGGGGGTGACAGGCGTGTCCGACTCCTCTTTGAACCATTGCTCCTTCTCCCACACCTGCCATTCTTTACCATCCCACTGGGCAAAGGTCTGGCCGCCGCCATCGGGGGCGATGGGATCGATGCGATAGAGGAAGCGGTAGACCGCGTCGTTGCCGCAGCCCCGGCCCAAATTGGCCGCCATCACCCGAAAACGGCCATCGTTATAAAATTCGTAACGCTGGTTATAGCGATAGTTGCAGGGTTGGGGCCACAGGGGATGCACGAAATCCTGATTGATGTAGAAACCGATCTCGTTTCCGCCATCGTCGGTGATAGGCCCGATGTCGGGAGGACTCATGGCCACCACCGCGGCCGAGCTGAACATGGGACACCCGATGGCGTCGCTATAGCCGAATTGATCCTTGGTGGAGTAGCTGACATGATAATCCACCAGCTTGACGCTGCGCAACACCGGCGTCCCCTGGAAACTGACATCAGACAGGCGCAAGCCGTCGGAGGCGGTGAGGATGAAATCCATGCGCCAGCCATCCTTCTCCAACTCGTGAGATTGACGGCAGTATTCCTCAAAGATATCCTGACGCTCGACGGTTTCCTCGGTGGGAAGACCGCCGCTGAAGTCGCCGTAATCGGTCCAGCGCACCGCCACCAGCTTTTTGTCGGTCAGATCGACAATGGCCCACAGGGCTTTATCTTCCAGCTCGAAAGTAGGCGCTACGCAGAGATGGTGGGAGAGCTCGCAGGCGGTGTTGTTGAAGGTGGTCTTGACGCCCGCCATGGTGGGAGAATCGGGATCGGGCTTGAAGCCCAACGCCTCCTCCACCTC
>Ga0256833_1003528_pt1 | contig 10672 bp, 10 predicted proteins | sample 356284metaG_FD_190535 | JGI IMG/M metagenome (GOLD analysis project Ga0256833, IMG submission 190535) | Hydrothermal vent microbial communities from Mid Atlantic Ridge, Atlantic Ocean - 356-284 | ecosystem: Environmental > Aquatic > Marine > Hydrothermal vents | place: Atlantic Ocean: Mid...
AAAAAATCTCTCCAGATTACATTGGATTTGGACCAATTTTTGAAACTAAAAGTAAAGAAAATCCTGACCCAGTTGTTGGAATAGAATTACTTCAAAAGGTAAAAAAATTGTATAAAAATATACCTATTGTAGCAATTGGTGGTATAAATTTAAAAAATATAAAAGATGTTATCTGTTGCAAACCTGAAATGATTTGTGTTATGAGTGGAATAATTTCTCAGAAAAATATTAAAGAAACAATTAAAAAATATATGGAGATAATTGATGACACAATTAGAAGCTGCTAAAAAGGGCATTATAACAGAACAAATGAAAAAAGTTGCAAATGATGAAAATAAAGATGAAAAGTATATTTTATCAAAAATAAAGGAAGGTAAAATAGTAATCCCTGCAAACATCAATCATAAAAATCTTTCTCCAAAAGGAATTGGAGAAGGATTAACAACAAAAGTAAATGTAAATTTAGGTTCATCAAAAGATAAAGAAGATTTTGAATTTGAGTTAAAAAAATTGGAAATTGCTCTGAAATATGGCACAGATGCAGTAATGGATTTAAGCACTGGGGAGAATTTAGATGAATTAAGAAAATTAATAATTGAAAAAAGTCCAGTTCCTGTTGGAACAGTTCCTATTTATGAAGCTGCAATTTTAGCGGTTAGGAAATATGGTTTTATAGGTAAAATGTCAAAACAACTTCTTTTTGAAACAATAGAAGCTCATTGTGAAGATGGAGTTGATTTTATAACAGTTCATTGCGGAGTTACCCTAAATTCTATTGAAAGAATAAAAAAGGAGGGAAGAATAACAAATGTAGTAAGCAGAGGAGGTTCATTTTTAGTTGAATGGATGATTTATAATAATAAGGAAAATCCTTTATACGAATATTTTGATGAACTTCTTAAAATAGCAAAAAAGTATGATGTTACATTGAGTCTTGGAGATGGACTTCGTCCAGGATGTTTAAAAGATGCAACAGATAGAGGCCAAATTTATGAATTAATTACACTTGGAGAATTGACCCAAATAGCATGGGATAATGGAGTTCAGGTAATGATTGAAGGTCCAGGTCATATTCCGATAGATGAAATAGAAATGAATATAAAATTAGAAAAATCTTTATGTCATGGTGCTCCATTTTATGTATTAGGACCAGTTGTAACAGATATTGCCCCTGGATATGACCATATTACTGCAGCAATTGGTGGTGCAATTGCAGCATGGCATGGAGCAGATTTTCTATGCTACGTTACTCCAGCTGAGCATTTAAGATTGCCAGATATTGAAGATGTGAAAGAAGGTCTTATTGCAACCAAAATTGCAGCTCATGCTGGAGATATAGGGAAAAAAATTCCTGGAGCAATTGATAAAGATATTTTAATGGCAATAGCGAGAAGGAATTTAGACTGGAAAAAGCAAATTGAATTAAGTTTAGACCCTGAAAAAGCCAAAAAATATAGAGAATCTCTACTATCAAAAGATGAAGATGCTTGCAGTATGTGTGGAGAATTTTGTGCAATTAAAAAAGTAAGGGATTATTTCTCCTCAAAGTAAATTATATTTCACAAGCTTTTTCTTTAAAGTATTTCTATTTATTCCTAAAATTTCAGCAGTTTTTTTCTGATTTTTTCCCGCATGTTCATATACAGATTTAATTAAACTTTTTTCAAAAATATTTAAAAGAATTTCATAAAGATTATGATTGTTTGATTTGCAATTTAATTGATTTAATAATTCTTTAAATTTATATTCAAGAATTTCACTTAATGAATATTTATCAATATCCATTTTCAACCCAATACATTATTTCATCGAAAAATTCAACACATTTTTTTATTTTTGAAATTTTAGCTCTAAACTTTGCAGAGCCTTTTTCTCCCTTTGTTAAGTGAATAATATGTTTGATTGAAATTTTTAATGCTTTATCTTCTCCATAATAATTCCTAAAATAATCAAACAATTTTTTAAAATAGCTAATTTTATCTTTTAGAGTAAATTTTTTATATTCTCTTTTTTCTTTAAATTCATCCCATTGAATTTTTAAAAAAGGATTTTCAAGAAATCCTCTTCCAATCATAACAGCATCACAATTTGTAAAATTAAAAATCTTATCTATGTATTCTGGAGTTTTTACATCTCCATTTCCAATAACAAATAAATTTTTAAATTTCTCTTTTAATATTTTAATTTTTTCCCAATTAGCCTTTCCAGAATAGTATTGTTTTCCATATCTTGGATGTAAAGTTATTGCAGAAATTCCTTCATTATACAAAATATCAGCAATTTCTAAATAATTTTCACTTGTTTCATCATAACCAAGCCTCATTTTTACTGTAAAATGAATGTATGGGAATTCTTTTTTTAATTTTATTATTATTTTCTTTACTTTTTCAGGCTCTTTCATAAGTGCAACACCACAACCTTTTTTAACAATCTTTTTTGCTGGACATCCAAGATTTAAATCTACAATTTTAAACCCATTGTATACTAATATTTCAGTTGCCTTTAATAAAATTTCTGAATTATTTCCAAATAATTGTGGAATAATAACAGGTGGTTCTTTAATAATTTTAATCATATTCATTGTCTTATTTATCTTTCTTGATAATCCATCTGCGCTTACCATTTCAGTAAAAGTAACTTTAACACCTAATTCTTTCAATGACAATCTAAATGGTTCATTTGTAACTCCTGACATTGGAGCAAGTATTACTTCATCTTTCAATAGTTTCATCATAAAATTTTTTATTTTACAAAAATTGAACTTAATTTCAAGTTTATTCTTGTATTTTTATAAAGTATTTGGTATACAAAAAACAAAATTTTAAAGGAGAAGATATGAAAGAAAAAATGGATATGCATCTAACATTAAGGGAAAAAATATATGATGCAATTATGGAAGCAATTTTAAAAAAGGAGCTAAAACCTGGTGAGAGATTAACTGAACTTGAAATTGCCCAGAAGTATGGAATTAGCAGAACACCTATTAGAGAAGCTTTTAGAATGCTTGAAAGAGATGGTTTTTTAAAAATTGTTCCAAGAAAAGGTGCAATTGTTGCTGATATTACAGAAGAAAGGGTTGTTGAATTTTATGAAGTAAAAGGTGTACTTGAAAGTTATGCTGGTAAAATAGCATTAAAATATATAACAGATGAAGATATAAAAGAGCTTGAAGAAATCAATAATGAGCTTAGAAAAATAGCATTATCAAACAGTAAAGAAGAATTGAAAAAGTTTGTAAAAATTCATAATAGATTTCATCAAAGATTTGTTGAAATATCAAGGAATAGATTGCTTATGGAATTATTAAACAATCTTGTTGAAAGATATTCAAAATTTAGAATTATTGTTGCTTATTCAACAATGTTAATAGATATTGTTAAAGAACATGAAGAAATAATTGATGCTTTTAAAAAAAGAGATGAAAAATTAGTCCAGGAAAAAATATGGAAAAATGCACAATTTGGAATAAATATCATAAAAAGATACTATTTACATAAATAAATGGAGAAAATATTATGATTATTGACCATAAGCCTCTACCAGAAAAAATTGCTGAATTTATTAGAAATCAAATTATTCAGGGTAAATTAAAATCTGGTGAAAAAATTTTAGAAGCTCAAATCGCAGAGGACTTAAATATTAGTAGAACACCAGTAAGAGAAGCTATTAGACTTCTTGAATGTGAAGGATTTGTAGAGCTACTTCCAAGAAGAGGAGCAATTGTAAAAGAATTCTCAGAAAAAGATTTTAAAGATATAGTTGAAATAAAAGCTTGTTTATCAAGTCTGACTGCTGAACTCTCTTTTGAAAAAATTAATGAAAATATAATAGGAAAATTAAAATCTATTATTGAAAATGAAAAAAAGATACTTGCTAATAATTCTTTTACAAATGAGAAAATTTATAAATTTTTTAAAGAATGCTCAAAGTTTCAAGAAACTTTTCTCAAATTATGTGATAACACACATCTTGTTGATTTGAATTTAAAAATTGAAAATCATATAAAAAGATATAGATTTTATTTTTTAAAGTTTCCTGAAATTTTAAAAAAAATTCCAGAGTTACAAGAAAATGTAGTAAATGCAATAATTGAAAAAAATATTTTTAAATTAAAAGAAGCTTATTCAGATTATATTAAAATTCCCTACTTTTCTCTTATAAAAAATCTAAAAAATGAAAAAAATTGAGCTGTTAGCTCCTGCTGGGAATTTTGAAAAATTAAAAATAGCTTATGAATATGGTGCAGATGCAGTTTATGCAGGAGCAAAAAAATTTTCTTTAAGAAATCTTACTGAAAATCTATCATATGAAGAATTTTTAAAAGCTAAAGAATTAAAAGAAAAGTTAAATAAAAAACTTTATCTGACTCTAAATATTTATCCTTATAATGAAGATATCCAGGAAATTGAGGAATTTATTACAAAATTCAAAGAAATTCCTGATGCTTTTATAGTTTCAGACCCAGGATTAATTTATCTTTTTAAAAAAATTGCTCCAGAAGTTAAATTACATTTATCAACACAGGCCAATACTACTAATTTTTTGTCTGTAAAATTCTGGAAAGATATAGGAATTAAAAGAATAAACCTTGCGAGAGAACTTTCCCTTGAAGACATTAAAGAAATTAGAAGAAAAAATAAAGATATTGAACTTGAAGTGTTTATTCATGGTGCTATGTGCATGGCTATAAGCGGAAGATGTTTATTAAGTAATTTTTTAACTGGAAGAGCATCCAATCAAGGTGAGTGCACTCATCCATGTAGATGGAAATATTATTTTATTGAAGAAACAAGAAAGAATGAAATTTTTGAAATAGAAGAGGATGATAGAGGAATATATCTATTCAATTCAAAGGACTTGTGCGGAATATATTTTATTCCAGATTTAATAAAAATTGGAATTGATTCTTTAAAAATAGAAGGAAGAATGAAAAGTGCATATTATGTTGCAAATGTTGTAAGGATTTATAGAAAAGCAATTGATGAATATTACAATAATCCAGAAAAATTTAAAATAAAAGATGAATGGTTAGAAGAATTAAAACTTGTTAGCCACAGAGATTATACAAAAGGATTTTTTTTAAAAAGAAATTTTATTGATATGCAAAAGATAGATTCGTCAAAATATATTAGAAAGGCTGACTTTTTAGGATTAGTTTTAGAGGTTAATAAAGATAAAATTTTTATTGAGGTTAGAAATAAAATAAAAAAAGATGATGAAGTTGAAATTATTACTAAAGATTTAAAAAATATTAAACTTAAATTTGATGAATTCTACAATTTAGATGGTGAAAAAATAGAAATAGCAAATCCAAACTCAATTATTTATATAAAAAATAGAAACTTTCCAATACATGAAAATTCAATATTAAGAAGAAAGCACCTCCCATAATTTTCCAATTAAACATATTGAAAATGGCACTGTAAAAATTGACAATAATCCATATGGAAAAATTGCAATGCCATTAATGATTATAATGAATAAAATTGCTAACAAAGAGATAGGAATATTTTTATTAAAAAACTTCATGCTTAATTTTATAGCAGAAATAACATCTATTTTTTCTTTAACAATTATTGGCAATGCAAAAATTGTTGAAATAAAAAAATATAATCCTGGTATAATAAGCAAAATTCCACCTAAAATAGAACCTAAAATCACAATAATTTCATAAAGTAAAATATTCTTTGCTAAAAATTTATTTTTAAATCCAATAAACAAATCGTCAAATTCTTTTTTTTCTTTTTTAAAAATCACATTATACATCCCTGCAATAAAAAAACATCTTAAAATTTCTCCTCCAATTATTGTAAATTTGTATAATAGAAAGTAGATAACTTCCATTAAGATTGTTTGAAGAACAAGGAGAGAAAGATTTGAGAAAAAAACTTCCCATGTTTGAGAAAAAATCCTTTTTATCATATTGGTTTTATTAATACTTTTCTTGGTTTACTTCCATCTGCTGGCCCAACAATCCCTTCTTCTTCCATTTTTTCAATAATTTTTGCAGCTCTATTATATCCAATTTTAAATTTCCTCTGAAGTAAAGAAATTGAAACTTCCTCAAGATGAGATACAAAATCAACTGCCTGGTCCCAAATTGGGTCATATTCATCACTTTTATCAAAATTTAAACTGTAATCTTTTTTCAAATTTTCTTCATTAAAGCTTAAAATTTCCTCTTCCATAAATTCTACATCTTTATATGTTTCTTTTAAATAATCTATAATCTTTAAAATTTCCTCTTCACTTATATACGCTCCTTGAAGTCTAACAACATTTGATGTCCCAGGTGGTAAAAAAAGCATATCTCCCATTCCAAGTAAAGATTCTGCACCCATATGGTCAAGAATTGTCCTTGAATCAGCTCTTGAGGTAACTTTAAAAGCAATTCGTGAAGGAAGATTATTTTTTATAATTCCAGTTATAACATCCACAGATGGTCTCTGAGTTGCCAAAATTAAATGTATCCCTGCTGCCCTTGCTTTCTGAGCAAGTCTTGCAATTAAAGTTTCAAGTTCCTTTGAAGCAATCATCATTAAATCAGCAAGCTCATCAATTATTATAACAATATATGGCAATCTTTCATTTTCCCCAACTTTCTCATTAAGTTGCCTAATATCTCTCACTCCCTTTTCAGTCATCAAATCGTATCTTCTCTCCATTTCATAAATTGCCCATTTTAAAGAAGTTAATGCTTTTTCAGGTTCAGAAATAACAGGCAAAAGTAAATGTGGAATTTCATTATAAAATGATAATTCAAGTTTTTTAGGATCAATAAGGATAAATCTAACTTCTTCAAATGAAGATTTGTAAATAATGCTATTAATTAAAACATTTATGCAAACACTTTTTCCAGAACCTGTTGAACCTGCAATAAGTAAATGAGGCATTTTTGCAAGGTCTGAAATGTAGGGTTTGCCATCAATTGTTTTCCCGATAGCTAAAGTCAATGGAGATTTTGATTTTTTAAATTCATCTGAAGTAACAATCTCCTTAAAAAATACTGTTTCTCTTTTTTCATTTGAGACCTCTATACCAACCACATCTTTTCCAGGGATTGGAGCAACAATCCTCACACTTTGAGCTTTTAATGCCATTGTAATGTCATTTTGCAGAGATGTAATTCTACTCAATTTTATCCCTGAATCTGGTTTAAATTCAAAAAGTGTTACTGCAGGACCCTTGATTATATTTATGATTTCACCATTAATATTAAAATCTCTAAATTTGTCCAGTAATTTTTGAGCTTTCTTTTCAAGTTCCTCAGAAAAATCATTATTTTTTGAAAAATTATTAATTTTTAAAAAATTCTCAGAAGGAGGGGTATATTTATTGATAGATTTTGTTTCCTTCTCAATACTCTTTTTTTTATCATTTTTTTTATCTTTTCTAACAATTTGCTGAATAAACTCTTTCTCATTATTTACATTATCTATGATTTTCTCTTTTTTTTTAATTTTAATATTTGAAATCTCAGGAAGTTTAAACTTTAAAACTTGAGGGAAAAGTCCAATAATTGAAATTCCTAATAAACATACGATAATTAAAAAAGCTCCAACAAAATTAAAGTATTTCACAAAAAAATTTACTATAAAATTTCCAATAATTCCTCCAATAAATATACTATGGGAAAATATTGTAATTTTTTGAAAAAAAAGTTGAATAAAAGAGCATAAAAAAACAATAAAAAATGTTCCAATAATTATATCATAAATTTTTATTTTCAATTTTTCACTGATTTGAAACCAGCAAATTATTAATGTTAAAATTGCAATGAGATAAGAAACAATGCCAAATAATTGAAAAAAAATCTCTGAAATAGTTGCGCCAACAGGTCCACATAAATTTTTTACTTTTTTTGTCGAATATACAAATAAAGATGGGTCTTGCGGATGATATGAAATTATACTTAAAAATAAAATTAAAGTTACTAATGCAAATGTAATTTTTGCTACTTTTTTTTTCATCATATTATAAAAGATAAAATTCCCACAGTCCAGCAATAATATGAAAAATATTTTAAACTTTTGATTTCAGTCATAATGGATAAAATTTTTAAAGAAACAATTCCTGTTATTGTAGAAAATAAAAATCCTGAAATGTAAGGAATATAATAAGAATGAGGAATATGCTGAAAATCTTTTAATGATAACACAACAGCACCTAAAATTGCAGGGATTGAAAGTAAAAAAGAAAATTTTACAGCAACTTCCCTTTTAAGATTTCTAAAAATTCCAGCTGTTATTGTTGAACCAGACCTTGAAACTCCTGGAATTATAGCTATTGCCTGAAATACACCAATAATAATTGCATCAATTATTGTTATATCTTCTTCTTTTTTATCTGTAATTGTAATTTTATCACTAATGTAGAGTAAAAATCCTGTAAAAATTAATGAAACTCCAACAAGTTTTACATTTTGAAATAGATTTTCAATAAAGTTTTTGAAAAAAATTCCAACAATTCCTGCAGGGACTGTTCCAATAATTAATAAAATTATAAGTCTTTTTCTTTTAAATGATAAAATTTCCAAAATATCTTTTCTAAAATAGATTAAAACTGAAAAAAGTGTGCCTAAATGAAGAAAAACATCAAAAGAAATTCCAGGTTGATGAAAATTCTTAAATAGAGATTGAATTATTACAAGGTGACCTGAACTGCTCACAGGTAAAAATTCTGTTAATCCCTGAATAATGCCTAAAATTATTCCCTGGACTAAATTCATCTTAGTAAACTGGGAAAGCAATTAAAAATGATGAAGCTTTTTTACTTAATGGATTTACAGCGCTTTTCTTTATAACACCGCAAACAAGCTCATTATTTAATACAGTTATACCCTCAATTGCTCCATCAACTTTTCCTGAATATGGTTTCATTGCAACATCACCAAAATTGTTTATATAAACTACCCTAACCTCACCTTTTTTAAATAGACCAATATCTCCAAGAATTATATCTCCTGTAGCATAATTTTTTACTATTAACACCCCTTCTCTACCTTTTTCATCTTTTCTGAATATAATCGGTTTTGGGTCAATTGCCTGAGGTTTTGTATATTGGAATTTTTCTGTTCCCAAATTCCAGGAGACTATATTAAAACTTCCACCTAAAGATTCATCCCCGGTATAGATATTTTCTCCATTTTTATAAACAATCAACCTGTGAATACTGTTTATAAATAAAAGTTCTTTTTTACCATCTCCATCTATATCAGCTTTAACTGAGGAAGGTAATCTAAAACCAAAAGGTATCCATACCCTTTTTACTCTTTTTACTGAACTTCCTGAAAGCTTCAATTCATACAATGCATCTCCAAAAATATTCTCTTCATCAAAAGTTTGACCAGCAAGTTCCTCTTTTCCATCATTATCAAAATCAAATCCTCCAAGAATTAAATTTATATTACTTGCTATTTCAACTAAATGATTTTGTTTTATCTTAAAAATTTTTGAGCTCATTCCATCTTTTTCCAAAATATTTTCTATAACTTCTTTTTTACCATCTCCATCTGCATCTACAAATTGAACATTCATTATTTGCCCAAAACCTTTATATTTTACTCTATCAAGTCTTCTAAAAACATTGCCATTAACAATTTCTCCATAAACAATTTCACTACTTTCTGAATAGATTAATCTGTTATCATCAAAATCTATTGATTTTAACTTTCCAGGAATTAAAGCTATTTTCCTAAATTTTACAACTTCAGGTTTTAATCCTTCAAGTGTTGTAAATTTATACTTAGATTGTTGTTTTTTCTCAATTTTTTTTACAGGTTTTGGATATTTAGGCAAATTTGGATATTGAGGAACTTTATTTATATTAACCTGAGCTTGAGGGCCCATTGGATAAACAGGCAGTCCAGGATAAGTTGGAAGATTACTTGTAGGGGTTATAATTTTTTGTTGGGAAGTTCCAACACCAAAAGTTTGACTTTTGTATGCAAGCATCTTTTGAGAAAGTTTAAAAGTATCAGAATAAACTCCTATATTCATTCCAGTGTAAAATGATGAAAATTCAACACTTACATCTTTTTCTTGGGGATTTTCAGTATCTTTAATAAAAATTTTCATATTCAAATAATAAACATCCTTTGATTGCTTATTTATATTTACCTGCATTTGATTTGGGAAAATAATTTGAATTGAAGGGAATTTTGCACCTGCAAGCTCTAAATAACTTTCAACATCATAAGCTTGCAAAGGTTTATCTGTTAAATTTTTAATTCCTTTAACATAAAAAACTACTCTTTTTGTAAATCTTGCTAAATCTCCAGGCTTAATATGACCTGTATTATCAATTATATCACCAATAGCAACAGTTCCAACTTTATCTTTAATTGAAATAATCCCAACATGAGTATCCAAAAAACCTATAAATTTTCCTGTTAATTGATTGTAAAGTTTCTTTTCATGTCTGTAAATTGTAACTTCTGCACCAACTGGTGGAATTATATTATTTTCAAACTGGACTGCTGCTTCATCTCTTTCAGGAATTATTGCAACAACTTCTCCTTCATATGAAAACTGTTTTAATACTTTTGAAAAAATATCATAAAAAGCTTTATCAAGTGTTTTTGCTATTCCAATATTTGAAAGAAAAGTAAAACAAAAAAATATAAATAAAATTAATCTCTTTTTCATAATCACTCCCTTTGTGAAATTGATTA
>Ga0256833_1003529_pt1 | contig 10670 bp, 10 predicted proteins | sample 356284metaG_FD_190535 | JGI IMG/M metagenome (GOLD analysis project Ga0256833, IMG submission 190535) | Hydrothermal vent microbial communities from Mid Atlantic Ridge, Atlantic Ocean - 356-284 | ecosystem: Environmental > Aquatic > Marine > Hydrothermal vents | place: Atlantic Ocean: Mid...
ACTACCACATAATGCCCGGTTTGCCTGGAAGCAACTTCGAGCGCGACCTCTACACCTTCAGGACTGTCTTCGAGGACGCTCGCTTCAGACCGGACATGCTGAAAATCTATCCGACCCTTGTCACTAAAGACGCTCCCCTCTACCGCTGGTGGAAGGAAGGAAAGTACCACCCCTACCGCACCGAGGAAGCGGTGGAGCTTCTGGTTGAGGCATACAAGCTCTTTCCCAAGTGGGTTCGCGTGATGAGGATCCAACGCGACATTCCAGTTCAGCTCATCGTTGACGGCGTAAAGCACTCCAATTTGGGTCAGTTAGTCTTAAACGAGCTGGTTAGGAGGGGCATAAGACCGAGGGAGATTCGCTTTAGGGAAGTCGGCCACATGATGGAGAAGTTTGGAATCCAGCCTGAGATCGAGCACATAAAGCTCCTCCGCGAGGACTACGATGCCGCCGGGGGAAGGGAGGTATTCCTGAGCTTTGAGGACGTCAAAAACGACATCCTCATCGGCTTCCTCCGCCTCAGAATTCCTAGTGAAAAAGCCCATCGTAAGGAGATAAACTGCTGTCCGTCAGCGATAGTGAGGGAGCTCCACGTTTACGGCCCTCTCGTGCCGATTGGGGGGAAGCCGAGGTACGAGTGGCAGCACCGCGGCTACGGAAGGGAGCTTTTGAGCGAGGCTGAGAGGATTGCCCGTGAGGAGTTTGACGTCAGGAAGATGCTCGTCATAAGTGGAGTTGGGGTTAGGGAGTATTACCGTAAGTTCGGTTACAGAAAGAACGGGCCCTACGTTGCTAAGAGGCTGGATAAAGAATACGCAAACTACAAAAAGAGTGAAAGGTTCGACGCGCACCTTAACACTTAAGCCGGAACTCCGCTTTTCTTCCCTTCAACTTTTGCCGCCAGGGCTATGGCAATGAAGTTGGCACCGCTCATTATAAGGTCAACCGACACGAAGAGACCAATCGCCCAGAGGCTCGACCAGGGCCACTGGAGGACTATGAGCACGCCGAGGATTATCGTCAGAAATCCCGAGAGCGTCATGAGTGTCCACTGGCTGATGTCCCTGTTCTGAAACGCCACCGCAATCCTGAGCGCTCCGATTGCTATCAGCGAGAATCCCAAGATTAGTGTTAGTATTGTCGTGGCCAGGACGGGGTTTTCGAGCGTTGCCATTCCGCCGATGACGTAGATTAGACCCATGAGGATGTGAAGGCTTCTGCTCTTCCAGTCCCTGCTTTTGATGATTCCCTGCCCAATCTGGAGCGCTCCACCAACGAGCATGAAGGCCCCGAAGATGGCAACGCTGGTTATGCTGACCAGTGGCAGGAGGAGCAGTCCGGCGAATCCAAGGGTTACAAAGATTATTCCGAGGCCCAAGAGCCAGACCCAGTTCTTTTTGAGCTCACCGTATTCCATGGGCTCACCTCCAAGTTTCTTCACGAAAAGTAACTTTAAGTGCTTAAAAAGTTTTCTGTAAAAATGTTATTAAAAATTGAAACTCAGCGACGCCCGTATTTCCGCAGGATAATCGCCAGCAGGATCAATGAACCGAGGATTATCCCGATTCCGGCGTATTTGCCCGTTCCTGCCCTCTCAACCGTTATGCGTATCCTGTCGGAGGCCTTCTTCTGGTCGCTTACCGCCTCAACGTTGATCACGTAGTCGCCTGCATCCGCGTTTGCGGGTGGGGTTACTCTCACGGTGAACGTCGCCCAGTCCCCACCTCCAAGTGAGGCCACCTTGCCAGGGCTCACTTTGACGGTCCATCCCTCGGGGGCGTTGACTTTCAGCTCCACGTTGGTCAATGGACTCGTACCCGTGTTCTTTACCCTGACCCTGAGGGCCTTTTCCTTTCCCGCGTTGACCTCCAGGCTGTACCTCTCGGGGACGAGGGTAATTCCGTAGCTTCCCGTGAGGGAGACCGTTAGGCGTGAAGTCCTTATTTCCCCACTACCTGAGGACTCAACGCGGAGGGTTGCCGTGTAGTTGCCGAGTTTAACGCTGTCAGGGGGTATTAGCACCGCGTAGAGCCTCTTCTCCTCCCCGCTTTTAAGATAGGTGCTCGTTATCCCCTGCCTCGATTCCGGGTTCTCGGTCACGATGGCCCCCCATCCTTCGGGGGGAACGATGCTCAGGTGATACTCGTCGTCGTTGAGTCCAAGGTTCCTCAGCGTGAACTCGTAGGTTATGGTCTCGCCAAGGGTGGCACTCTTGGAGGGGGCCTGAACCTGAAGGACGAAGTAGTAGGGGAGCCGAGTCAGGCCTATCGTCTCTTCTGTCTTCGATCCAGCGCTCAGGTGAACCCTCCTCTCGACCTCCCTGTAGGCCTCCTTTGAAACCTTGAGCGTGTAATCGCCTTCCGGCGCCTGGAGAACCGCGCTACCATCGGAGAGCGTTTTTGCCTCGGCGACGGGTTTTCCACCCCTGTACAAAGCCACAGTAACCCCCGGCAGGAAGGACCCGGATTCCTCGTCAAAGACCCTCAAACTCAGGGTCCCGTTTTCCCCGGCGTGGGTTCTGTTAACGTAGGCGTACAGAGTCTCATGCGCTTCTCCAGCAGACACGTTGATGGCGTACCTGCCAACGGGGGCATCGCTCGGAACGCTCACGCTGAGGAGAAGCTCCGCACGCTCCTTAAGGTGGATCATCCTCACGACGTCGCTTCCTGCAATGAACCTCGCACTCCATCCCTCCGGCACTCTGGCGCTGAGAGGAAGGGTAACTTCCCCCGTGGAGCTTAGATGGATTCTGAAGTTCACGCTCCTCCCGGCCTCGACCTCCTTCTCCGGATAATCCGCGGAGAGCGAGACTTCAACCCTTTCAACATGGACCGTGAGCCTTAGACTGCTTTCTCCAGTCATTACCACCACGGGGTAATCGCCGGGGACCTTTCCAGCCCGGACTACAACGTTGAAGCTCGCGCTTTCCCCCCTTCCCAGGTACACCCCCGCTATCTCCGAACCTTCTGCTAAGAGTTTCCCCTCCCATCCCATTGGTAGCTTTAGTCTCAGCGGGTAAAAGCCGTCTTCTCCGAGGTTTTTTACGGTAATAGTGAAGCTGACGCTTCCCCCAGGTGGTGTCACCCTGCTTGGAAAGGTGGTGCGCAGTTCCACTGATCCGCGGGCCTTTTTCAGTTTCAGCTCGGGCCCTTCGAGGATAAGGTGAACGAGTCTCTTTTCTGGATACACGCTTCCCAGGTATATCGTGAGGTTCCTGTCCGGGATGCTCACGTTGCCCCCGAAGACCAGCAGGTAGTTTTGGCCGTTCACGGAGAGCATCGCGGAGTAGTCGTTCGATATGTCCACGAGATGGACGCTCACCCCGTTCACGTCCACAGTGTCCCCTATGTAAAGGTTGAGGAAAACAGTATCGGCTTTCGCCAGGGGGAGGAGGAGCAGAAAAACGAGGAAGGAAGCGAGACGTTTCATGGCTTTCACCTTATCTCGGCCCTTACGAAACCGAGGTAAGCTACCACGAACCAGAGGACAAGGTAACCAACGAGAACCGCGAGCTCCTTTTCGGCGAAGGAGAGGCTCTCCATCAGGCTGTGCTTGGGTTTCTCGTTTTCACCCGGGTTTGCGACCATGTATGCCATTCCCTGCTCCTCGGATTTCTCGGCGTATGGATTGAGGACGTAGTTAGTTATTGTCGTGAAATCGTTCTCTGGGGAGAACATCTGGAAGTACTCCTGGATCTTCCAGTATCTTTTGAACCATTTTTCCGTCTGGTTCTGGTACTCATCCATAAGGGTCTGGTACTTCTGCATCTCCTCCATCGAGGCGTTACCCTGCATCATCTGCTCCTGCAGGGCCTTGAGCTCATCGGGCATCTCCGGTTTGGGGCCGGCCAGCTTGTGGGCCACTATACTGCCGATTGGCATGAGTATCGTCATCAGCGCGAGGAACATTACGAGGGAGTACATCAGGGCGTTGCCGCTGCTCTTTGAATGGGCCGAAAAGGCCACTGCCATCGTGAAGAAGGTCATGAGGTATAGGTAGATGAGGAGGAAGTAGGTGAAGAGTCTCAGGTAGTCGTCTATCGTCACCCCTATCCAGAGGAGCATGCCCGTTGTTATGAGCGCCGTTACAGCGACCGCGACGCCGAGTGTCAGTGCCCCTCCGAGTAGCTTCCCGAGGATCACCTGGTCCCTGAAGACCGGATGCCCCATGAGGACCTTCAGGGTCCTGTCCTCGTGCTCTCTGGTTACCGCGTCAAAGCCGAGGGAAAGCGCGAATATCGCACCGATGAAGCCGAGGTAAAAGCTGAGGCCGAACATTATGTCGTACATCTTCGGGCCTTCGCTCCCGGGGACGTTCCAGCTCTCCAGTCCCATCTTGGTCTGGATCAGGGACAGCGTTATCGTCGCCAAAAGGAAGCTGAATATTATGAGAAATCGCCTGCCGGTTAGATAATCCCTGAACTCCTTTCCTGCTATGGCCCCTATCATTCTTTTCTCCCCCCGTAAACGAGTTCCATGAAGACCTCCTCAAGGCTCGGCTCGTGGAGGTGGATATCGACCACGGTGTAGCCCTTCTCGGAAAGCTCGCGCAGGAGCTCTTCCCTGATGTCACGCTCTGCATAGACGATGAGCTCTTTCGATCCGGAAATGCGCCACTCGATGAGCCCCACGTTAAGGTCCTTTATCTCAAGTGACTCCTTGGTTTCAACGCTTATCAAATAACGTCCCTCTATGAACTTTCTCTTTATTTCCTCCTGACTCCCGCTGATCAGGAGCTTCCCGCTGGATATTATCCCTATCTCGTCGCTTACCTCCTCCACCTCTGGGAGGATGTGGCTGGAGAAAAATATCGTCTTCCCTTCCTTCTTAAGGTCCCTCACGAGCTCCCTGAGCTCAACCGCGCCCTTCGGATCGAGTCCGTTCGTGGGTTCGTCGAGGAAGAGGACCTCCGGGTCGTTTATGAGGGCCTGTGCCAATAGGAGCCGCTGCTTCATCCCCGTTGAGAACGCACCTACTTTCTTGTTGGCCGCATCGCTCAGTCCCACGAGCTCAAGGAGCTCTTTGGCCCTCTTCTCCGCCTCCTCCCTTGGGATCCTGTAAAACTTCGCAAAGTAGAGCAGGTTCTCTAAAGCGCTCAGGGTCGGGTAGGGACTGCTCTCCGCCGGCATGAAACCGCTTATCTTCTTTACCTCAACTGGCTTTTCCTGAACGTCTATTCCAGCTACGTAGGCTTTCCCTTCCGTCGGCTGGATCAACCCGAGGAGAAGGAGTATCGTGGTTGTTTTCCCTGCCCCGTTTGGGCCAAGGAAACCGAAGACGCTTCCCCTCTTCACCCGCAGGTTCAGGTGGTCCACCGCGCGGGTTCCGTCGTAAACTTTCGTCAGATTCTCGGTTTCGATTATATTCACAGAACCACCCCGGTTAGTATAAGTGGGTTGTTGTCTAATAAAAGTTTCGATTGCAATATCTCTGTGTAGGGAAAGTCAGGAATAAAAAAGTAATAGGACCTCAGACTGAGGCCTCTTCTTTCATCCCCCTTGCCGAGAGGGACATTCCTATGAAGCTCAGGCCGGCCATCATAAGCTCTATCGAAACGAAGAGGCCTATCACCCAAGGACTGGACTCCGGCCAGTGGCCCAGAATGAGACCTCCCAATAGCAGGTCGAGGGCACCTGCGAAGAGTAAAACTGCCCCCTCACCCTTAATGCCGAAGAGAACCCTGACTATGCCGGATAGGAGGAAGCTACCACCTATTATGAGGGTTAAGAATTTCGTGGTTACCACTGGCTCTTCCAGCATCGCCACACCAACGATGAGGTAAAGAAAGCCTATCAGGAAGACCAGTCCCCTGTTCTCGCGGCCGAAGAGTCCCGCCACCATTAGCATGGTTCCACCGACGAGGAAGAACACACCGAAGAGGGCTACCGTTGTCAGTGTGACCAGTGGTATTATTCCAATTCCAACAACTCCCAAGACGAAGAGCACTATCCCTAAGAGGAGGTACCAGGGCCAGTGCTTTATAAGGCTGGCCAACTCCCTCCTCGCGACTTCTTCCCTGTATGCCTGATACTCCTCCGAGGTCATTCCCTCTGGAGGGTCGTTTTTCTCGTTCATGTCTTACACCTCCCTACCTGGTATGGTATTACTCTCGAACTTATAAGTCTTTTTATCGAAGCTTTGGGGTGTTGCGGTGAGTTTTTAAAGTTGGTCTCCTACCCCTTCTATGCGCTTCAAACCCAGACCTTTCACGGAACCGGTGTCCTTCAGGTGTGAGTTCTGCCTTGACTGTTGCAGGGGGAGGCACGTGTATCTGACGCTGAAGGACATAGAGAGGGTAGCGAAGGCCGGTCATGATCCGCAGGAGTTCGTGACGATCTCGGTTGAGGGGAATAAGATACGCTTCGTTTTGGCTGTAAGGGAGTGGGATTTGGGTTGCCTCTTCCACGACCCTGAAACCGGGAAGTGCATGATTCACGACGTTCGGCCGTTGATATGCAGGATTTATCCCTTCATGGTCTCAAGGAAGCCTCTCGGCGTTGATGGGGAGATGCCGTTCCAGTACAAGGGTCAGGAGCTGTGGCTCTACTACGATGAAGGCTGCCCTGGAATAAACGCGGAGGAACCGGAAACGACGATAACGCCTGAGGAAATAGCGGAACTCGGTCTCGAATTCGAGAGGGAGTTCGAGAGGACGGACATGGAGGGCCTCGCGAGGCTCATTGATAGGCTCGAAAAGTAGATATACAATCTCCAACAAGCTTTAATCATGGTTGGCTGGAAGTCTGTCCTGTTGGGCTGTTTCGCCGTTCAGGTTGTGGTTAACCTGGTATTTTACGGCTTCCCTTCGATAGTTTTCTCCGTTCTTATTCCCGACTTCCTTTATTGGAAAATCGCATGGTCTCTGCCCGTTTTCATAATCCTGTACTTCCTCCTCGCGGCTTTCTCTCTCTACTACCTGGGGATCTCGCCGAGCCTCAGGAGGGGTAAGCTGTCCGGCTACCTATATTTCGCTGTTGGTGCAGTTGGCTCGATTGGAGTCCTGCTGAAGTTTACTTGGGGAGAGGAACCCATCTTTCAGGTGGCTTTCTTTCTCTGGCTTCTCTCCTCTCTCCTGGGCGTCCTCGCCCTTTATTTGCTGGAGGAAACGATTCCAGAACCAATCTCGGCAGCAATAATTGCCTTCATTGGAATATCGGCCTTTGTCAGTGCCACAACTGCCCAGTGGATCATTGCCGATTACTACGTTCACGTCAATGCCAACGGAAGCATTCCAGAGAACGCTACCGTTATCGTTGCCTACCCCGAAAACGTCAGTCCTCCAAACGCGACGGGCTAAGCTTTTAAACTCGGTATCGAGGCTGGAATCATGGAGAGGGAACTCAGATACAGACGCGCCTCCTCGTGGGAATACGATTTGATCCTCCGCGAGGCCGAGAAGTATGGTGAGTTGAAGCACCCTTTCTTCGCGATAGTTGAGGGTCGCTTTAGGGACGTTTATGCCGTTAACGAGAGGGTGTGGGCCGAGATTGAGGGTTTGAACATCAAACCCTACGCCTACGGGACCTTCGTCGGCACGATAAAGGTGGACAGAAATCTCGTCGAGAAGTTCTACCCCAACGTCGAGTTCTTCTACTTCGTTAACGTTGAGAAGAACTACGCTGTCTTAAGCCCAAAGGCGGGCTTCCTCTTCACAACTGGAAAGGACGTGCCGAGGAGCGGGGTGAGGAGATACAACTGGCAGGGGACAAAGAAGCTGGTGATTTACGACGATAACGGTGTTATCCTGGGTATTGGCAGGATAAACCCGGAAAGCAGGAGGAAGTTCATCCTGAACGTGACTGATGTGGGGGAGTTTTTGAGGAGGCACTAAACAAGGGAGTCGAGGATTTTCTCGGCCATGGTAACGAAGGCGCGGGCCTGTTCTTTTTCCCATTTTTTGACTTTTTTGAGCTTGTAGAGCCACCACGCTCCCAGTAGAAGCGGTGCGGTTGCACCCACGACTACAGGAGTTGGAAAGTTTAAGTTGAACGCCTGAAGAACCCACTGACCAACGTACCCTATGGGCAGGGCTTCCAAGAGAGTGATGCCGATCTCCAAATGCTGGAATTTCTCTCTTTCAAGTCGTTTTTCAATCAACTCTTCTCCTTCCTTCATGACTTTGGTTAGTGTTTCTATCGCCTCTTCAAGCTCAACGGAAAAAGTTGAAAGGCCTCTCGCCTCGTACATCTTCTCCATTATGAGGGTTATGCCACCTAACTTGGAGACCCTTTTTGGTGAGAGGAATTTTAGATAGCTTTCAAGACTTATTTTAAGGTTTTTAAGGTCTTGCAGGATTTTTCCTATATCTTCCTCTTGGAGGGCGTTTTTAGTCTTGACGTCCTTTATCGTCCTTTTCACGAGAAAGTTTAACATCTCCAGTGTTGAGAATGTGAGGGCTATGTATTGGCCCTGGTAGAATATTCCGTGGTGGCAGACCATCTTCCTCTCCTTCTCGTGGGCGAGGACGTATTCTTTCCAGATATTGCACTCGGGAAGAGTCATTTTTTCAAAATCAGTGCGCTTTTTGTCAGCCTTTACTAATATCAATGAGGTGGGGGAGACTATTTCCTCAAAATAAACCCTGTTTCCATGGATCCAATCCTTTATTTTTTCTATCGCATGTTCATTTTTAACCGCCCTGTAGCCCTCATCTGTAACAGCAAGGCCGTAAAACTCTCTTGGACAGTTTGTTACTACCTTTTGTATTGATGCATCATCTCCAAAGTTTTCACGAACCTTCTCCCATGGAACTTCAATGGAGGCGATAAAGAACCGGCCCTTCTCGCTTAAGATTATCTCTGAAATGGGCTCTTCGAGTCTCTTTTCCAAAGATTCCTTAATCTTCCCCCTCAGCTCGTCCAAGAACGGGTTTGGTGAGCTTTCACTTCCACAACCGTTCCTCCATGCGAGGAAAAATGGAACGGCTATTAAATCGTCGAAATTAGTCGGTGCGTTTTCCACGTGTATTGACACTGCCATTGGGATGTAATTGGGCGTTAATTTTTCCTCTCCAATATCCAACAGGGAGATCCTTATTGACACGGGAAGTGTAAACCACTTAGGTTTACCATTTATTTCGTAGCGAATTTCAACGCATTCCTTTCCCACTTCAAGCTCGGCAATGCGGTCGAGGTAGGGTTTTTCGAAAAAGAAATCGGGCTTGACCTTGCATAGCTCTTTCTCTTTTGAGTCTCCGTTAATGCTCTTCTTTGGGTTCCTTGAGTTTAAGGTTATATATCCCGGTACGAAAATAACCATTTCAGCCCTTTGAATAAAATCCGCACACTCCATGTCTCATCCCTTCTTTAGTAGGAGGGCAACATCGAGGGCACGTTTTCTTGCTTTCTTTTCATCCGAGTTTATCCTTTCAAGGTTTTCGATTATAACCTTTACCTCTTTAGAGGGGTTCTTAATGGCTTCTGTAGGTTTTAGTGAGGAGGGTTCTCCTCCTATATCCGCTATGGGTGCAAAATCTGGTTTTATGTGATAATAAACCTTCCATACAAGCTTGAAGCCACATTCTCTAAGGAGTGATTCGAGGTGTTGCACATCGAATTTTCTAACTGGAAGTTGTCGGAAAACTGGATTTAGAGTTAACTCCTCATACTCATCCCTTTTTATCTCCTTAGCCCCTTCATCGGTGGAGACCAGGAACATTTCTCTTCCCTCTGAATGTGTTGTGAGGAAGAGAACCCATCCTTCTTCCTTCAGAACCCTATGAAACTCTCCGAGAGTCTCTAAAAGTTCGTGGTGTGCGACATGCTGGGCAACGTGGCTGTAGTTTATGAAATCGACGCTTTCTGGAGGAATTGGGTCAAGCCTTGATCCCGTCGTCCAGAGGAAGAAGACGTTTGGACTGGATCCGAAGGATTCCATCGCTTTTCTCAGCCTCCATACATCCGCGTCTATGGCGATGACTTTTCTGCTTATGGAAAGGAGAAATGGTATGAGCCTCCCAAAGCCGGTTCCGACGTCCATGGAAACGTCAAGTTTTTTCTCCCTTCCAACAGTTTCTACTACTCTCTCCAGAACGTATGCCTCTTCCAGGTTCCATCTTGTTTCGTTGTAGCTTTTGATTAAGCTTGAGGTTAATCTCTCATCCCTATCTGGGTAGATGTAGTTGCCCATGCTTATCCTTTGTATCGTAATCTTTTTAAGCTCTTTTGCTTAAAGTATAATGATAACAAAAAGTAACTAAAGGGGGTGACGCTCATGGTCAAGCGAGTCAAGACCGGTATCCCTGGAATGGACGAGATACTCCACGGGGGGATTCCGGAGCGAAACGTCGTCCTTCTCAGCGGCGGACCGGGAACGGGGAAGACTATCTTTAGCCAGCAGTTCATATGGAACGGACTACAGACGGGTGAACCCGGAATCTACGTTGCCCTTGAGGAGCACCCGGTCCAGGTGAGGGGGAACATGGCCGGGTTCGGCTGGGACGTCAGAAAGTACGAGGAAGATGGTTTGTTTGCCATGGTGGATGCCTTCACAGCCGGCATAGGCAGGAGCAAGGAGTATGAAAAATACATCGTTCACGACCTCACCGACATCAGGGAGTTCATAGACGTCCTCAGAACGGCAGTCAAGGACCTTGGTGCCAAAAGGGTCGTCATAGACTCTGTTACAACGCTCTACATCAACAAGCCGGCCATGGCGAGGAGCGTAGTGATG
>Ga0256833_1003531_pt1 | contig 10667 bp, 21 predicted proteins | sample 356284metaG_FD_190535 | JGI IMG/M metagenome (GOLD analysis project Ga0256833, IMG submission 190535) | Hydrothermal vent microbial communities from Mid Atlantic Ridge, Atlantic Ocean - 356-284 | ecosystem: Environmental > Aquatic > Marine > Hydrothermal vents | place: Atlantic Ocean: Mid...
TAGATATTTTAAAATACTCTTTTGCTTTTTGATATATTTGGTGAGGTGTTGAGATTTTGCCATTAAATAGTGATAAAATCAAAAGAACCTTTCCCTCTTGAATATCAAATTTTTCAAAAAATAGCTCCTTAAATGATAGCAAATTGTGGCTGATAGCAATATGAGGTAATGAACCAAATTTATTATATAAGCTAAATATTAAATTTGAAGTAGTAGTTTTTTGAAAATTAAAAAACTCTTCAAAATCCAAAGGATAAAGCTTGATATAATTTAATTTATGGTTAACTTTTTCTTTTGATACAACTATTAATCTATCTACATTTGGTAATCTGTCTAAAAAACCATCATAATAGTGATCAATAATTAGAGTATTAATATTTTCATTTTTCAAAAACTCTTCTATTTGATAAGATTCTAAATCTTCTAATATAAAAATTGGGTCTTGAGCATCTATATACAAATAGCTATCTTTTGGTAATTTAGATAAATAATCTATAACTAAAGCACTCTTGCCAACGCCTCTAGCACCATATAGATTAAAGCTACTATCTGGCAATTGAATTTTTCTCTCTTTGTATGATTCAATTTTAGGTTTTGTATTGTAAAAATATTCTAAACTAAACATAATCAATCTCCATATTTTCCTTTTTAAAAGGAAACATATTTTGTATTTTACAAGATTTTTATATAAATATAGCTTTTAATAAAAGTTATTTTGATATAATTCCATTCGCTTTATGGGTATTTGCATAGAGCTATTTGTATTTGGATAGTTGTGTGCAGATACCCTCGGTATCTAGTGTGAAAGCACTTTAAAACAAAATTTATGTTGTTAAAACAACGAGTTCTTTATAAGGATAATTTAAATATGGAAAGAATTAGATTAAAGCTTAAAGCTTATGATCATAGAGTTTTAGATAGATCGGTTCAAGCAATTGTAGATGCTGTAAAGAGAACAGGTTCAGAACTTAGAGGACCAATTCCTTTACCAACAAAAATTAAGCGTTATACTGTTTTGCGCTCTCCTCATATTAATAAGGATAGCAGAGAGCAATTTGAAATTCGTATTCACGCAAGATTGATTGATATTGTAGCAGCTTCAACTGATACAATTGATTCATTAATGAAATTAGATTTGGCTCCAGAGGTGGAAGTAGAAATCCGCCAAATGGATAAGTAGTAAGGAGTAATAGATGGAATTTATCGTTGAAAAGATTGGTATGAGCAGAACTATTGGCGTTCCAAGCACTCCTGTTACACTACTAAAAGTTGTAGAAGCTAAAGTGTGTGAAGTTCGCGAAGATGGTAAAGCTTTGGTTGCTTATCATAGTGGTAAAAAGATAAATAAAGCTATAGAAGGGCAACAAAAGAAATATGGTATCAGCAAAGAGTTTAACCGTTTTAAAACTATTAAGGTAGCTGAGGGAACAGAAGCTGGAGATTTAAGCACTGCTCCACTAAATGAAGCAAAAATTGTAAAGACTTCATTTAACTCTAAGGGTAGAGGTTTTAGTGGTGGTATGAAAAGACATAACTTTTCAGGTGGTCCAGCTTCTCATGGTCATAGATTTGGTAGAAGAATAGGTTCTATTGGTATGTGTGAATGGCCAGGTCGTGTTATGCCAGGTCAAAAGATGCCAGGTCAATATGGTAACACAAAAGTTACTGTAAAAAATGAAGTAATCTCTTTTGATGAAGAGAATGGAATTTTAATCCTTAAAGGCGCTGTTCCAGGACACAAAGGCGCAAGAGGAATGGTAAGGATAGTTAAATGAGTAATGCGACAGTAGTAAAAACAGAAGATTTACCAAAAAGTTTTTTAGAGGTTCATCCTCATAACCTATATCTATATTGTAAAGCATATGCTGCAAACCTTAGAGCTAGTTCTGCACATACAAAAAATAGAAGTGCAGTAAGTGGTGGTGGTAAAAAACCATTTAGCCAAAAAGGTGGCGGTCGTGCTAGACAAGGTAGTATTAGAGCTCCTCAATTTAGAGGTGGTGGAGTAGTTTTTGGTCCTACAAATGCTAAAAACTATACACAAAAAGTTAATAAAAAACAAAAAAGATTAGCATTAATGCATGCAATTGCTGAAAAAGTTGCTAATGGAAAAGTTTTTGTAGTTGATTCAATTGAAGTTGCATCAGGTAAAACTAAAGATGCAAATGAATTATTCAAGAGTTTTAACCAAAGAGATGCTCTTTTTGTTAAAGAGTTAATTGATGATAAAACATTTATGGCATTTAGAAATTTAAGTAAATGTTACTTAATAGAGCCAAATGAGCTAAACGGATATTTAGCAGCTGCATATCATGCAATTGTAATTGAAAAATCTGTTTGGGAAAATCTAATAAAAGAGAGTTAAGATGGCAGATATTACAGATATTAAAGCAATAATTTATACAGAGAAGAGTCTTAACCTTCAAGAAGAGGGTGTTATTGTTGTTCAAACAAGCACAAGAGTAACTAAAAATTCTCTTAAAGAGATTTTTAGAGAGTATTTTGGTATTAAACCATTAAAGGTAAACTCAATGAGAGTTAATGGTAAGAGAAAAAGATTTAAAGGTATCGAAGGTAAAAGAGCAGATAGTAAAAAATTTTATGTTAAATTACCTGAAGATGCTAAAATCGAAAGCCTAAGCGTATAAGGATAGAAGATGGCAATAAAAACATATAAACCATATACACCGTCGCGTAGATTTTTAACAACTATTGATAATAGCGACATTACATCAAAGCCAACTGTTAGAAGTCTTCTTAAAAAGCTTCCAGCTCGTGCTGGTAGAAATAATCATGGTAGAATCACATCTCGCCATAAAGAAGCAGGAGCTAAGAAACTATATAGAATTATAGATTTCAAAAGAAATAAATTTGGAATTGAAGGTAGAGTAGCTACAATTGAATATGACCCATATAGAAACTGTAGAATATGTCTTATTAACTATGTAGATGGTGAAAAAAGATATATTCTTCAGCCAAAAGGTCTGCAAGTTGGCGATACAGTATTATCTGCAGAAGCTGGACTAGATATAAAAGCTGGTAATGCAATGAAGCTTAAAAATATTCCAGTTGGAACACTTGTTCATAATATTGAAATGAATCCTGGACAAGGTGGAAAACTTGCAAGAAGTGCTGGAACATATGCACAGATAATGGGTAGAGATGGTAAGTATGTATCTTTAAGATTACCATCAGGTGAGATGAGATACATCTTAGGTGAATGTATGGCTACTATTGGAACTATTGGTAATGAAGATTACGCAAATATGGTTATAGGTAAAGCTGGTAGAAATAGACACAGAGGTATTAGACCACAAACAAGAGGTTCTGCTATGAACCCAATTGATCACCCTCATGGTGGTGGTGAAGGTAAAACAAACTCTGGTCGTCATCCAGTAAGTCCTTGGGGTATGCCTACTAAAGGCTATAAAACTCGTAAGAAAAAAGCTAGTGATAAGCTTATAATTTCAAGACGCAAGAAAAAGTAGAGGGGTAGTAGATGGCAAGATCAGTTAAAAAAGGACCATTCATTGATGATCATTTAATGAAAAAGGTTCTAAAAGCAAAAGAAGAAGGGTCTCACAAACCAATTAAAACTTGGTCAAGAAGATCTACAATTTTTCCAGAAATGATTGGACTAACAATTAATGTTCACAATGGAAGACAATTTGTTCCTGTATTTATTACAGAAGGGCATGTAGGATATAAGCTTGGTGAATTTGCACCAACAAGAACATTTAGAGGCCATAAAGGCACTGTTCAAAAGAAGGTAGGTTAATATGAGTAGAGCAATATTAAGATTTTCAAGAGTTTCACCTACAAAAGCTAGACTTGTAGCTAGAGAAGTTCAAGGTATGAATGCTGAAGAAGCTATAGCAGCATTAGAGTTTATGCCAAATAAAGCTGCGAAGATTATATCTGGTGTAATTGCTTCAGCAGTAGCAAATGGTGATTATGAGCCTGAAGAGGTTGTGATTACATCTTGTAGAGTTGATAGAGCTTCATATATGAAGAGATGGAGACCAAGAGCAAGAGGAACAGCTACTAGAATTTTAAAACCAACTTCTCATATTTTAGTAGAGGTGGCACCTGCTAATAAAAATGAAAGAAAGGAAGCATAACAATGGGTCAAAAAGTTAATCCAATTGGTCTAAGACTTGGAATCAATAGAAACTGGGAGTCTAGATGGTTTCCAGCAAAAAGTAGAGCTTCTTCATTTATAGAAGAAGATTATAGAATAAGAAAGCTTATTAAACAAGAACTTTTCTTTGCAGGTGTTAGTAATATAATAATTGAAAGAACAGCTAAAAAAATTCGTGTAACAATTGTTACTGCACGACCAGGTGTTGTAATTGGTAAAAAAGGTGCAGATATTGAGAAGTTAAAAAATAAACTTCAAAAAATGCTAAATAAAGATGTAGCAATAAATATAAAAGAAGAGAAAAAACCTCTTGCAAATGCACAATTGGTAGCAGAAAATGTTGCACAACAAATTGAAAGAAGGGTTGCTTTTAGAAGAGCTATGAAAAAAGCTATTCAAGGTGCTCTAAAACAAGGTGCAAAAGGTATTAAAATCTCTGCTTCAGGTCGTTTAGGTGGTGCTGAAATGGCTAGAACTGAATGGTATCTTGAAGGTAGAGTTCCTTTGCATACATTAAGAGCTAAAATTGATTATGGATTTGCAGAGGCCCTAACAACTTATGGTAATATAGGTATAAAAGTTTGGATTTTTAAAGGTGAAGTTTTACAAAAAGGAATTCAGCCTGAGAAAAAAGAGGGTCGTCCAAATCGTGGTAGAAAAAGAAGAGGAGCTTAAATTATGTTAATGCCAAAAAGAACAAAATGGAGAAAGCAACAAAAGGGTCGTAACCGTGGTAAAGCTTTCCGTGGAAATAAGATTGAGTTTGGTGAGTTTGCAATAAAAGCTGTTGAAGCTGGTAGAATTGATTCTCGCCAAATTGAGTCAGCAAGAATTGCAATGACAAGAAAAGTAAGCAGAACTGGTAAAACTTGGATTAGAGTATTCCCAGATAAGCCTTTAACTAAAAAGCCATTAGAAACAAGAATGGGTAAAGGTAAAGGTGGAGTTGAAAAATGGGTTATGAATATTAAACCAGGTCGTATTATATTTGAAATGGCAGGAGTTAAAGAGGATTTAGCAAGAGCTGCGTTGACACTTGCTTGTCATAAATTGCCATTTAAGACAAAAATTATTTCAAGGGAAGATAGCAATGAAATATACTGATCTTCAAGATAAAAGTGTAGCAGAATTAAATAAGCTACTAAAAGAGAAAAGATTAGAGGTTTTTACTTTAAAAGTTAAATTAAAAACTATGCAACTAACAAATACTGCTGAATTAAAAGCAGCTAAAAAAGATGTTGCAAGAATTTTAACAGCAATAAATGCTAAAGGGTAAGAGATGCCAAAAAGAGTTATATCTGGAAAAGTAGTAAAAAAAGCTGGTGATAAAACAGCAACAGTTTTGGTAGAGAGAAAGATTTTACATCCTAGATATCATAAAACTGTAAAAAGATTTAAAAAATATCTAGTTCATGATGAGAGAAACGAAGCTAATATTGGTGATACTGTAAGTGCAATTGAGTGTCGTCCAATATCTAAAAATAAAGCTTTCCGTCTTCTTGAAATTACACAAAGAGGAGAGGGCTAATGATTCAGAGTTTTACAAGATTGAATGTTGCTGATAATAGCGGTGCAAAAGAGATTATGTGTATCAAAGTTCTTGGTGGTTCTAAGAGAAGATATGCATCTGTTGGTGATGTAATTGTAGCATCTGTAAAAAAAGCTACTCCAAATGGAAAAGTAAAAAAAGGTAAAGTTGTAAAAGCTGTAGTTGTTAGAACTAAAAAAGAGGTTCAAAGAGAAAATGGGTCTCTAATAAGATTTGATGATAATGCAGCAGTAATTATTGATGACAAAAAAGAGCCTATTGGAACTCGTATCTTTGGTCCTGTAAGTAGAGAGACAAGATATGCAGGATTTATGAAGATTGTTTCATTGGCACCGGAGGTTTGGTAATGGCAAAAAAATTCAAAATTAAAAAAGGTGATACTGTAATGGTTATTGCTGGTGATGATAAAGGTAAGACTGGAGAAGTTTTAAAAGTTCTTACAAAAAAAGATGCAGTAATTGTTGCAGGTTGTAAAATTGCTAAAAAAGCAGTTAAACCAACTGAAGAGAATAAAGAAGGCGGCTTTGTTGAAAAAGAGATGCCTATTCATATCTCTAATGTTAAGAAAGTTGAAGGATAATTATGAGCAGATTAAAAGATAAATATAAAGATGTAATCGCTCCAGCACTTCGCGAAGAGCTTTCTATTGATAATGTTATGAAAACACCAAAACTAGAGAAGATTGTTATTAGCGTTGGTGCTGGTGAAGAGGGTAAAGATAATAAATTAATACAAAATATGGCAGAGACTATCTCTTTGATTGCTGGTCAAAAAGCTGTTATTACTGTTGCTAGAAAATCAGTTGCTGGATTTAAAGCAAGAGAGGGTGCTCCAAGTGGTATTAAGGTAACTCTTAGAGGGGATAGAATGTATAACTTTTTAGATAAGTTAATATCTATTGCTCTTCCAAGGGTGAAAGACTTTAGAGGCCTTCCAAAAAAAGGATTTGATGGTAGAGGCAACTATAATTTTGGTTTAGATGAGCAATTAATGTTTCCAGAAGTTAGTTATGATTCAATCATGAAAACTCATGGTATGAATATTGCAATTATAACTAATACTGAAAATGACAAAGAGGCTTACACACTTCTTGAGAAGTTAGGTATGCCATTTGCAAAAGGGAGAAAATAATGGCAAAGAAGTCTATGATAGCAAAGGCTAAAAGAAAGCCTAAGTTTAAGGTTCAAGCATATACAAGATGTTCAATTTGTGGTAGACCACACTCTGTATATAGAGATTTTGGAATTTGTAGAATTTGTTTAAGAAAAATGGCTAGTGAGGGTCTAATCCCTGGTATGCGTAAAGCTAGTTGGTAATTAAGGAGTAAAAGATGATGACAGATATAATTGCAGACTCTCTTACTCGAATAAGAAATGCTGGTATGAGAAGACTTGAGACTACAACTCTTCTACACTCAAAAATGATTGAGGCTATTGTTTCTATTCTTGTAGAGAAGGGTTATTTAGAGAGTTTTAGTGTTGAAGATTTGGGTAATAATAAAAAAGCTATTAAAGTTACACTAAAATATGATGAGAATGAAAAGCCTATGATTAATGAGATAAAAAGAATCTCAAAGCCTGGTCGTAGAATTCATAAAAGTAGAGATGAGATTAAAAACTTCAAAAATGGGTATGGCACATTGATTGTTTCTACAAGTAAAGGTGTTTTACCTAATGATGAAGCATATAAGCTTGGAACAGGTGGCGAAGTCATCTGTAGTGTATGGTAAGGAGGTTGTAGATGTCTAGAATAGGAAAAGAACCAGTAGCTATACCTGCAGGTATTGATGTAAGCCTTGATGGAACAGTAATAGTTGCTAAAAAAGGTAATATAGAAAAGAGACTAGAAACACACGGAAGAGTTGAAGTTGATATCCAAGATAAACAAGTTCAATTAAATAGAGTTGGAGAAGATAAGCAATCTTCAGCATATTGGGGAACTTATAGATCACTATTAAATAATATTTTTATTGGTTTAGATAAAGGTTTTAAAAAATCTTTAGAAATAAATGGTGTTGGATATCGTGCTAATGTTAGTGGTAAGACTTTGGAATTACAATTAGGTTTTTCTCATCCTATTAATTATACTATTCCAGAAGGAATAGATATAAAAGTTGAAAAAAACTTGATTCACATCAGTGGAACAGACAAACAAAAAGTTGGTCAAGTTGCAGCTGAAATTAGAAGCTTCCGTCCGCCTGAACCATATAAAGGAAAAGGTGTTAAATATACTGATGAAGTTATCATTAGAAAAGCTGGTAAAGCAGCAGGTAAGTAAGGAGCTATGAGATGTTAAAAAGTATTCAAAAAAGAAAAAACAAACGCTATTTACAGCGTAAAAAAAGAGTTCGTGGTAAGATTGCTGGGTGTGAAAGCAAACCAAGAGTAACTGTATATAGATCTAATAAACACTTTTATGCTCAAGCAATAGATGACACAAAAGGTCATACACTTGCTTACTCTGATGGTAATAAGCTTGGTATAAAAGCAAATAAAGATGGTGCAGTTACAGTTGCAAAAGATTTAGCTGATAAATTAAAATCAGCAAATATTGATACAATTGTATTTGATAGAAATGGCTACTTATATCATGGTGTAGTAGCATCATTTGCTGAGGCTCTAAGAGAGTCTGGAATAAAATTTTAAGGAACTCTGATGGATAATATTAATAGAGAAGATTTCGAAGAGATCGTAGTAAACATCGGGCGTGTTACAAAAGTTGTAAAAGGTGGTAGAAGATTTAGATTTACTGCTTTAGTAGTTGTAGGTGATAAGAATGGAACTGTTGGATTTGGATATGGTAAAGCAAAAGAGGTTCCAGACGCAATTAAAAAAGCAGTTGATGACGCATTTAAAAATTTAGTTAAAATTAATATCAAAGGCACAACTATTGCTCATGATATTGAGCATAAATATAAAGCTAGTAGAATAATCTTAAGACCAGCAAGTGAAGGTACTGGTGCAATTGCAGGGGGTGCTGCAAGACCAGTTATAGAACTAGCAGGTATAAAAGATGTTATTGCTAAATCAATCGGGTCAAATAATCCAAACAACCTTGTTAGATGCACAATTGAAGCATTAACAAGAATCAAAGGTTAAGGAGCTAAAATGAGTTTACACAATTTACAACCAGCTCCAGGTTCTACTCATTCAAAAAAGAGAGTAGGGCGCGGACAAGGTTCAGGAACAGGTAAAACTGCAGGACGCGGTCAAAAAGGACAAAAATCTCGTTCTGGATATTCTAGAAAAAGAAATTTCGAAGGTGGACAAATGCCACTAGCAAAAAGATTACCTAAAGTTGGATTTACATCTAGAGTAGAGAAGCCATATGTAATAAATATAGAAAAAGTAAAAGCAGTTGCAGAACTTGATGAGATAACTTTAGATACAATTAGAAGTGTTCATAAAATCTCTAAAAGTGTTAAAAGAGTTAAACTTATTGGTAGTGGTGCAAAAGATTTAGCCGCTAAAATTAAGGATGACGCTATAACAACAAGTGGGAAATAGATTATGAATAATACACTTACGCAAAAGATACTTATTACACTTGGTTTCCTTTTTGCATATCGTGTGTTAGCTTATATCCCGGTTCCCGGGGTTGATCTTGATGTAATTAAGCAGTTTTTTGAACAAAACTCTAATAATGCATTAGGTCTTGCTAATATGTTTAGTGGAAATGCTATAAGTCGTCTTAGTATTATCTCTCTTGGTATTATGCCTTATATTACAGCTTCAATTGTAATGGAACTTTTAGCTGCAACATTTCCATCTATTGGTCAAATGAAAAAAGAGAGAGATGGAATGCAAAAATATATGCAAATAATTCGTTATTTTACAATATTTATTACTGTTGTTCAAGCTATTGGTGTAGCAATAGGTTTACAACATATGGGTAATAATGGAGCAGTTTTACTAGATAATATGACAGCATTTATTGTAGTAGCTGTATTTTCTATGTTAACTGGAACTATGCTTTTAATGTGGTTTGGTGAACAAATTACACAAAGAGGTATAGGAAATGGTATTTCATTAATTATTTTTGCTGGTATTGTATCTGGTATTCCTAGAGCAATTGGTAATACTATATCTCAGGTAAATGCTGGTAGTATGAGTTTTGGTGTAGTAATAGGAATATTTATAATTATGGTTGTTACAATTTTAGCTATTATATATGTTGAGTTAGGTGAACGCCGTATTCCTATCTCATACTCAAGAAAAACTATTATGCAAAATCAAACCAAGAAAATTATGAATTATATTCCAATTCGTGTAAATATATCTGGGGTTATTCCTCCAATATTTGCAAGTGCAATATTAATGTTTCCATTGACAATCTTAAGATCAAGTAATAGTGAAATAGCAAAAATGATATCTGATATGCTAACTCCTGGTGGAATGCTATATAATATTTTAATGTTTGTATTAATTATTTTCTTTGCATTCTTTTATGCTTCAATACAATTTAATGCAAAAGATATAGCAGAAAATTTAAAAAAACAAGGTGGATTTATTCCAGGTGTTAGACCAGGTGAACAAACCGCACAATTTTTAAATGATGTAGCTAGTAAATTGACTGTTTGGGGATCTTTATATTTAGCAATTATAGCTACAGTGCCTTTTGCTATAATTAGTAAACTTGGAGCATCATTTTATTTTGGTGGAACTGCTGTATTAATTGTTGTTCAAGTAGCCCTTGATACTATGAGAAAGATAGAAGCCCAAAGAGTAATGGGTCAATATCAAACCCCTGGAAATATTGGTTTATAATGGCTATACCACTTCGTAAAAAAAATGAAATTGACATACTGCGCCGAGCTGGTGCAGTAGTTGGTCAAACTTTAGAGTATCTTAAATCGATAATTAAACCTGGTATGACTTTAAAAGATATTGATTCTCTTGGTGAAGAGTTTATTTTGAGTAAAGGTGCTAAACCATCTTTTAAGGGATTGTATGGTTTTCCAGCAAGTGTATGCACTTC
>Ga0256833_1003532_pt1 | contig 10666 bp, 4 predicted proteins | sample 356284metaG_FD_190535 | JGI IMG/M metagenome (GOLD analysis project Ga0256833, IMG submission 190535) | Hydrothermal vent microbial communities from Mid Atlantic Ridge, Atlantic Ocean - 356-284 | ecosystem: Environmental > Aquatic > Marine > Hydrothermal vents | place: Atlantic Ocean: Mid...
TTTGATGTTAGTTTGGATGAAAACCCCATTAAAAAAAGCCTGGTGGTTTTTGACACAGGCGAAGTTGTATTTTCAGTTTGCTCAAAGGATAATTTTTTGTATGTTATCACTTTTTCTACCAGCAACAACAATATTAATCCTGACTATTTTATCTATTCCGTATCCATTGAAAACATAGAACATCCGGTAATTTTGGAAAAAAATAAAATAGAAGGGATTGGCAATACAGATTCTAATAATCATGTTATGCCAGTTTTCTGGAATTTTTACCAGGACAACCTTCTTTTGTTGACATCTGATGGAAAGTTAAAGGTTTTTGAAATTAATTCGGATGGGAAAATTTCACTGAAAAAAGAAATTTCTCTTGCCATTTATTCAACTTTCTTTAATAGAATGGTTATTGATGGAAATTCAGGGTATATCCCGACATCCAATGGTATTCTTAAAATTAATCTGGATAATCTTAATGCAATGAAAATGTTGCCAATTCCTTATTTTACTAATTTTGTTTTCCTGAACAGGGATTATCTGGTTTCGTTTGATTTAAATTATGGTTATTTCATTCTTATTAACAGGCTTTCATGGGAAACTGATATCACGGTTCTTGACAGTAAAAGTGCAGATAAAATTATTATGGATTTTAAGGTGGAAGGAGACAAAATTTTTTATGTTACTGGGAGAGATCTTGTTAAGTTGAAGATAGAGGGAGATGAGATAAAGGAGGAAAAAAGGGTTCCTAAATCAATAAGTATTCTGGATTATTCTGAAAATTATTCAAGATGGAGCCACATGGGAATTGATAATAAAAACATTTATATTTTTTCAAGAGTGAATAGAGGATTGGTTTTTGATGTTTTTGATAAAGAATCACTTGAAAATATCTCCGAAAGTTATCTTGACGAAGATTACACAATTTTGAAAAGCAATGTTTCAGGGAAAGATGTTTTTATGGTTGTATCACAGAATGATGGATGTTATTTAATTCATTATAGTGCTGATGATGAATTTAATCTGCAATTTAAAGGAAGTATTAAATTGACAGATAGACCTGAAGATTTTTTTTATTCTATAAAAAAAATTGAGGATTTTATTCTTGTTAACGATTTCTTCAAAACCATATTTGTAGTAAAAATAAAAAATAGTGGAGAACTTGATTTAGTAAATAAATATATCAATCAGTCTGGTGAATTTCTGCAGGTAAGGGGAAATTATGTGTTTTTGTGCGGGTATGGGTTAAAGATGTACACATTTGAAAACGGTAATCTGAATTTAATAGATTGCTTTTTTGATAATTTTTATGTAAGTGATGTTTATTTTAATGGTACAGATTTAACGGTTGTTTTTGAAAATGTACTGAGGAAATACAGATACGAAAATGGTAAGTTTATTTTTTCAGGAAAATACTACCTAAACCCTGCTGTTGATACTGATTTTATTGAAAAAAGGGAGGATAAGTTTTTATTGTTTGATTTAATTAATGCCTCAAGGCTGTGGGTGGTAAAAGAGTTTCCAAAAATTAAAATAAATTCATTTGATGCAGATAAAACAAAAGGGAAAATACCTTTAACTGTATCTTTTTCGCTTGATATTTCAGGGGGTTCTAACAATGTGAAGTATCACTGGGACTTTGAAGGCGATGGGGATTTTGATTTAACAACTGATGTTCCTTTTGCAAGTTACACTTATTCAAAGCAGGGCGTTTATACCCCCAGGGTAAAGATTGAAGATGAAAAATCCGGTGATGTTTTAAGTGCATCTTTAAAAATTAAGGTTTACAAAGATAGACCGTACATATTTCCTTTAAATTTCTCACCATTTTTTAATTCTGTTGACTTGAGTATTATCAATTCAACAGAAGATGAACAATCAATTTCAATAGAATTGATGGATTTTAATGGACATGTTCTGTCATCAATAGAAAAATTGGTTCCTTCTCTGGGGAGTATGAATCTTTCTTATGGGAATACCAATGGATATTTAAAGATAGAAAGTGCAGAACAACTTGTTATTACTGCGACTTTAAAATCTGAAAACAGAAGGGCTGGTTTTAATGTTGACAATTTTTACAGGGACAGGGTTTATATCCCTCATATAGCAGAGGAAACCAATTTCTGGGATAACCTGTTGTTCGTCTCAACCTTTAATAATAATGATTTTTTGTTTTCAGTTAAATGTGGGGATGAAAAATTAAGTGGAATTACAGGTGTTTATAATGTAAATGATTTTGTTAAAAATTGTAATTGTTCAAACTGCGTATGGGGGAAATTAGAGGCAAAGCAGTTTAACCCCCTTGGGGAAAACGATTCTATTGCAGGTTATCAATGCTTTATAAAGAAAAACAGTGATGGAGCGGGGTATAGGTTAATGGGGAATGGTTCTACGAGATTATTTATTCCTCATATACCACTTGAAAAGGATCTTTTCTGGACTGGATTGTCAATTGTAAACCTTTCTGATGTGCAAAACAGAGTAATTTTCAGGTTTTTTAACCCTGATGGGATTGAGCTTGAAAATGAATATGTTTTTATTTTTGATAAAAATGAGAAATTAAAGGGAACAATCAAACAATTATTTGAAAATTTACCTTATAATGCTGTTTCGTGCATAATTGAAGCAGAGTATCCTATGGCAGGTTGTGAAATATATGGCACCTATTCAAAAGGCATTGCAGGTTTCAATCTTCCTGCGATACCATCAAAAAATGGCTTTTTCTATTTAAAAGAAGGTGAAAACCTCTGGAATGGTGTTGCTATCTTTAATCCTTTAAACAGGATTGCAATAGTTGCTGTTAGTTTAAGGGATAAAGATGGTGTTGAAAAGGGAAGTTTGACAATCAAATTAAATCCCTTTGCTCACAGTCAGTTTGTGGTTAAGGATGTTTTTGGTTTAATTGACATTGGAGATTATCTTGAAATAAACTCTAACTCACCTGTTTTTGCAATTGGTGTCAGAGGGGATAAAAATTACAACACAATGAACACCTTTATTGTTAATGAATAATTATTTATATATTAACCATTTCTGGTAATATGCTATAAAGGAATATATATTACCAAAAAATTTTTAAGGCAACTTGAAAAAAGTGGTAGGGCATAGGGGAATCGAACCCCTGCTACCGGCGTGAGAGGCCGGCGTCCTAACCCCTAGACCAATGCCCCACGTACAGAAAAAATGGCTGGGAGACAGGGACTCGAACCCCGACAACCAGATCCAGAGTCTGGCGTCCTGCCAATTAGACGATCTCCCAGCAGGCAAGGGATATTTTATTCATTTTTATCCAGAAAATCAAGTGCTTTTTTCACTCTTTTTAAACAATTCTCTTTTCCTATCAATACCGCTGTCTCAAATATACCGGGGCTAACCGTGTATCCTGTTATTGCGAGCCTGAATGGGTGTATGAGTTTTGCAGCGGATATTCCCATATCTTCGGCCTCTTTTCTCAATACCTCTTCAAGTTTCTCTTCTGTGAAAGGCTCTGTTTTTTCAATTATTTTGATCAATGATTTCAGGTATTCCTTTGAGTTTTCCTTTTTAAAGTACTTTTTTATTCCCTTTTCGTCGTAATTTTCAGGCTCTTTAAAGAAGTAATACCCGAACTGGTAAAATTCATTCAGGGTTTTTACCCTTGTTTTTAAAAGTTCAACAATCTCTTTTTTTTGTGGATGGGAGTTCAACTCAATACCATTTTCCCTGAAAATTTCTTCAATTAAAGGCAAGAGTTTTTCTGCCGCCTTCATTGCAATGTATTTGCCATTAAGCCACAAAGCCTTTTTGTAATCAAATACGGCAGGGCTTTTGTTTATCCTTTCAAGGCTGAATTCCTTTATTATTTCATCAATGGAGAGTATTTCCCTGTCATCACCGGGAGACCATCCAAGCAATGCTATAAAGTTTACAAGTGCCTCAGGTAAAAACCCATCTTTTTTGTACTCTTCAACCCCTGTTGCCCCGTGTCTTTTACTCAATCTTTTTTTGTCAGGGCCTAAAATAAGTGGAATGTGGGCAAACTCAGGGATTTCAAACCCCAACGCTTTGTAAATAAATATCTGTTTGGGGGTGTTTGAAAGGTGGTCTTCCCCCCTTATAACATGGGTTATCCCCATTTCATAATCGTCTATTACAACGGTGAATTGATAAATCGGGATACCGTTTGAGCGGACAATTATAAAGTCTTCAAAGTCTTTTGAGTGAAATCGCATTTCCCCCCTGATATGGTCAAAGAATTTTATTTCAGTTTCAGGGAGTTTCAATCTTATTGTGTGGGGAATACCTTTTTCAAGTTTCTCTTTTATCTCTGCTTCCGAAAGGTTGAGGCATTTTCTGTCGTACTTCCAGGCAGGGTTGTTCTTTTTTCTCTCTTCAATCTCCTCTTTCGTGCAAAAGCATCTGTATGCCTTGCCTTCTTTTAAAAGTTTTTCGGCATAGTTTTTATAAACATCAAACCTTTTTGATTGAAATACTATCTCTCCATTGTGTTTTATACCAAGCCATTCAAGGCTTTTTATAATCTGTTCAGTAAATTCAGGCTTTGACCTTTCTGTGTCTGTGTCCTCTATCCTTAAAAGGAAATCCCCGTTGTGTTTCTTTGCAAAAACATAGTTGAAAAGAGCAGTCCTTGCTCCCCCTATGTGAAGGTAACCTGTGGGGGAAGGGGCAAACCTCACCCTTATTTTTTTATCTTTTCCCATTCTTTTCTCCTTTATTTTATTTGAGATAGATTTATTATTTCAACTTCTAATGAATGTGTATCAAGTATTGCAAATGTGGGGTTTCCACTAAGATACCCGCAACACTCTCCGGGATTAACAATGAGTTTTCCATTTTCCCTTTTAATTTGAATTTCGTGGGTGTGACCGTGAACAACAATGTTGCAGTTTTCTTTTTCAATCTCTATATCTTCAATATTGTGGGTTAAGACAAAACTTTTTCCGTCAATCTCAAACCTGTGAGGTGGGTAGTAAATGGATTTATAAAGTTTTTTCAAATACCTCATCTCACCGTCATTGTTTCCGAATACCCCGACAAAGTTGAATTTTGAGTAATCTTCAAAAACCCTTATTGTAAACGGGGAGATTATATCCCCTGCGTGGATTATTGTGAATATTCCATTTTCTTTGCAGTATTCAACCGCCTTTTTAAACATCTCCAGATTGTCATGTGTATCAGAAATAATTGCAACTTTCATACTTAACCATTATTATTTTAAAAGGGTTGTTTGTCAAGATTGTTTGATAAATAGGTGGGATTATGAGAATAATTGGCGGGAAAAAAAAAGGAATGCAATTAAAAACCCCGAAGGGAAAGGATATAAGACCAACATCTTCCCTTATAAAGGAAGCGGTTTTCAATGTTATAGGTGATTCAATAAAGGATGCAATGTTTTTTGACCTTTGCTGTGGCACAGGAATGATGGGGATAGAGGCTCTTTCAAGGGGGGCTAAAAGTGCGATATTTGTGGATAATTCAGTTGATTCAGTTTCGTTGGTCAGAGATAATTTAAAGAAAACTGGTTTTGATCACCTTTCTAAAGTTCTTGAGAAGAATGTTCTCATTTTTTTAAAAGGAATTAGAACTTTTTTGAAAAATAATCACAGAATAATTTTGTATATTGATCCACCGTACAAAAATGAGAATCTTTACTCTGCAATAGTTAAGTACCTTGACAGGTATCTTCCAGATGGAAATTTTCTAATAATTATTGAACACAGGGTAAACATTGATATTGACCTGAAAACCGCTTGTTTGTGGAAAGAAAAAAAGTATGGAAACAAAAGGGTTTCAATGTTTACAAAAGGCAAATTTTTCTGATAACATATTCAATGTATGAATACATCAATTAAAGATGAAAGACATGAATTCAGGCGTTTTGTAATAAATCTTATAATTAACGATTTTCTTGTCCAGTTAAGTGGAAGTTTTGGCGTATTTGTTGTTTTTTTAATCATTGGTTTCTTTCCATACAGCACTGTTATTAAATTGGTATTTTATGGTACTTTACTGGTGATCCCTGTCTATTTTATTCAATGGTTTTTTATTTTTAGAAAATATTTTAGTCATATTTTGAAATATTCTTATAAAGAAAATAAAACAAATGTTAGAATACTTGTAAAAAAATTAAGCGGATTTTTCTTACTGCCGGATATTTTTTACAGATACACGCTGTTATTGTGGAGTGTGGGAGGGATTGTTTTCATAATTGTTTTAAAAATATATGCTAAAGAAGTTGATCTGGCAAGGATTGTTATATCTGTGCTTTCTGTGATAGGACTTGCACCGATTGTTGCATTTGTTTCCAGGGTTGTAATAAAGAGGGTTATTGGTTCACACCTTGTTGAATTCCTAAAACACATAGATGATGAACTTCAGTTGAATTTTGTTTTCGGGAACATTATAACTTTAAGATGGATTTTTGTGAATATAGTGTATATTCTGTTTTATATAATATTTTTTTACAGTATTGTCAGTGTTTCAATTACAACAAATATTGTAAAAAGTAATTTAAAATCAATGCTCAATAAGTATGTTGGCGAGATCACTGAAACCATTGAGGGCTTTTATTTTTCCAATTCATCTCCAGAGGAACTTGATATTTATTTGAAAACAAGGAAAATGGTTCATTCATCAAGGATAACTTTTATAGATTCCAATGGGAGGGTTTACGGTTTTCCTCTTCCTGAGGTGGTATCAATTGATGATCTTATAATAAAAAAGAGTGTAAAGGATTATGGGATTTTGTATCTTTATGTCTCCCTTAATTCTTTTGAGTATTTTAAAAAGTACTTAACAAGAGGTTTTATTTTCTTTGCATTTTTTCTGATCTTTCTCGGTTATGTTTTTCTAATTCAATTGGGAAAAGACAAGAATATTGAACTAAAGGTTTTAATGAAAAATCTTGAAAAAATCTCGAAAAGTAATTTTAAAAAACTTCACCCTCTTTACTCAAACGATGAGTATCTTTTGTTGAATACAAAGGTTATTGAACTAAAAAAGAATTTTTCATATCTGTTTTCAAAAATGCTGTACTTGATGAAATCAATCAATCTTTCTGTCAATGAATTGTTTTCAGGTTTTGAATCTTTATCTCTTTTTTCAAATGATCAATCAAAGTTCATTATTTCCACCCGCTCTCAGGTGATGTTTCTTGACGAATTTGTTGAAAACATAACCACCGTTACCTCTCAACTTTCAAAGATTGCGGAAGAATTTTCACATGTTATAGTGAAGTTTGTTGCATCAATAAATGAAGCGAGAAACGAAACTCATAATCTTCTAAAATTGACAGATAGTATAACATCTTCAATTTCTGAGATAAGTGTGTCTCAGGGTGATCTCCAGGGTCAAATTGAGCAGGTTTTAACGGTCAGTGAGAGGGTGGATAGATCAACTGATAAAATAATGGAGTACATCAGAAATCTGTCAATGGAGAACAGTGAGGCTATAAAAAAATCCATTATGATCAGAAATGATAATGAGAAAGGCTCTGTATATGTTAAGGATTCAATGGATTCATTATTGAAATTTAAAGAACAGTATCAGGGACTTTTAAATAAGGTTGATCTTCAGGCTGAAGAGATAAACAGGATAAAAGGAATTTTAAAAATAATTGAGGATTTAATTGACGAGACCAATGTACTTGCTTTGAATGCTTCGTTGATTGCTGAAAAAAACAATGCACAGAATACAGGATTTGGAGTAATTGCTGATTCAATTAAAGATCTTTCGGAAAGATTGCATGTTTCAATGTCAGAAGTTTCAGGTATTATTTCAAAGGGGCTCGGGAATTTTAAAGTAATAAAAGAAATAGGATTGAATTCCAAAAGATCCCTTTCTGCAGTAGAAGGTTTCCTTGAAAAGGCTTCGGCGGTTTTGAATGAAAACGAAAAGCAACTTGATTTGCTTTCAAAAAGTTTTGATTTTATCTATGTGGTTATAGATGAAAGCAAGATGATGATTGGAGATCTTATAGAGGATTTGAGAAATATCAAAAACTTTCTTGATTCAATAGGCTATGACCTTGGTGAGCAGAAAAGAACAACGGATAGAATATTTGATTTTGCAATTGATTTAAAAGATATAGTTGAGGTAATAAAGGTTTCTTATGAGCAGATGTCTGACAGTACTTCAACATTTAGTTTTACATACCACAAGATGAGGAATCTCTCCAATGATTTAAATGAATCAATTGGAAGATTTAATGTGAGATTAAAAGAGATCCTTGCTCTTTTAAATCAGATAGATACCAATACTTCAGGTGTAAAAGATGTTATAATTAAAATTGAGTTCACTCTGTACAACATAAACAAAGCGATGAATGCTCTCAATTCTCTTTTTTCAAAAGTGGAATTGTCTGGAGAGAGATTGAAGGACGATGAAGAGAGATGATTTCCTGTCTATTCTGACCCGGAAAATCCTTGTGATGGATGGTGCCTATGGTACGGAGATATCAAGGAAGGTAAGGAGTATTGATTTTCCCGAAGAGGCAAACATTGTGTCTCCGGAAGTGGTAAAGCATCTTCATAAAAGGTACATAGAATCAGGTGCCGACATAATAAAAACCAACACCTTTGGTGTTTTTCATTTATTGGCAAGTGGAAAGATAGAAAAACAGAGGGCTCTTAATGTGCTTAAAAACGGTGTGAGAATAGGAAAAAAGGTTGCAGAGAAAAATGGTGTTTTTTGTTTTGCAAGCTTTGGTCCTATGAGTGATTCTATTTTTAAATATACAGTTGATATATTATCTTTTTTTGAGGATTTCTATAAACTTGCAGTTGCTGTTGCTCTTGAAGAAAAGGTGGATGGAATACTTTTTGAGACATTTTCTGACCCGTTAGAATTGAAGCTTGCGGTGAACAGTGTAAGGGAAATTGATAGGTCTTTACCGGTTATTGCTCAATTCACACTTAACAGTAGCGGATTTACGATAGGTGGAATGGCTGCTGAAAACTGCGGGGCATTTTTGGAGTCAATTGATTGTGATGTGGCAGGTTTAAATTGTTCAACCGGGGCAATTGATATGGCTGATAATTTCGAAAGGTTTTCAAAATACCTTTCAAAACCTCTGTCTGCTTCACCCAACGCTGGAATGCCTGAGTACAGGGAAGGGAAAATTTTGTATGAAAACAGAGTGAATGATTTTGTTAAAACCGCACCTGTTTTTATAAAGAACGGTGCATCAATAGTTGGAAGTTGTTGTGGTTCGAATCCCTCCTACACAAATGCTTTAAAAAAAGCGGTAAAAGATTTGACACCAGTAAAAAGAGAAAAAAAAGATTTTCTTGTTTCACCAGAGTTTTTAATTGACTTTAATAAAACAGATTTTTTGCCTGTTGGGGAAAGGTTGAATCTCCTTGGCAACAACACCTTTAAAAGGAATTATCTGGAAGATAAAAAAAATGCAATAGAAATTGAGTTAAATAGACAATTAAGTGCAGGTGCAAGATGTGTTGATTTCAATGTTGACTATATTGCAAAGGATAATCCGAATGCTGCAATGGAAGATGTTTTAATTCTTCAGAATATCGCCTCCCCGGTTATAAGTATTGACAGTTTGTACCCTCATGTTATGTCAGCAATTGCAAAATATGCTGTTTGTTCGCCATTGTTTAACTCTGCTGATCTTACGGAAAAAAGATTTTCAGAGATTGTAAAACTTTACAGAAGGTATGGAGGAAAGATAATTGTTCTTTTAATGAGTGGGAAAAAGGTCCCCTCAACATTAAATGAAAGGTTAAAAGCCCTTGAAGTCCTTGACTATCTTGTACAGAGGTTCAATGTGTTTAAAAAGGATATTTTTGTTGATCCCCTTGCTTTAACCCTTGGAACTGATATTGAAAATTACTCCTTTGTGGAAAAGATAGTTGAGAAGACTGATTATAAAACAATTGTTGGGTTGTCAAACTTCTCGCATGGGCTGCCTGACAGAAGCAGACTTAATTCCTTTCTTTTAACTCATCTTTTGAGAAAGGGACTTGATGCAGCAATCCTTGATGTGTCTGACCCTCATATTTCTTCTGTCATAATGAATCACAGGGCTGTTTTTAAAAAAGAGGGTTTTTTTCTGGACAGTCGTGAAAAGATAGAGTTTGATGGAGAGTACCGTGATTTAGGGAATATGCTTTTAAATGGTGATACTGAGAAACTTGTGTCAACAATACAAAAAGAGATAGAAAAAGGATGTTCCCCCTCTTTTCTTCTCGAAAATGGACTTGTGAAAAACATGGAGAAGATAGGCGATTATTTTGACAGAGGTATTATTTTTCTGCCCCAATTGCTTATTGCGGCGGATTCAATGAAGATTGCTTTTGAACAGTTAAAACCTTATCTTGAAAAAGAGATTTCGGGTTCAGGGGAGAAAGGGGAAAATAACGATGGCAAGATAGTCCTTTTTACAGTGCAAAATGATGTTCACGACATTGGGAAGAACATTGTTTTAACCGTTTTAAAGAGTTTTGGTTTCAGCGTTTTTGATGGGGGTATTGATAGAACACCGGATGATATTGTTGAAGAGGTAAAAACAATCGATGCAAAAGTCGTAGGCCTTTCTGCTTTAATGACAACAAGTTTGCCTTACATGAAAAAAACTGTTGAGAGATTAAAAAGTGAGGTACCGGGGGTTAAAGTAATTGTTGGAGGTGCCGTGGTAACAAAAAGATTTGCACAAGAGATA
>Ga0256833_1003534_pt1 | contig 10663 bp, 13 predicted proteins | sample 356284metaG_FD_190535 | JGI IMG/M metagenome (GOLD analysis project Ga0256833, IMG submission 190535) | Hydrothermal vent microbial communities from Mid Atlantic Ridge, Atlantic Ocean - 356-284 | ecosystem: Environmental > Aquatic > Marine > Hydrothermal vents | place: Atlantic Ocean: Mid...
TCCCCATGCTTATACCCGAGCCGCTTCTAAGGAAGGAAAAAGAGCACATAAAGGGATTCGAAGACGAGGTTTACTGGGTTACACACGGCGGACTGGAGCCTCTCGATGTGAAGCTAGCGTTGAGGCCTACAAGTGAGACGAGTATAACTTACATGGAGAGCTTGTGGATAAAGAGTTACAGACAGCTCCCCAAGAAATACTATCAAATAGTCAGCATATTCAGATACGAGACCAAAGCAACGCGTGCCATGATACGCTTGAGAGAGGTGACCACCTTCAAGGAAGCCCATACGGTCCACGCCTCCAAGGAGGATGCGGATAGACAGGTTGCTGAGGCCATTGAAATATACAAGAAGATATTCGATGCACTTGGTATCCCATACATCATATCGAAGAGGCCTGAATGGGACAAGTTCGCAGGCGCGCTATACACGATAGCATTCGACACAGTGTTCCCGGATGGGAGAGTACTCCAGATAGGAACAGCCCATAATCTAGGCCAGAACTTCCCTAAGACATTCGATTTCAAGATACAGATGGAAGACGAGACACTGGATTACCCCTGGCAGACCAGTTATGGCCTAAGCGATAGGGTTATAGCTTCGGTTATAGCGGTTCACGGCGATGACAGGGGTGCAGTTCTACCTGTAAACATTGCTCCTATACAGATAGCCATTATACCAATACCAGGTAGAAACGTGGGTAAGGACGATATAGGGAAGTACGCTGAAAAGGTACGTGAAAAGCTCTCTGCTCAGGGTTACAGAGTCTCCATAGACGATAGGGAGGACGTGAGGCCTGGAGCCAAGTTCTACTATTGGGAAATGAAGGGCGTGCCCCTGAGAGTAGAGATAGGCGAGAAGGAGTACAGGGATCAAACCATAACATTGACTCGTAGAGATACCGGTGAGAAGATAACAGTAAAACTAGAGCAGGCTGCAAGCGAGGTGGAGGCTCTTCTTAGAAGCATAATGGAGAACTTATCAACTAGGGCATGGAGGTTCCTCCGAGAAAACGTGAAACGCACATCGTCGCTCGATGAAGCCAGGGATAAGATTTCACGTGAAAGAGGCATAGTAGAGCTTCCCTGGTGCGGCAAGGAGGAATGCGCTGTTAAAATGATGGAGCACATAGACGCTAAGGCCCTTGGAACGCCTTATCCTGAAGAGCCTGTGAAAGGGGAGAAATGCCCTGTCTGCGGGGGAGAGGCCAAGTACTGGTTAAGGCTTGCTAAAACATATTAATATGCATGGATCCCGGGTTTATTTTAGTGTGGCTAAAGGAGGTAGAGAGGTTTTGCCTAAAAAGAGGGAGAGCAGAGGTAGACGTAAGGGCTCCAAGGGATACGTCGAGCGTATCCAGTGTGACAACTGTGGAAGACTGGTTCCCAAGGATAAAGCAGTGTGTGTGACTAGGATGTACAGTCCTGTAGATCCCCAGCTTGCACGTGAACTTGAGAAGAAGGGCGCCATAATAACAAGGTACCCTGTAACTAAGTGTTATTGCATCAGTTGCGCTGTTCATTATGGTATAGTCAAGATAAGGCCTGAAGAGGAGAGAAAGAGGAAGGGGCTCTCTATCTAGAATTATCTTCTTATCACTCTTTTTGACGGTAATCATAGCAGGCTGTTAATTACTGTGTTAATGGATAGGGAATGCCCTCGCTGGTTTAGACAGGATTGAAGCCTTGCATTAATGTTTTTATGTGGAAAGAAAGTGGAGGAAGAGAGTTGTTGTAGGTTAGGTGAAGAGTATTAGCAGTGATATGACGAAACCGTAGATGGCGATACCTTCTCCGAGAGCCACTATTAGAAGCGCGTTACCACTCATCTCCGGCTTCTCGGCTACAGCGCTTATAGCACTGGCTCCCGCCACCCCTACAGCGTAGCCGCCTCCTATGCCTGCCAGTCCTACAGCAAGCCCTGCGCCCAGCATCTTATAGTTCGATATACCTGCTGTTTGCGCAGCGTTTTCCGTGGCTTGTGCAAAAGTGGGGGCTGTTTCTATAGCCATTACTAACGCGAAGAGAGCCACCATTGTTAGGAAGAGTATTTTCTTTGTGTTCATGTCCAGACCGCCTCCTAGGGTTTTTCTATTCTTCAGTGTTTGATGGTTGAACGTATTTAAGTTGTAAACAGAGTTTTCTACAAGCTAATCCCCGGTTACCACCTAATGGTGGTAACCATAGATTCTTCTACACTTGTTTACAATAATGCAGCATGGTGTACACGGGCTTGGATGAAAACTATATAGCCAGAATACTTTCCGAGGCTTTGCATATTAAGCCTCGTAGGGCCCTTAGTCTAGCCTCGTCTAGGAGTATAAGAATTCTGCGCTACCGGAATATAACATATATCGTGCTGAGGAGGGATATAGCAAACTTCGCAGAGGGGACCACTATAATAGTAGGAGAAAAAGATCACAGAGTCATCCCCGGATATCCCCACATCAAAAGGATTCTTCTCCCTTCAAAGGCTCTACCATCACACTTTATAGACAAGATCGTTGTGGAAGAGAAGATGAACGGGTATAATGTCCGGGTGTTTATCTACGAAGGAGAGATATACGCGGCTACACGGGGAGGCTATATATGCCCCTATACGACCCACAGGGTCAGGGAGAGCTATGGTGAAAACATAAGGAGCCTGATCGAGGCCTCTGGTGAAACATCTATAGTGGCGGGAGAGGTAGTAGGCCTTCAGAATCCTTATACGAGGTATTACTATCCCGAGGCACCGAACTGGGATTTCTTTGTTTTCGACATTATAAGAGACGGTAGGAGGGTGCCTCACTACGATAAATACAAGATGATAGAGGAATACGGGTTGAAGGGTGTAAGGATGCTCGGGGTAATAAGCAAGCATGATATCGATGGGTTATACCGTATAATGGATGACTTGGAGAAAGAGGGCCGGGAAGGCGTGGTTATGAAGGATCCCTTAAACAGGGTGGAACCCTTGAAATATACTACAAGTGCAACGAATATAGGCGATATAAGTATAGGTATGAGAGCACCATTCGATGAGGGTAGGCACTTTATATTTCCCCGACTGTTACGCGAGCTCTTCATGTATTATGAGAGAAACTATTCACCAGAGGAAATAGAGTCTAAGGCCAGAAAACTGGGGGAAGCCCTCATCAAGCCGGCTCTAGACTCTATAAATAGATTCGAAAGGGAGAAGGCTATAGGGGAGTCATTCGAGCTGCCTTTCAGCGATTACGAGTTTCTAGAGGAATTCATAGACTATATGATAAGACTTGGTGTAGACTTTTCAGTCATTTCGATAGAGAAGAACGAGGGCGTTACACTGTTTAGGGGAGTTAAATGGATGAGAGAGACTCAGAGAATGTTCGAGAGGATACTCTCAACAGGTGTATCCCCCATGGACTAACCGTCTAAGAGAATGACTCTGTCATCGGATCAGTGCTTTTACTGTAGAAGAATAAAGTTATGCCCGTAGCAAGTATATCTAAGAGGCTTCCAGGATTTATACCGTTCTTCCTCATGTAAGAATCGAGTTCGCTTATCGGGATTATGTTTTTATCTACAAGCCTAGCCAGAGCCATAACTCTATAGGCTGTTCTAACCCCGTATTTACGGGCTATGAGGGTATCAGGTGTCTCCTTCATAAGCTTCAAGAAGGCCTTAGAGGCTGCCTTCTCGAGGCACATCTCTGTTCTACTTATTTCCTGTTCAATCATACTAGACGTCTTACGCGATAGAGGATATAAGCTTGTTATTTCCCTGTGAACTATGTCTCCTTCCCCCGCTTTAACTATTATATCCCAAAGCGGGGGATATCGGGTATCCTCGCTCCATACGTCGGGTCCTTCTCCCTTGAGCCTACCAAGATGACTGGGAGCATAGTATCTCAGTATACTATAATAGCCCCGGGTGTCGCAGACAGTGGATTTCCTCATTATATACCGTGCGTTATCTAGGAGGGTCTCAACACTAGGCTCCACCCCTGAAGCCTGGAGGGTTATAGTATAAGCCAACGACAAGGGAATATGTAGGAGCCATGACCCGAGCGAGGTGTTCGTTCTTAGGCCACGTGAGTCAAGGGCACGTGTCAGACTTTCAAATATATTACCCACAATACAGCCCCCAGCATCTGGAGATTCCACGTTTTCTAGTGCCTTAGTTAGGATCCTGCAATACACGATGTTAGATGCCAGAAACTCGAGTATACTCTTATCGGGATGGCTCCTAATCCTAGTTACCGCACCGGGCTTCGGGTGTATGAAGGGTTCTATTATTAGTCCCGTGCATAGACTCCACGGTATCATAAGGGTGTGCCTCTTATATCGAAGAACGTGTAGCCTGTTACCCTAACCTTTAACAGGCTTCCCAGAGTCACGCCATCATCTTCCCTTACTATTACAGGTGTATAATTATCCAAGCGACCGACGAGAGACCCCGCTCTATAAGCTTTCTCTACTAGTAGAACTTTGAGAGTCTTCCCCAGATACAATCTATTCTTCTCCTCCCCTATCTCAGCTATGATCTTGGATAAAATACTGCTCCTCTCCTTCTTAACCGCCTCCGGTACTTGTTTAAGTTTCCCCGAGTATGTTCTAGGCCTGTATGTATACCTAGCTATGTGTACTCTGTCAAACCTAAGCTCCTTGACGAGTCTCACGGTATTATTAAAAGCTTCCTCATCCTCGCCGGGATGGCCTACTATTATATCGGTTGCTATAAACGCGTCGTCTATCTTCCCCCTTATCTCCTTTACCATGCTTCTATACTCGTCTACAGTGTACTCTCTATTCATAAGCTTGAGAACACGGTCATCACCTGATTGGACGGGGAGATGGAAGAACTTGTATATGTGGGGGTCACGGTAGAGTGGTAGAAGCCTGTCCATCAAGTCGCCGAAATGCTGTGGAGACATCATCCCTATTCTCAGCTTGTAGAAGCCCTCTACACTACTTATTATCTCCTCTAATAAGTCGGGGAGCGTTTTCCTGCCATAAATATCATAGCCATACACACCTGTGTCCTGTGCCGTGATTCTTATTTCGACAACGCCTTTCTCAACCTGCTTCTTCACGGCTTCAACTATTTTACTTATAGGATAACTTGAGACCCTCCTTCTAGCAAGTTTTGTTATACAGAAACTGCAATTGGATAGGCAGCCTTCGCTTATAGCTATAGTTGAAACAGTCTTGCCTTGCTTTATAGCAGGCAGGAAGCTGTTGTCTTTATAGCCGTCTAAGAGAATGACTCTGTCATCGGATTCTACGGCTCTCCATACATTTACTGTGTTCTGGGGGGATACGAGGGAAGCTGTTTTAGCAATACTATTCACCAGGTAAGGCCTAGTCTTGGCTAGGCATCCAGCCACAATAAGCTTTTTACTACTATACTTCCTTGCCAGCTCCTCTATTCTCTTCTGCATTTTTCTCTCTGTATCAAGGCGGACGGCGCAAGTGTTAACTATAACCGCCTCAGCATCATCTAGGCTTTCCGTTATTTCATGGCCTCTACTCTTAAGTACATGCTCCATTACCAGTGTATCATGCATGTTCAACGCGCACCCATAAGTCTCTATATATACCCTCATAACCCATCAAGAGACACCATTTGACTTGCTAGAGTTATTAAGCCTCAACCATTATATGCCTCTAGTGGGTGGATGAGAAATGTCAGAGATGCTTGAAAATTATGAAGGGTTACTTGAAAGGCTTTACTCTAAGATACCTTCAAAGAAGCTTGGCCATGAGCGTTTCGAGGTACCTAAGGTTGAAGTCATGCATATGGGCAGTCAGACGGTGATAAGGAACTTCCGAGATATAGCCGACAAGCTTAGGAGGAACCCTGAAATACTATCACGCTATTTCCTAAGGGAGCTCGCTACAGCGGGTAACTACGATCCTGAAAGCGGTATACTCAAGGTTAATATAAGGGTTTCAAGCAAAAGCCTTAACCTTCTCCTGGACAAGTTCGTTAAATCCTACGTTATATGCCCCACCTGCGGCAGGCCGGACACAGTGCTTGTGAAGAAGGGTAAGACGTGGATACTCGTATGCGAGGCTTGCGGTGCGGAGCAGCCTGTAAAACCTATATAGGCTTTGGTGGTACCTTCTTGGAGGAGACCAGGGAAGCAACTGGTAAACTGCTCCGCTATAAGGTGCATCATATACAGGGACATCCTTCAATGCTTGCTGTAAGTGATGAGGAACTACTTGGCAAGCGGTTTGAAGAGGGAGACCTTGTCATAGAAGTCAATAAAGAACTCTATGACGGCGAGTTAGCGACGGAGGCACAGGTAGCTTCTCTGATGAAGTCTTATGACATCGTTATAATTGTAGGGGACAGATCAGTGGGGCTCGCAAAGGAGTTAGGGCTTATAAGCGAGGAGTCAGTGTTGAGGGTGGGTGGTACTCCTCATGTCCAGATATTTAAGTTCCGATACTAAACCTAGAGCAAGCGGTAAAGTATGCCCTATATGTGGCAGGCAGGAGTCCCCCGAGCTTCCTTTCATAGGGTCACTTTGCAGGGATTGTTTCCTGGAGAAGTATGGAGTAGCTTATGTACCCCCACGTGTTAGAGTTATTATTTGCAACTCGTGTGGAGCGTATAAGATAAACCGCCAGTGGGTTTACACTCATCCTTTAACGCTCGAAGAAGCGGCTTACGAAGCAGTATACGGGGCGCTGCTTTCAAGTATAAAACCTGTTAACGGGTTAAAGACTGTTTACCTAAAAGACATACATCCGTTGGCTCCTATTGAAACATTTGGTGAATATGATTTTGAAGCGGTTATTGGAGGAGAGAGCCTAGAAGGAGTTCAACTAGAAAAGAAATACATAGTCAAAGCAAGGATATCGGCAGGACTCTGTCCCCGGTGTATAAAGAGGAAAGTCGGGTATCATGAAGCACTCATACAGATACGCGGTATTGACGGCCGGCTTGAGGAGCCGTTTAGGGGTAATATAGTGTCCTTCCTCGAGAATCTAAGTGATAGATTGAAGGAGCAAATAGTGGACGTTATAGATAAGAAAGAGGGTATCGATATCCTAGTTTCCGATGCGACTTCAGCACGTATAATAGCCTCCAAGATCTCGGGTAGCTTTATAGGGAAAAGGATAGAGACTTACAGCTTGTCGGGGAGGAGAAACGACGGTAGAAGACTGGGTCATCTAACCATATCGTTAAGAGTGGCTTCTACACGTAAAGGCGAGTTATTGAGTATTGACGGGAAACCCTACTATGTAAGAGAGTTGAGTAGCGGGAGAGTGAGACTCGTCAACCTTGAAACTGGTAGAGAGGAAGCCATGGACGCCGAGCATTTCTGGTCTCACAGGGTTAGCAAGCTCAGTGACACGGGTAACACTAAACGCTTGATGCTGTTATCCCTTGATTCTCGTAACGCTGTTTTCATAGATGTTGAAAGCGGTTATACTACAACGTTGGAATACTCTACTGATAACGTTTACAGTTTAATCGATAGGAAGCTCCTAGAGGGAGAAGAATATATCGTATATTTAACTGGGAGCAGGCTCTACATTATATCCTAGTGGTGAGACTAGGGATGGCCAGAGGAAGAGGTAGGCAACGCGAGAGAGGGGAAACGCCTCTGCCTGACGAAGAAACAATTATATGTATAGCCCAGAAAATACTGGGCGGCGGGTATATACAGGTGCTTTGCACCAATGGTAAGGTGTTAAAGGCTAGAATACCGGGTAAGATGAGGAGACGAGTATGGATTAGAGAAGGCGACGTTCTACTCGTTGCTCCATGGTCGGAGGAGAGCGACAAGGGCGATATTGTTCATAAGTATTGGAGAGATGAGATAAAGAAGCTCGTCGGTGAAGGCTATATAACAGAGGAGTTCCTTGAAGAGGTGGGCTTCTAATAGGCCGTAACAGGTGGCTCAGACGAGAACGCGAGAAACGGTTGAAGGACAGGGATCTGTTTGAGACTGTTGAAGAGGTTTTCGATATTTTTACAGAGAAGAATATCCTCCTCCTCTACAGGAAAAACATCCTGAAGAAGCTTTACGGAGTAGTCAGCTCAGGTAAAGAATCCAGGATCTACTGGGGCCTCGGAAAGGATAACAGGGAACTGGCCGTTAAAATATACCTAACCATGACAGCCGAGTTCAGGCGGGGTATACTTAAATACATTATAGGTGATCCGAGGTTTGAAAGGATACCAGTTGGTGACTACAGGAAACTCATATATGAATGGACGAGAAAAGAGTATAGGAACCTGCGTAGAATGCGTACAAGCGGCGTGTCTGTTCCCGAACCCATTGCCTTCTACGGGAATGTGCTTATAATGGAGTTCCTAGGGGAGAAGGGTAGAAGGGCGCCTCTACTGAAGGAAATGACGCCAATACTGGAAGAGAATAGAGGGTTTGCGGCAAGCGTTTTCAGCCAAGTAGTAGATAATTACAGGAAGACAGTTTGCAACGCTCGTCTTATACATGCAGACTTGTCAGAGTTTAATATCATGTACTGGAATGATACAGTCTACTTTATAGATGTAAGCCAGGCCGTTTCACTCGAGCATCCTTATGCTAGGGAGTTCTTAGGAAGAGATCTACGTAACCTGGCTTTATTCTTTTCAAACTACATCGAGATTAATGAACTGGAAGAGTCTATATCCAGCCTAGCCACGCATGTAGAATCGTGTAGTGGGATAAATCTAGCTATCGAGGATTTTGAATTATTATAAAACCCTCGGCTAACTACTCCAATAAATCATGTGGTGGCTTAATAAATGTCAGTCAGTAGCGGTGGCAGGATGCATGTGAAGGTACCGCTTGAAAGGATACCTGTTATCATAGGCAGGAACGGAGAGACGAAGAACGATATAATGAGTAGAACAGGAACAATAATCACAGTTGATACAGACAACTCTATGGTCATAATTGAACCCGAGAACCCCTCAACTCCTCCTATAAACGTTATGAAGGCAGCGGACATAGTTAAGGCTATAGCTTTAGGTTTCACGCCTGAGGAAGCGTTTAGGCTTCTCGACGAGGATAATGTTCTAATAGTTATAGACTTAAAGACTGTGCTGGGGGATAATCCTAATACTCTGAAAAGGATAAAGGGCAGGATAATAGGGGAAAAGGGCAGAGCCCGTCGGACCATAGAGGAAATGACTGGTACTAAAATAGTTGTAGGCCCTTATCATGTCGCTATAATAGGCTCTTACGAGAGAGCAATGGCGGCTAAGAAGGCTGTGGAGATGCTTGCAGAGGGCAGGCAGCATAGCACTGTGTACAGGCACCTGGACACTGTTATGAGAGGTATAAGGAGAAGAGAGGCCGTGGAGTTATGGAGGAGTAGGGAAGAGGGCTTCTAGCAAGATCCAGTTGAGTAAGGCTTCCTTCACGCATGCTTTTCTATAAGGTCTGACACTATTCTCTCCAGTGTTTTATAGGTAGGTAGGTCTTCTAGGGATTTGCCCCGTGTTTTTACTATTAATGCATTATCCTCTTTATCGTATACGGGTTCAAATCCCTCGGGAAGCTCTTTGAGGATCCACTTCTCTCCCTCTCTTAGGTAGTGTATAGCGTATAGGGACACCCCTTCGCACCCTAGGTCTATAGTCACCTCGTCTATCATGCCCTCCCCCTCCTCTGTGCGCGAGAGAACTAGTATTATACTGGAGTCTATGTGATCGAATAGTAGATCATCTAGGAGGACTTGCCTGTCTATATGAAGTATGTCAAGTATCATTGAAACTATTTCGTCCCACAATATAACCCCGTAGTCCAGCAACTCGGAGGCCGCCGTCTCGTAGTTTACACTGTTTTCTTCGGCGTATGCATCTATTTCCTCAACATAGTTAAGAGCTCCCCTAACTATCTGAGTCAGTATTTCATCCACGCTGGCCCCCTTCTTTTCTGCTATGCTTTCAAGAGTTAGGTAAACATCATCTGGAACGTTTATACTTAGTTTCTTCATTTATACTCCCCATACAATATTTGGTATTCAATGGAATAAATAGGAATACCTCGCCTAGTGTCCATGATAAATAAAAACCCTGCACGCGCTTAAAGTTAAACTCGGCGTAATGAGGCAGCCTGCGACGATACGACCCTGGAGGGGGATGAGTTGGAAGAGCCGACCGAACGCCGGTTTTGCAATGGGGGATTTGTAAAAGTATGGAATTGCTTCGACAAGCTATCCATGCTACTTGATGAGTACAAATCTGAGCTATACAGATATAACACTCTCATACGGAACACCGAGTATTATTTAAAGCCCGTCCATAAGGTGTACTATAAAGGAGTTGATGGAACAAGGATAATCTACGAGTACTACGGCACCTATTGGTGGAAGAAGAAGAAAAAAGGATACAAAACATACCTCGAGTATATAGGGAAAGATAAGCCTGAACACAGCCTTCCAGATCCTCCCCGTAATCCTCTTGCAGGTGTTAGAATAGGAAGAGGGGAGGACTACTTCATCATTCCTGCCAGCGTGTTTTTAGAGTACTCCAAGCTATTCGCTAATTGTAGATGGGAGTGCCTAGAAGAATAGGCTGGTGCTGACTCATTTTATAAAACATAAGCGGACGTGTTCACCGAGTAAATCACGTGCAGAGCCCTGGTTTACTCCTATTTCAGTGAAGCCGAAACTGTTTTCATATATCAGAAGCTCCCCTACGCCTACATCTGAGAACGTTTTTCCTAGC
>Ga0256833_1003535_pt1 | contig 10658 bp, 9 predicted proteins | sample 356284metaG_FD_190535 | JGI IMG/M metagenome (GOLD analysis project Ga0256833, IMG submission 190535) | Hydrothermal vent microbial communities from Mid Atlantic Ridge, Atlantic Ocean - 356-284 | ecosystem: Environmental > Aquatic > Marine > Hydrothermal vents | place: Atlantic Ocean: Mid...
TCGCCTTCATGATGGACCGTATCTTCCATTTTTTCGGCCTGCACGGCTCCTCGGTGATGCCCTTCATCATCTCCGGCGGCATTGCCGGCGGCTGCGCCGTACCCGGGGTGATGGCCACCCGCACCCTCCGTTCCCCCAAGGAACGGATGGCCACCATGCTCACAGTGCCCTTCATGAACTGCGGCGCCAAGCTGCCCGTGCTCACCCTGCTCATCGGCGCCTTCTTTTCCGCCCACCAGGCCCGTTACATGTTCCTGGCCACCATGGCCTCCTGGATCATCGCCCTGCTGGCGGCCAAGTTCCTCCGTCTCACCGTGCTCCGCGGCGACTCCACCCCCTTTGTCATGGAACTGCCGCCTTATCGTTTTCCCACTGTCCGTGGCCTGATCATCCACACCTGGGAACGGACCTGGCAGTACATAAAAAAGGCAGGCACGGTGATCCTGGGCATCTCCATCCTTCTCTGGGCCATGATGACCTATCCCGGGCTTCCTGCGGACCAGGTGGCACGCTTCGCTGCCGAACGGCAGCAGGTCCTGGCGGCTCAGCCCCCTGAAGTCGTGGCAGGCCTGGCCAAGCAGAGCAACGCCCCCCGGGTGCGGAGACTGGCTGCCACGCTGCGCGAGATCGACGCCCGCCAGGCCATGGCCGGCCTGCGGAACTCGGTTGCCGGCCGTATCGGCGTGGCCCTGGAATCGGTCAGCCGGTTTGCCGGCTTTGACTGGCGGACCAACATCGCCCTGGTGGGTGGCTTTGCCGCCAAGGAGGTCATCATCTCCACCCTGGGCACGGCCTATTCCCTGGGTGACGTGGCGCCTGCCGAAACATTTTCCCTGCGTGAACGACTGGCGGCCGATCCGCACTGGAACCCGGTGGTGGCCCTGAGCGTTCTCACGTTCATCATGTTCTACGCCCCCTGTTTCGTCACCATCGTCTGCATCGCCAGGGAGGCGGGAAGCTGGAAATGGGCCTTCTTCTCCATGGGCTTCAACACCCTGTTCGCCTTCCTCCTGGCCACGGCCATCTACCAGATCGGCACGCTGCTCGGCCTGGGTGGCTGACAGGCCGTAAAACTTCAGCAGCACGCCATCCGGAGTCCGCGCGTACCTGCACGCGCTTGCGGCTGGCCGTCAGGTAAGCGACCGCGGGGAGACTCCGATAGCCTACCTGTGATGGACTCGTAAAAAGTCCATCACACTCTAAAGATGGCTCAGCACAACAGTTTGATATACAAGGCGTAGCGGTGCCGGCCACCATCACCTGCTGCTGTCAACCTGGGGCCCTGCCACAAGAGTGGTTTGCAGACCGCCCGCCTTGGCCCTTGACCCGGCCGACCAAACCTGCTAGCATCGGAAATAAGTAACATTACCATGATACCGGCCTCCTGTTCCGCCTGCCGGCGAAACCGGCCGCAGAGGTCGCCGATGCTCCCGGGAACAGTTCACCGCCATCGGAACATCGCCTTCTGACCTCTGGTTTCCGGAGGCACAACACACCATGTCAACCGGGAAGATACCATCGTGCCACCGCCGCAGGCAGGTAACTGTCCTGTCCCCTGGTACCTGCTCCCTGGTCACTGATTTCTGAAGAGGACACATCATGCCTGGAAAACAACAGATGATCCGCCAGGGAACCCGGATGTTCCTGGCCGCAGGCCTCGGCCTGCTGCTGCTCAACGGCTGTGGCCCCAGCCAGGGACAGCGACTTGTCAGCGAGGGAGCATCAAGGGAGTATGGACAGGGATATGACGACGGCTGTGCCAGCGGCAGAAAGTCTGCCGGTGATATGTTCTCACAGTTCCACAAGAACGTGCGTCTCTACCGGCAGAACGCGGATTACCGTCAGGGCTGGGATGACGGCCACGACGAGTGCCGCAACGAATGGCTGAGCAACTATCGCCAGCAGGAGCTGGGCATTGAGCGGCAGCGGGCCTATGATGAACATGAATGGCTCGAAAAACAGAAGGTCAGGGACGCTGTCCCCGAGCTGACCAGAGAACAGATCGACACCCTCAACAAGCTCGGGCACTGAGACACGCACAAGGTCCGGCAGCACGGTATCCGCGCCATTGACGGACGCCTCGGAAGTCCATGCAGGTATCGGTATTTCAACCTGGTTGCCGATAGTGGTGAACTGTTACATTACGACGCATCGCCGGGATGGCATCACCTCTGACGGCGGGCTGCCTGGTGGCCCGGACGTCACAACAGACAGGAGGAACATAATGCTCAGAAAGCTCTTGGCGGCGGCAGCCATCCTGGCCCTGGTGGTCATGGCCGGCTGCGGGCAGAACGAAGAGAAGAGTTCGGCGGAAAAGGCGGGAGAATCCATGGCCAGGGCCATCGAGGCCTCAAAGGATGCAGCACGGCAGGCATCGGACGCCACCATGGAGGCTGCGGCCAAAACAGCGGACCAGGTCAGGGAGCTGACCCACGATTCGCTGCAGAAGGCGGAGGACACGGTACGGCAGGCCAGGGAGACCATGGAGGAGGACAAGGAATAACACCCCGCCCGGGAAAACGGCGGGGATGGCGGGCTAGTAGCGGAACCGGCGCTTGGAGCGCTTGTTCTTCTTCTGTGGCTGTACCTGGTTGACCTTGATCTCCCGTCCCTTGAGCATGGTCCTGTTCAGGGACTTGATGGCGGTATCGGCCTCCGAGTTGTTGGGCATGTCGACAAAGGCAAACCCCTTGGGCCGCCCCGAGTAGCGGTCGGTCACCACGTTGATGCTGGCGATTTCGCCAAACTCGGAAAACAGTTCCTTCAACTCCTCTTCACCCACACTGAAGGGCAGCTGGCCAACATAGATATTCATAGGATGTTCCTCCAAAAATCCGCGACAGGTATCCTGTGGGCCGCAGGCGGGAGATCCCGTCCAGCGGTCCGTGATTCCGGGACAGGTCCATGGGGAAACAAGGTGCGGCAGTCGGTTGCTGCCTCCTTCCTGACCGCCAGGACCGGCGGATGACCGGAATTACCGTGTACCTGAACCCTGCGGCTGTCCGGCATCCGGATGCCGGACAGCCGCAGGGTTCAGGTTTATGAACAAAAAAAGTGCCCTGCAATGTTGCAGGGCACGTGAACAGCCGGGATACGGCGTGCTGCTAAAGCTGCACCACGTTGGCGGCAGCAGGGCCCTTGGGGCCGTCGATGACATCAAAGCTGACCGAGGCGCCCTCGTCCAGTGTCTTGTATCCATCGGCCTGAATCGCGGAATGATGCACAAAGACATCCGCTCCTTCCTCCTGCTCGATGAAACCAAATCCCTTTGACGCATTAAACCATTTCACAATACCTTTATTCACTTCGTACTACTCCCTTGGAGGCGGTCCATGGAGGACCTTTCTGATGAACCGGCCCGGTGGAACCGGTATATCCGGTTCCGGCCATGGCCGGGGTATGGTGAGGAACTCCCAGGCTGACCGCCCGGACAAAAAAATCCGCGCATCCCACTACAAGAGGATTACGCGGACGGATGTATTGGGCGATCTCTCAAGGAGCTTCTCACTGCACTTACTGTACTCATGTCCGGGAAATATGGCAACCTCTTTCTTTGCTAAAAGTTCCGCAGTTCGTCCCTGGGCGCGATAATCACCCCAGGGGCCATCGCCACCAGTCGCCCGCAGGGGGCTCCAGCCTGTGCCCGATAATGCCCCCGCAGACCTTCCCTGTCTGTTTTTCTACAGGAATTCCGCAGCATGCCGATAACTGTGCACCGGTTACCTTTTGTGTTTTCCCTGTTCATGTGCTAGATTGACATCGACCTGCGACGCAACTTCGTCGCACCGAAGCAGGGCCTCGTCGTCCCGGGACGGCCCCGCACATCATCCCTCAGACCTTTATCCGGATTCCGCTCATGCTGCCACGACGCCGTCTCCTGTCGACCATTCTTCTGCTGTTCACCTGCTCCGTCTCCGTTGCCCTCCTGCCCGCAACCGCATCCCCGGCCAGCCGTGCCGGCCAGGAGGGATTCGAGCGGCCTGCTCCCCTCCGGGCGCGCGATCTGCTCAAACCGGAGATCCTTCGCGGCCCGTCCCACGCTGTCGAAGAGCGGGTGGAAAACGATGGGCTGTTCAATCACTATACAGTGACGTCCCCATTTGGCACCTTCAAGGCCAATTCCACCAGCGCCCTCTATACCCTGGTCCGGGAGATCCACGCCATTGCCGCCATGAAGAAGGTGGCAAGCGACGAGACCGCGACCGAGGCCCTCAAACAATCCGGCAAAAAGACCATCGCCGGCCTGAAAAGCCTGTTCAACGATCCGGGAACAACCCTGGAGGGCGCGGTCAACGGGGTCAACAGCCTGTTCAACCGCGCCGCGGTCTCCCTCGGCTCCCGGGAGCCGACAGCGGCAGAAGACAGCCGCATGGCCCAGTTCATCGGCCTGTCGAAGTCCAAGGGACAGATCGCCACCCGTTTCCTGGTCAGCATGTACTCCCGCAACCCCGTTCTGCAGGAGGAGCTTGACCGGCTGGCCCTGGCCGACTACCTGGGCGGCCTCGGTGTCGGCGTGGCCACAGCCGTTGTCCCGGGGGTGGGCGGCCTGATCCTGACCACCTCGGGCACGGCCCGTCTGCTGAACGAGGCCATCAACAACACCCCGGCATCGGAGCTGTGGCTGCAGAACAGAAACCGGCTCGTGCGGCTGGGAATGGATGCCGACACGGTGGAGCTTTTCCTCAACAACCCCAACTTTTCACCGGCCACGGCAACCGTGCTGACAACGGCCCTGGGTCGCCTGCAGGGTGTGACCGACCTGGAACTGCTGCTCAAGGTGGCCCTGCAGGCCGGCGATGCGGACATGGCCCGCACCATCACCGAGACCGCGGTCCTGGCGGCCGGCTTTCACCGCAACATCGCCCCATTGTCCAGGTTTCTCCCCATGGCGCGTCTCTTCTGCGCCGAAAAACAGGATGGTGCACTGGCGGTGATTCTGCCCACCGATCATATGATATGGAGCGCGCGGGTGGCCGATGTGGCAGAAGGGCTGACCGGCAAGGCGAAGAAAGGTGTCGAGATCTGGACCTTCGGGGATTTCAGCACAAAGGCCCGCAGCGAACTGGAGCACCTTGGCTGGCAGCTCCATCCCAATGCCCTGCGCAAGATGCTGCCGGCCACCTGATGGTCGCTGACCGGAGCCTGCCGGCATCCCTGCTCCAGGCGTGAGGGGAATGGCGTGAGCACCCGACGGATACTGGTTGATTTCCTCCTCCGGGAATGGTTGCTGCTTTCGGTCGCCGTCGGCCTGGTGACAACCTCGCTCTACCTCGGACAGATGCCATCCCTCAACCGCGATGACCTGGAGATCATCTATGTCCTGGCCATCCTCTTTGTTATCGTCAAGGGACTCGAACAGAGCCACCTCCTGCTCAGGATATCCCAACGGGTTGCCCGCGGCCGCTTTCTCTGCCTGAAGCTGGTCTGTATGACCTTTTTCCTCTCCATGGTCATCACCAACGATGTGGCCCTGCTCGTCATCGTGCCCATTACCCTGGCCCATGACCTGCGGCGCAGGGATCTGGTGGTCATCCTCGAGGCCATGGCCGCCAATGCCGGTTCGGCCCTCACACCCATCGGCAATCCACAGAATCTGTTCATCTACTGGCACTACGATCTCGGAATCCGGACCTTTGTCACCACCATCGCCCCCTTTTCTCTTCTGTTCCTCCTTCTGCTCGGGCTGGCGTCCCTTGCCCTCGACGTCCGCGACTCCCCTGCCAGACGACAGCCGCCTCCCTGTCCGGTGAAACCCACCGGCTTTGCCTATCTCCTGCTGCTGCCCGCCCTCATCCTGATGATCCTTCGGCTGCTGCCGCTGCAGGGCGGCATCATCATCCTTGTGGTGGCCCTCCTCCTTGACCGGGGCTGCCTGCGTATCGATTATGTCCTCCTCCTGACCCTGGTCTGTTTTTTCGGCCTGGCCGAAAACATCAAGGCAATGATCGCGGCGAGCATCCCGCATGCCGGCCATATCTTCATTCTCTCGTCGCTGGCAAGCCAGATGATCTCCAACGTGCCTGCGGCCCTGCTCTTCGGCAGATTCACCGACAACTGGCAGGCCCTGCTCTGGGGCACCAATGCCGGAGGATTCGGCAGCCTGGTGGGCTCCCTGGCCAACCTGATCAGCTACCGCCTCTATATCACCGGCAACACCACGGACAACCCTGTCGCCTTTGCCGCCCGGTTCACTGTCCTGGGCTACCTGGCCTTCTTCACCGCCATGGGACTCTACTTTGCGATATCGGCCTAGCCAAAGCGGCAACACTCGGCAAATCCTGCCCCCTGGAAGCTGAAAAAAAAGGTAAAAGGTCAGCAGCACGCCATCGACACGCGCTCGCGGCTGCCCGCATAGCGGGCTGTCGGAGTCCCCCTGCAGTCGCTTACCTGCGGCCGGGAGCGCCTGCATGAACTGCGGCACATGTGACCGCTTACAAAAAAGGGCGCCCGGTGCTACCGGGCGCCCTGAAGTATCTGGACACCAGCCTCAGCCCGACGGGCAGAAAACCGGTGGGAATGATGCAACCTATCCGCATGCTGCCACCCGGACGCCATCATGACGACGCCGGCGACGGACACTGTTCAGCCATATGACTGTTGCCGCATGCTGTCTGCGGCGACCATCGTTACGGGGCAGACACGCTCTAGCCGGATGACAACCGCTTTTTTTTTTGCGCCGCCTTCCGGCGTTTCTTTTCGTCTGCCTCCTTGGCCTCCTTGAGGGCGGCGGCATCACCGACCTTGTGGAGGGTGCGCGGCACGGCGCGATCCACACGGGCCTCGCAGGCCTCATGCACCTCGGCCGGACAGTTGGCGATCTCCCAGCAAGGGGCATACTCAAGGAGCTTTTTCAGCCCTGGAATGCTGATGCCCTCGTCGTGGATCAGGGAACGAAGACAGGTGATCCACTGGATATCGTTGGCGGAAAACATTCTTCTGGAACCAACGTGTGCCGGTGTGATCAGCCCCTCCGCCTCATAGATCCGCAGGGTTCGCGGATGAACGTTGAGCAGCCTGGCCGCGACACCGATCGGATAGATCGGCACATCGGGGCGCATGGGTTGAATTTCAGACCTCTTTCTGGCCATGCTGTTCTCCTTTTCCTTGCTTCGGCCGGGGGGATATGATCCCCCCGGCCCACAGGCTTCTTAGTGATCTTCGGACAGGTGGCCACGGAAGAGACGCTCACCCATCATGAACAGAATGCCGCAGAAGGTGAACCCGGCCAAGGTGATCATGTACTCGTGCAGTGTCGGCGAGTAGGAAAACAGGTGGGGCATACCGACGATGTTGAGCTCATGGAAACCGGGCACGATCTGGCCGACGACGACCAGGTCATAGCGCATGAAGAAGATACCGATGATGCTGGCAGCGGAGCCAAGGGCCATTGCCGGGATGTTCCTGGCACGGACGGCGAGGATGATGACAAAGGGGATAACCAGTCCCATGGCGATCTCGCCGACCCAGAAGTTGACGGCAAAAGGTCCGTTGATGAGAGCCATCATGGCCTCGTACTTTCCCGGGGGATGACCGGCGATACCGGAGATCATCTTCCAGGTTGTAAAGAACATGATCACCATGTAGAGCAGCGCGCCGAGCTTGGCGACAGAGCTGAGGGAGTTCTGCAGGGACTCGCTCATCTTCCAGCCGTTGATCTTGTAGCCGAGCCAGTGGAAGAAGATCACTGCGGCGCAGCCCGACATCATGGCGGAGGTGATGAAGTAGATGGGCATGTAGGGACCATGCCAGAACTCACGGCCGTTGAGCAGGCCGAAGACAGCACCCAGGTTGGAGTGGGCGGCGACACCGGCGATCACACCCAGAAGACCAAGCATGCCGGCCTGCTTGTGCTTACCCATCTGCAGCAGGGCGAACTCGATGAGCATGAAGAAGAGATAGGCGCCGTACAGGGTACCCATCCACCAGATATTGGATGTGGGGTTGGGGGAAATGACATTATAGATGGCCATGCGCCAGGGGTTCTCGATCTCAAAGGCAATGACCACAAAACCGGAGACGATGGTGGCGATGGCGAGAAAGACCGACCGCTTGGCAATGGGTTTGAAAGCCTCGACGCCAAAGACATGGCCGATGGACGAGACCAGGCACAGGCCGGTCGAGGTAACGACGAAAAAGACGTAGGCCGACAGCATCAACCCCCAGGGGATCTCGCGGGTACAGCCGTAGGCGTGATCATGCCCGATGTAGAGGGCGTGGATTCCGAAGGCGATGCCGATGAGTGTCAGCAGGCCGAACAGACCGATTACAGCGTTATAGGCTCCTGAAGTGGTACCTTCAAGTCCTCCCTCCTGGGGGAGAACCTTAGCCAGTATATTCTCCATGATTCACTACTCCTCCATACAGTTCTTTGGTGGCTGGCAGGGCAGGAAACTCCTTTTCCTGCCATTGTCTCAGTGCAGACGATCAACGTGTGCAACGGCTAGGAAAAATCACTTTCTTCCCTGACGGCCTCAAGGACCGGTTTGATCTTGATATCAAACAGGGTATGGAGTGCAGCACCACCTAGCCAAAAAACGAGAAATACTATGCCTTCCATTTGCTTCTCCTTCTTTCCAGTCAGACTGGATTTCTTGCATGTGGTTCGGCCGGATATCCATTGGCGGATGCATACCCGGTCATGCTGTGCTCTGCTTCGCTTTCACCTCCTCTTGCGCGGTTGAGATTAAAAATTTGAAGAGAACCTTACCTGTAAACTCCTTCCTTGCCCTCCCTTCTAAACGAACACCCCCGGACTTGTCAACAAAAAAGTCCCACTGTTTCCAAAAAAAGTGCAAACGCATGACGCACAATATTCCCACCTCTCCATATCAGATAAAACGGAAACCAGAATATCCCATACACCTCGACCGGATCAGGTTCTGCAACCGTCCCCAGGCCCCTGTACTTCAGGGCTTGAGGAAAACGACCATGAACGACCCACAAGGGCCGAGGCACGCTCCACATGGATCATTTTCAGCCCTTGCCGTAAAAAAATTGCGCATTTTGCTCCCAAATTACCTTGTTGTCTCGAGGCCAACGAAAACGGGCCAGGCAGGGGAAATAAAATTTTATCCTGTAATCTCCAGAAGATACAAGAAGACAAATGGGAATGGTTTCCATCAAGGCATGCAAGTTGCATTAAAGACGACAGCTGCTCGCAAAAGAATGCCAAAGACGAGATAGCTTCTCCCAAGATCCCCAGGGTGGCGGCCCCGGGGATCTCTTTTTTTCATTCCCGTGCATCTCTCGCCAGGTCTGTCCGGCCCCTTTACCTTTTACCGTATTTATGGTATCCCTGATTCGGTTGCACAACTTGATCTTTTTTTAATGCAGTTATTCCATAAGGTTAAGCCGGAACCCACACATGCGGCCACCCGGTGGCAGCCATAACCGGGTATACAAACCGGTCAGCGGCCATGCCCCCTGGTACTTTTTCAGGCCGACCTGATGCCCGCAGGATCGGGCACAACTGACGGGGAACGGGGCTGGAAAATCGTGATGAACTTCTTGCGGTTTCCTGCTCCCGGTTTCCGGTCAGGCTGCCGCGGGCGGCACGCAGGGCCCCCTCTGCTGCCGGAGCGGAATGTTCATCTTCGGAGAAATACCATTGAAACACTTCTACAAGAACCTTTCCCTGTGGCTGGTCATTGCCCTGGTGGGCCTGCTGCTGTTCAACCTCTTCAGGGGGAGAACCGAGGTCTATCACACCATCCAGTTCAACGAGTTTCTCGAAAAGGTCGATTCCGGCGTTCTCTCCTCGGTGACCATCCGTGGCAACACCATCACCTGGGCCAGCTCGGACGGCACCAGATTCAAGACTGTCGTGCCGGAGACCAACGAGGCCCTGCCGCATCTGCTCCGCCACAACGTCAACATGCTGGTCAAGGAAGAGAGCAGGCCCAACTGGCTGGTCCAGGCCGTGCTCTCCTGGGTTCCCATCATCCTCCTGGTCGGAGTCTGGTTCTTTTTCATGCAGCGCAGTGGCGGCCAGGGCGGTGGCGGCGGCGGCAGGGCCATGGCATTTGGCAAGAGCCGGGCCCGGCTCGTCGACCCGGAAGAGTCCAAGGTCCGGCTCGATGATGTGGCCGGCGTGGACGAGGCCAAGGAGGAGGTGGCCGAGATCATCGACTTTCTGAAAAACCCGCAGAAGTTCACCGACGCCGGGGCAAGGATTCCCACCGGCGTACTCCTCTACGGTGAACCGGGCACCGGCAAGACCCTGCTGGCCAAGGCCATTGCCGGCGAGGCCGGGGTGCCGTTCTACTCCATCAGCGGTTCCAATTTCGTGGAAATGTATGTCGGCATCGGCGCCTCCAGGGTGCGGGACCTGTTCCGGGAAGGAAAAAAACATGCGCCATGCATCATCTTCATCGACGAAATCGACGCGGTTGGCCGTCACCGGAGTTCTGGCGGTGCGAGCGGCAATGACGAGCGGGAACAGACCCTGAACCAGCTCCTGGTGGAGATGGACGGTTTCGAGGCCAATGACCATGTCATCGTCATCGCTGCCACCAACCGCCAGGATATCCTTGATCCTGCCCTGCTCCGGCCGGGCCGCTTCGACCGTCAGGTCATGGTACCGCTGCCCGATGTGGGTGGCCGGGAGAAGATTCTCAAGGTCCATGCCCGCGGTATCCGGGTGGCGCCTGACGTGGACT
>Ga0256833_1003536_pt1 | contig 10656 bp, 11 predicted proteins | sample 356284metaG_FD_190535 | JGI IMG/M metagenome (GOLD analysis project Ga0256833, IMG submission 190535) | Hydrothermal vent microbial communities from Mid Atlantic Ridge, Atlantic Ocean - 356-284 | ecosystem: Environmental > Aquatic > Marine > Hydrothermal vents | place: Atlantic Ocean: Mid...
GCAGGCATACAGCCCGGCCACCAGCGCCAGCCCCCGGCCGTGCAGCCCTTCCCCCGTGAGGCCCGTGGCGGCCACCAAAGCCAGCAACGCGCCCCGCAGCCACGAGGCCGCGTTGCCCCAACCCAGGTCGGCAAACACAGGCCCGGCCCCACGCCGGTTCCCCGGAAGCCATTGGCGCACCCGCCAGGCCACATAAGCCTCGCCCAGCCAGGCGGCCGCCACCCAGCGCCACGACAGCCGCACACCCCAACCCGCAGCCAGCCACGCCACCGCCGGGGGCAAAAGCCACGCCAGCAGCGCGCCCACCCGCCATTGGGCGCGCAAGGTTCGGGGCAGTGCAGTCGTTTCCATGGGCTACCCTCGCGCCTCGGTTTCCAAAAGGCGCGTCACAGCCTCGGCCGGAACCGACCACACCCGGCCTGTGGCCCGCTGGCGCACTTCCACCAGGCCCTGCGCGGCCCCCCGGGCCGAAACCACCACCCGCCAGGGCAAGCCTACCAGGTCCGCGTCGGTCAGTTTCACGCCCGGGCTGGCTTCCCGGTCGTCGTCGAGCACCCGCCACCCGGCCCGTTGCAACCGCGCCAACACCGCCTGGGCCAGGGCCTCCACGGCCTGCACCGCGCTTCGGGGGCGACGGGGCGTCAGCCGCGCCAGGTAGACATCCCAGGGGGCCACCTCGGGGGGCCACACCAGGCCGTGCTCGTCGTGGTGGAACCGGGCCAGGGCCCGCATCCAGGCCGCGGCGTCCACCTCCAGCCAGGACAGCGCCGGCGCGCGGCGACCCTGGGGCGTTTCGACCTGCACCTGGGCCGCCAACACCCACGCCGGGGGAACCACCCCGGCCCAGGCCAAGACCTCGCCGCGGGCCGAGACGGGGTCGCTCAGCGGGGCCAGCACATGCACCGGAAAATCCCGGCCCGGCCACACCTGCCGCACATGCGCGTCGGTCCGATTGGCGCCCATCACCCAGGGGCCGCGGCCCAGCGCGGCGCTGTCGAGCACCACCCGCACCCGGTTCGGGTCCAACCCCATGGGCGAGGCAAAGCCCGGTACCGCGCCCCAGGCCCGCACCTCAGCCGCGTCCGCGGGTTCCACCCCCCAGGCGCCCAGGGCCAGGGCCAGGCGCCAGGGCGAAAGCCGACGCTCCCCCGGCACCAGCGCGGCCACGGGCTGCATTTGCCAGCCCCGGGGGCCGGGCACCCGGGCCTTCCAAAACAAAGTCTTGAGCACCTGCTGCACCTCCAGGCCCAGCTGCCGGGCCACCGCTTCCACCGTGGCCGCGGCGGGGGTGGCCACGAGTTGGGGTTTGGGGCCCGCGGGCGGGTAGGGCAGGGCGGGGTTGGGCGTGGGGGGAACCCAACGGGGCGGCCAGGGCACGCGGTTTTCTGCGGGAGGAACCTGCCAGGCCACATCGTGTGGCCCCGGGCCCCAGGGAATTTCGGCCACCTGGGGCAAGGCGAAAGGGGGCCGGGGCCAGGGCCGCGGCTGCCACTGCCAGGCGTAGAACCCCCAACGGGGGGCCCACGCCGCGGGCCAAACCCAGGCCAGGGTGCGGGGCAGGTGTTTGGCTCCGCGCACATGGCGCTGCGCCCAGGCCAAAGCCGCGGCCAGGCGTGGGTTCCCCGGGCCATGGGCCGGCAGCAAGGGGCCCGCGTCGGGCGACTGCCGGGCCCACAGGTCGGGCTCCACCCCCAGCGTACGGCTCAAATGGCGGCGCAAACCGCGGCGCAAAGCCGCGCCTAAGGGCGTTTCGCCGGCGTCGGGTTCCCAATAACCGGCGCGCATGAGCAACGCGGTGGCGGGGTCGGCAACGCCGGCCGGTGGGCGGCGCAAAGTAAAGCACGGACAACGGCTCAGGCGCACGGCTCGGCCTCCGGGGGGCCCCAGGCCATGACCACGGCCAGGGCCAGGGTGCGGGTGTGGGTCAAACTCACGGCCCAGGTGTGCAGGCGCAGGACCTGGGCATGGCGGGCTGCCGCGCCGTGCAGGTGCACCACGGGTTCACCTGAGGGCGCGCGCAAAATTTCGATTTCGCGCCAGGCAATGGGGCCGATGCCCGTACCCAGGGCCTTGGCCACGGCTTCCTTGGCCGCGAAGCGGGCGGCCAGGCTCTCGAGGCGGTCGCGCGTCAGGCGGCGTTCGTGGGGGGTAAACAGGCGCTGCAGCAGGCGTTCGCCCCAACGCTGCACCGCGGCCCGAAAGCGGGGCAGTTCCACAGCATCCAGGCCCACACGCGCTGGCGCCGGGTGCGGCATGGCTCCTCACCCCGAAGCCAGCGCGGTCTGAGCAGCCAGGGCCGCGGTCATGCCGGGCAGGCGGCCCACCCACACGGGCACTTCTTCGCCCTGGAAGGTGAAGCCCAGGCCCGTATACAGGCGCACCGCGGCCTGGTTTTGGGCTTCGGTGTTGACGCTGACCCAAACGCGCGGGTCCTGGGCGGCCAGGCGATGCAGGCCGGCGCGCACCAGGGCCCGGCCCAGGCCTTGCCGCTGCCAGCGGGGATGCACGGCCAGGCGGGCCAGGTGCGCGCCGTGGGGGGCCTCGGTAAACAGGGCGTAACCGGCCAGGGCATCGGCGTTGTGGGGCCGGGCCACCAGCGCCAAACGGGCCTGGCGGCAGGCCTGGTGCACCAATTCGGGGCGCAAGCGCCACACGGGCGGAAACGCGGCCCGGTCCACGGCCACCACCGCGGGCAGGTCCGCGGGGCGCATGGTTTCGATGGTCACCGCGGCCGGGGGGTGCGGTTCCGGGGGAACCGGCGTTGGCCCGCGCCACATGAGCACTTGCAAGTCGGTTTGGCGGCGAAAACCCCGGGCGGCGAAAAAGCGGTTGACCCAGGCGCGACCGCCCACGCCGGCCACTTCGTGCACCCCCTGTTGGGCCAGGGCCGGCGCGGCCGCGCGCCACAGCAAGCGCCAGGCCAGGCCCGTGGGCACCTCACCCCGGGCTACGAACAGTCGCAACCAGGCGCGGGTATCGGTTTCGGGTACGGCCACCAGCGCGGCGACCAGGGCATCGGGGTCGGTGCGCAGGCCCCAGCCCAGGCCCTGGCGCAGCCAGTCGTGCAGTGCGGTCCAACCGGGGTAGTAGTAAGTGCGGGGGTCGAGGTAAATGGCGTCCAGCAGGGCCCAACGGTCCTCGGGGGTTAGCGGGCTGGGCCACAAGGCCGAGCGTTGCAAATCCATGGAGCACCCCCTGGCACGGGGTCACAGTTTTAAGGAAGACGAAAAGGTGCGCGCAGCAACCGGCGCAGCCAGCGATGCAGGCGCTTGGGCGACGAAGCCAGGCCCTGGTCGAAGGTGAGCACCGCGTCCAAGGGGCGTTTGTTGCGCAATTGCAGCCGCGAGAGGGCCTGAGCCACATAAGCCACGGCCTCGCCATCGCCGGCCTGTTCCAGCCACTGCCACGCGGTGCGGTAGGCGTCTTGAGCTTCGTCGAGGCGGCCCAAGGCTTCCAGGGCTGCGGCCAGGTTCCCCCAGGCCAGGCCGGTGCGTCGCGCGTCGCCCTGGGCGGCGAAAAAATCGGGCAGGTCGTGCAGCAGTTCGTAAGCCTGCTGCGCCTGCCCGGCCTGCAACAGGGCCACGGCCCGGTTGGCCCGCATTTCTGCGGCGAGCACAGGCTGGTCGTGGCGGGCATACCAGGCCTGGGCCTGGGCAAAAGCTTCGGCGGCCTGGCGGTGGCGTCCGGCCCGAAAGTGGGCTTCGCCTTCTCGGGCCCAGTGGGAACCGTCGTGCATGGCGCGCCTCGTCAGAAGGTGATGTCGAGCAAAACTTCGGCCACGGTGCGCAGCCGGTCCACGGGCATCTGGCTCAGTTTACGGGCCACTTCCAGATACGGCACATGGGTGGGATGGGCCACGAATTCCCGCAGTTCGGGGGGCAGTTCCAAAAAGCCGCGAATTTGCTGCTGCTGGTGCAGCCATTCGCCCAAGGGGTCCGCCGCGGGCAGGAAGTCGCGCAGTTTGAGGCCCAGCACTTCGGCGATGAGCTCCAGCTCCACGGCCGGCGCGGCCCGCTCGCCTTTCTCGTAGGCCGCCAGCTTGCTGGCCGCGATGCCCGTTTGGGCCGACAAATCCTTGAGCGACAAGCCGGCCCGGGTGCGGGCGGCCTTCAGGCGCTCGGCGATGTGCTTTTGGTGCGCGGCCAGCAGGTCGTCCAACGGCAGTTTGAGGATGGGCGGGATGTCGTCGGAGATGATTTCCCGGCCCCAAAAATGCTCCAACGGCACCTGGAGGAAATAGGCCAACGCGGCCAGTTCGGGCAGGGAGGGTGATTTTCGGCCTTCTTCGTAGGCCCGCAGGGTGCGGGGGGAAATGCGCAGGGCCTCGGCGGTTTCTTTGAGGCTGCGCCCGGCTGCCAGGCGGGCATCGCGCATGAGCAAACCGAGGCGTTTGGTGCGCAAAAGCAAGCGTTTACGATGCACATCTTGCGCGTTGGCCATACCATCGCTCCCAGGCCGAAGGGTGTTGGGGGTATTGTACCACAAGGGGAGGGGATGGAGGTTGGAGGTTGGTGGTTGGTGGTTGGATTGGCTATACGCATTAAGGCCGCTTTCTGGCCATCCCCCGAACCCCCTCCCCTCGTAGGGAAGGGGGAATTGGGCCGCCGCGAAGGGCCGGAGCCGCACTCAGCCCCTCCCCCTTACGAAGGGGGAGGGGTTGGGGAGGGGGATTTTGAACTGCACGGCCGAGCAAACGGCCCGCCGCCGATGTGGGCAGAAAATGTGTGTAAAAGTAGGCCCCTCGTAGGGGAGGGGAAACCTGGCCGTCGCGCAGGGCCCGAGCCGCGTGCAGCCCCTCCCCCTTACGAAGGGGGAGGGGTTGGGGAGGGGGATTTTGCGCTGCCTGGCCGGGCCAACGGCCCGTTCCCGAAACAGACGCGCGGCAGTCCAACCGACATCACCCTTCCCGCGGCACGCCCACTTCCACCTGCCCTTCCCGCACCCGCACGGGAAACGCCGGCACCGGCACCGGCGCGGGTGGGGCCAAAACCTCCCCCGTGCGCACATCGAAGCGCGCGCCGTGGCGGGGGCACACAATGGCGTAGCCCTCCAGATCCCCCTCGCCGATGGGCCCATCGTCGTGGGTGCAGCGGTCCTCGATGGCGAAATATTGCCCCGCGATGTTGAAGACCACGATGTCCAGGTCGCCGATGGCGACGAACAACCGCTCGCCCGGCGGCAGGTCTTCGACCGGGGCCACGGGCACAAAGTCGCATTCCTCGGGACGGTAACGCCGATATGCCAACGCCATGGCTTCATGCCTCCGGGGAAGGTTCGGCCGCGTCCTTGGGCTGCAGGCCATACAGCGCGGCTTTGAGGGCTTTGTAGGGCAGCAGCGCGCATTTGAGGCGGGCCGGGCTCAACGAAAGCCCCACCAACGCCAGCACATCGTCCTTGGAAATCTGCCGCAACTCGGCCTCGGTTTTGCCGCTGGCATATTCCATCAGCAAATCGGCCGCGGCCATGGAAATGGCACACCCTTCCCCCTCGAACCGAGCCTGGGCCCGACCCTGGGGGTCGAATTTGAGATACACCACCACATGGTCGCCACAGAGGGGGTTTTCGTCCTCGTAGCGCGCGTCGGCATCGGGCAGCGCGCCCCGAAACCGCGGGTGCTTGAAACGGTCGATGATTTGCTCACGATACAAATCGTCCAACATGGCTGCTGCTCCCCAGGGGAAGTGCGCGGCGCAGGTGTTCCCGCCGCAGCCCGAGTATAGCACCCGCTGACGGGCCGTGCAAGCGGTCCAAGGGTGGAGATGGTTAGAGGTTGGTAGTTGGTGGTTGGGGGTTGGTAGGTGGTGGTTGGTGGTTCGAGGTTGAGGAAGGCGCGCAAAGCGGCCTGGCCGCGCCTGGTATAATTCGGGCGCTTGCCTGGCTCGCGTTGCCCAAAGGCCGCAGGGCTCAGGGGGCAACGCCGCGTTTGCAGGAGGCTGCCATGTCCGCGCGCCCGTCTTCCCCTTCACCCCCACCCCAACGGCCCACCCTCACCTTCCGCCTGCCCAACGAGCTGCAGCCGGCCTACAGCAACCTGGCCCGCATCGCGCACACGCCGTCGGAGTTCATCCTCGACTTCGCGCGTCTGCTCCCCGGCGATGCCGCGGCCCAGGTGCTGGCCCGGGTGGTCATGTCGCCCGTGGCCCTCAAGATGTTCCACCGGGCGCTGACCGAGAACCTGCAGCGATACGAAGCCCTGTTCGGCGAAATCCCCTTGCCGGGCGCGGGACGGCCTTCGCTGGCCGAACTGCTCTTTCGGCCGCCCGAGGAGCCCCGGGACGACCGCGAAAGCCCGCAAGACGACTCCTGACCCCTTCGAGGTGCCCCATGCCCTTAGAACTGGAAGCCCTGGCTGAACATGTGCAGCAAGACTTCGAGGCCCGCAACGCGGCCCGGGAGCAAGCCCTGGCCCAAACCCGGGCGCTCATTCGCTTTTGCGCCCGCGCCATTCAGGCCGTGCACCGGGGCGACGAGGCCCTGGCGCAAGAGATGCTCGGCCAGGCGCGCGACCTGGCCCAAAGCCTGCGCGCCGCACTGGCCCCTTACCCCGACCTGTATTATGCCGGCTATACGCAGGACGCGCTCAAGGAATACGCGGAAGCCAACATCGTGTACGATTTGCTCCACCATGGCCGCCTGCCCGACCCGCAAGCCTTGGGCGTGCCCTACAACACTTTCGTGCGCGGCCTGGCCGAAGCCATCGGCGAGCTGCGGCGGCACATCCTCAACATCTTGCGCCACGGCTATTCGCCCGAGGCCGAAACCCTGCTGGCCTACATGGACGAAATCTACGGCCTGCTGGTGACCCTGGACTACCCCGACGCCATCACCGGCGGGCTGCGCCGCCTCACCGATATCGCCCGCAGCCTGCTGGAGCGCACCCGGGGCGAGCTCACCATGAGCCTGCGGCTGCAGGTGGTGGAACGCGCGCTGCAACGCTGGCAACCACCGCAGCCGCGGCACCAGGAGCGCACGGGGTGACCGGCTGGGCCCTGGCCCTGCCCTGGCTGGCTCTGGCCGGGCTCTACGCCCGGGGGTGGCTGCGGCTGCGGCCGCGGGGGCGCGGCCGGCTGGCCGATGGCCGGCGCGCGGCCCTGGCCCTGCTGACCGCGCTGGCCTATGCCTGGGCGCTGCAACCGACCCGCGCCTCGGCTTTCTTCCTACACCTGCTGCGACACGGTATGCTGGCCTTTTTGGCCCCCGCCTTGCTGTGGTCGGCCCGGCCCTTTGCCATCGTCCTGTGGGGAGCGCCCCCGGCGCTGCGCCGCGCGTGGGCCGCGCGCTTAGGGCCCACCAGCCCGGCCCGCGGCTTGGCCCGGCACCCGCTGGCCGCCGGCGTTGCCTTCCTCAGCCTCTACCTGCTGCCCCTGGACCCGGGCCTGTACGCGTGGCTGGGGCAGCACCCCGCGGCCCAACAAGCCTGGCATCACGGCCTGTCCTGGAGCGCGGTGCTCTTTTGGTGGCACGCGCTGCACGCCGCCCCTCGCTGGAAGCCGCGGCCCGGCACTTTGCAGCGCGTCATCGTACCCCTGGCCGCGCTGCCGGTGCACACCGGCGTGGGTGTGGCCCTCACCTTTGCCCAAAGCCCGGCTTACCCCGACGTGCCCGTGGCCGCGCAAGTAACCGCGGGGTATGCCCTGTGGGTGCTGGGCGGGCTCACCCTCACCTGGGCCGCGCTGCGCCCCCTGGCCCGGCTCATCGGCCTCGAAGCCCGCAAACCCGCGCTCGCCCTGCCGCGCGGCCTGCCCGAAGCCGAACGCTAAGGCCCCGCCGCGGCTCCGGACCCTTCCCACACATAAATGCGGGTTTGGCCCTGGGCCCACCACAGCCGCAAATGCGCATCCCACAAATCGGGCCGCGCGCCATACGCCCGGCGCTCCAAATCCCCCAAGGCCACATACCGAATGCCGTAACGGAGCAAAATGGCCCGGGCCTGGTCCCAGTCGTTGGTCGTATACAGCGCGCGCATGTCCTGAGGCCGGGTTCCCACCTCCGCGTAACCCCCGCGCCATTGCCCCTCGTGGCCCGGCCATCCCAGCACCGCGGGCTGGCCGCTATAAGTGCTCAGGCGGGCGAATTCGGAGTAGCTGCCGCCCACGGCCTCGGCCACCACCCCCAGCCGCGCGCCGGCCAGGGCCTGGGCCGCGGCCCAGTCGTCGGGATTGGTGCGTTGCAGCCAGGCGCTGCCGTCTAAGGTCCAACCCTGGGCCGGGCGAAAGCCAGCCGCGCGGTCGGGCAACGCCAGCGCCGGATACACCAGCCCCGCGGCCAGCCCCGCCAGGCTCAACGCGCCCCAGGCCCAACGCCGATGGGCCAACAGCATAGCCAGCCCATAGCCCGCGGCCACGGCCCACAGCTGCCAGGCCTGATAGTAGAACTTGAACACCGTGTTCATACGGGTGCCGAAATTGTCCCACACATACACGAAGTTGGGGGCCTGCACCAGCAGCGCACCCCAGGCAATCAGCATCAGGGGGAAGGGCTCCGCGAACGGCCGGGCGGTGGGGGAAGGCCGGCGGGCTTCCGGCCATATGGGCAGCGCGGCCAGGGCCAGGCCGCCCAACAGGGCCAGAGTCAAGGGTCCGGCCAGCGCGCGGGCCTGCCGGGCCAGGGCCTCCCGCACCAGGGTGGCGGCGTCGGGCGCGGCATACACGCCCCAATAAGCATCGCCCGCGGGCAGCAGCGTGATGATGCCCAGCATGGCCCAGGCCACCACAGCCAACCCCACCGTCACGGCCAGGGCCCATCCCACCCCGCGCAGCCAGACGCGGCGGGGCACGGCCCGGGTCGCGGTTCCCACCACCCCCCACAGCACCACCAGCAACGGGCCAAACATGACCCACAAATGCGCGCCCCGGGTGGGGTTGAGCACATTGGGCAAAAAGCCCCGGGCCTGGGAGCCGAAGCCTACATAAAACGGCAGATAAAGCAACACCCCGGCAAGCAACACCACGGCTGCGTCCCGCGCGGCCCGCAGCAGGGCCGTGGCCCAGGGCCACCCCCGGGCCCGGTACCGCACCACCCACCCGGCCGCCAGCAACGCGCTATAGAGGGGAAAATCCCAGGTGTTCAGGAACGACAACCCACCCAGCAGCAGCGCGGAGAGCAGAAAATGGGGCCAGCGCCGTTGCCCGGGGCGGCCCAGCGCGCCGGTTCCCCAGCGCAACCCCTGCCGGGCCCAGGCCACGGCCACCAGCCCAAAAGGAATGGCCAGCACATGGGGGTGCAAATCGCCCAGCAGGAAGGAGAAGAAGGGGAATTCGTCGATGACCTCCTGGTGCCCGCCGCCCAGCGCGGTATCGCGCACCACCCGACTGGCCCGCCACCACCACCAAAAGCGCGGGGGCCAGCCCCGGCCCGTGGGCGGGGTGTTGAGGTCCAAAATGTCCAGCCAGGCCCAAAAAGGGCCCTGGCCCCCGCGCCAGCCCCAGCCCTGGCGGTGCAGCACTTCCAGCAGACCTTCCCAGTTGCTCACCACCAGCACCAGCAGGGGGGTGAGCCAGGCATAGGCCCAGGCCCGGCGGCCCAGCCGGGGGGCCAGCAAGTCGTAACCCACGCCCCAGGCGGCCACCGCGGCCAGGGCGAAAATCAGGGCCACCGCGATGTTGAAAGCCACGGGGCCCGAGGTGCCGGCCATCGCGGCCAGCAGCGCGGTGAGCAGATAGCCGAAATAATAGTAGGAAATCGCGTACCCGGCCAGCCACGGGTCGTGGGGCGGGAAGGCCTCGCTACGCAGCAGTGCGTTGATGAAGGCCAGCTCCATGGGCTTCTCGGTGCCCAAAATTTCGGGCGCGGCGGCCCGCACCACCAGCCAGGCGGCAAAGGCCAGGGCGAAGCCGACTTCGACGCTCGCCACCACGCGCCGCCGGGCGCGCAGCCAGCGTTTCATGCGACGCCGCGCCGCGGGTTTGCGCGCCGCCAGCAGGCTCAGCGCGGCCAGGCCCAGCAGCGCAACCACCCCGGCCGCGCGACCCGGCCGGGCCAAACCGGTGAGGCCCAGCCACCAGTACAGCCACCCCCACACCAGCCAACCGACGATGCGCGCGTAAGGGTAGCCCCGCGACGGCAGCCCGGCCATGAGCCGAAACAGCACTGGCCAGGCCAGCCAGCCCGCTGCGGTGATGAGCGCGTACCACAACAACACATCGGCCATGGCCGGTATTGTAGGCGGCTTTGCAGAAGGGGTCAAGGTGGGTGAATGAGCAGGAAGCGGACGGCGGTCAGCAGTCAGCAGACAGCACGATAGGGGCGACCCGGTTGGTCGCCCGCCGCGGTGGGGGCGCACGGCGGTACGCCCGGGAAGGGAGCCGCGGATGCACGCGGATAATCGCGGATAAAAAAGAAGAAACCACGGATGAGCACGGACGGACACGGAAAAAAGACGGCAGGACGCACGGTAGGGGCGACCCGGCTGGTCGCCCGCCGCGGTGGGGGCGCACGGCGGTACGCCCGGGAAGGGAGCCGCGGATGCACGCGGATAATCGCGGATAAAAAAGAAGAAACCACGGATGAGCACGGATGGACACGGAAAAAAGACGGCAGGACGCACGGTAGGGGCGACCCGGCTGGTCGCCCGCCGCGGTAGGGGCGCAGCGTGCTGCGCCCAGGATGGAAGAAACCGCGGATGGACGCGGATGAAAAAGAGCAGACAGCGGTGAG
>Ga0256833_1003537_pt1 | contig 10653 bp, 10 predicted proteins | sample 356284metaG_FD_190535 | JGI IMG/M metagenome (GOLD analysis project Ga0256833, IMG submission 190535) | Hydrothermal vent microbial communities from Mid Atlantic Ridge, Atlantic Ocean - 356-284 | ecosystem: Environmental > Aquatic > Marine > Hydrothermal vents | place: Atlantic Ocean: Mid...
CCTCGTCTACGAGCCCGGCGCCGGGCCCCGGGGCGGGGGCTTCGAGCCCTGGAGGAGCGGCGGAGCGGCCCTCATGGCGCTGCTGCCTCTGGCTAGGCACGGGGGAAGCGTGGAGCTGAGGGGGCTTGCGGAGGGGGACGCCGGCCTGTTCGTGGAGGCTGCGGGGGCTGCCGGGCTGCGGGCTGGCCTCGTCGGCGGCTGCGGCGGCCGGGGCTGCGTGGTGGGAGTCGGGGCTGGCGGCGGCGTGCCGGGGCAGGTGCCGGCGCGAGTCCTGGCGGAGGAGCCGGACTACCTGTACCCGGCCGCGGCGGGGCTGGCGCTGGGCGGGTCGCTGGAGGCGCCCTATCTCTGCGTGGAGGACCCGGCCGTGGCGGGTGACAGGGTGGAGGCGGGGCGTGTGACTGGGGCGGGCTGCGGCGGGGAGCCGTCCTCGCTGCTTGCGTGCGCGGCCAGCTACGGGGGCTACGCCTATGGCTCTTCTCCGCCGCCCAGGGGGCTTGGGGCTCTGGATGACCGGCTGCCTGGCTTTCTGGCTCTTGCCGAGGAGGCTGGCTGCCTGGCCTAGAGGCTGGGGATTACCGCCGTGTTGCGGGGGGCGTGGCGGCGGACGGCGGGGCTGAAGGAGGCTATCCTTTGTACACCCATCTTCTCGGCTACGTGGAGCGTCAGGGCGTCTCGTAGCGGTATTTGTTTCTCTAGGGCTATCTGGTAGGCTTTCTCGACGTCCTGGAGGCTGGCCGTGTATACCTGCAGGTGGCCGGCGGCGTGGAGCCGGGCGAGGTAGTCGAGGAGGGGCTTGACGGCGCGGTAGGCCTGGGCTCTTATCGTGTCGTCGCCTATCTTCTCGGCGAGGACTGTGGGGTCGCCGCTGCCCAGCATGGATGACGCGGCCGCGTATGTGCCCGCTTCGAGCGCCTCCCTGACCGCGTCCAGGGTTACGAGTATGTTCTCTAGGCCCTGCTCGGCCCTGGCTAGGAGGTTTACCGCGAACTCGGCGCCTGGCTCGCCGAGTATGAGGCGCAGCAGCACCGTGGAGTCTATGAGTGTGAGCTGCATTCCGCACTCCCCGCGGGGACGCGTGGCGCCGGGAGAGGGGTGGCAGGGGTGGCCTGGAGGGCTTAGGGGGCGACCTGGTCTAGGAGCAGCTGGGAGTCTAGGCGGGAGCCGGAGACTAGGCCTTTGAGGCTGCGCGCCTGCGGCGCCCTCGTGTACCGCATGAAGAGCTTCATTGCCTCGCGTATGGCCTCGCTCCTGCTCATGCCGTGCTCCTGCGCCACGGTGTCGAACTCGTTTAGGAGCCTGCTAGGGACCCTAACATATATCGCTGTGGCGGCTGCGAGCTTTGCGGCGCACACGGCCGTACTCCTCCCTCCACGGTGGGGCTGTGCTGGTGGCTACGCTTGGGCGGGAACAGTGCTCCGCCAGGATTTTTGCCTTATCCCAGGCCTCTTCGGGCTATCGCCGCTAGTTAGCCTCATTTACCCCGGCGCCCGGGGCGTCCGGGGCATGGAGGCGGAGAGCCATGCCGGTAGGCAGGAGGTACACCCCCTACCGTAAGGCGCTGCGGGAGCTGAAGCTCCGCCAGCTCGACGTCTACCGCTACCCCGGCCACGAGGAACTCCGGCTCATGACGCAGGATTCGAGGATAGTTCTCGTCAAGCTGCCGAGGCGCCGCGACGAGATGACCGTCGAGGAGTTCAAGAAGTACGTAGCTGAGGCTGTGGCGTCGCAGGGTAGGTGAGGGCGCGGCCCGCCAGGTTGGAGAGTTTTACCGCCTCGGCCTCCGGCAGGCGGGCGGTGAGCCATTCTAGCTGCCGCCTCGCGGCCTCTGCCAGGTCCCTCCTCGCCCCTAGGAGGCCGGGCCTCTTCAGGGCGAGCATCAGGTGTAGGGGTACCCGGTGCTCGGCCCAGAGCCTCTCCGCGAGCTCCTCCACTAGGCGGCGTATCTCCCAGTGTGCGTGGGGGTGGAGGCGCAGCGAGGCCATGTGGAGCACCTCGCGGAGGTTGGTCGTGACCAGTACGTGGGCCGCCAACGCGTCGGGCTGCGCGTAGCGGAGCGCGTCGTCCACCCTCCGGCCCTCGCCGCTCTCAAGGTACCCGCAGGCCGTGTCCAGGTAGCGGCGGCAGGCCTCCTCCACCGCGGCCGCCTCCGCGGCCCCGCCGGGGAGGACGCAGAGCTCCTCGAGCCCCGCGGCGCCCCTGCAGTAGGCGGCCAGCTTCTCCGCGTAGCCGGTGGCGTGGAACCCGCCGAGCCGGGTGCTGGTCTGCGAGTAGCTCGCCAGCCGGTGCCTCACCAGCTCATGGGTGCATATCCGGGAGCACCGGGCGAGGAACCTGACAGTCACGTGCTCCAGTACGCCCTCGTAGCCCTGCCGGGGCTGGCAGGGAGTGTCCACCGCCTGCACCGCCCACGCCACCGCGTCCCAGAAGGGGTACTCCTCCACGTAGCGCTCCGGCGGCTTCAGGAACGTCTTGCCAGTCGCGGCCTTAACCGCCAGCACGACCGCCCAGGGCCACCCGTCGACACCCAGCCAGAGAAGGGAAGCCACACCCAGGCCCCGGAGGAGAGGTGACGAGGGCACGGGGGCCCTGGTAAGGCCGGGGGCGGCTTCCTACCACCCCCTAGGGGCTAACTACGCGCCTCGAGAGAGCCAGGCCGCGCAAAGCCAGGGCGGCCTCCCGCGGGGAGAGGCGCGTAGTGTCTAGAACCGCCAGGTGGAGACGCCTCGCGGCCTCCAGGAGGAGCCTCTGCGCCTCCAGGTGGAGACGTATAGCGCCCTCGACCACGTTGGCCCGGCGCTCCCCCTCGGCGGCTAGGCGGGCGGCTATCCTGGCCCGCAGCGCCTCCGGCGACGCGGCCAGCACGACCAGGCCTGCATCGCTGTGGTCCTCGAGCTGTGCCCGCGTCGCCTCCAGCGCCTCCTCCGCTACCTCGGCTACGCCCAGCGCGCGGGAGTAGGCGTAGACTGTCAGGAGGTGGTTGCTGTAGGCGCCGGCCCCGCCGCGGCGGAGGATGCGCATGAACTCCCTGAGGAAGCAGCGCTGCCGGGCCTCCGGGCCGGCTACGGGCCAGCAGCGGGGGGCCTCGACCTCGTACCAGGCGGTGCCGTAGAGGCGCGAGTAGAGCCGCGCCAGGGTGGTTTTCCCCGCCGCAGCCACGCCGGCAAGGAAGAGTCTCTCCACGCGCATCGCCGTCGGCGCCTCCGGGGCAGTGTCCAGGGGAAGGCGGGCGGGGGGCGAGAAGCGTGGGGGACGCAAAGAAGGCGGAGGGGTTAGACCTCGCATGTCTTGCAGGTGCTGTTCTCGGTGAGCTCTACGACCACCTCGCCGGTCTCGGTCTCCCTCTCCCGTACCTCGAATAGCTCCCTGAGGCGTTCGTCCTCCTCCAGGCTCTTCCTGCTCATCCTCCGCTTCAGGTGGGCCATCCTTAGGGGGCGTCTCTGCCGCGCCGCCGCCCGGCGCCGGGGGCGGACTGGCTGCTGGGCTACCTGGGCCTGCTCGCCGCCGAAGTAGATGACCTGTACGCCTTTGCTCTCGTCCCGGTACACTGTTACCCCTTTGAGGCCGCCTAGCCATGCGGCGAGGTAGGCTGTGTAGACCGTGTCCTTCGGCGCGTCCCTGGGGAGGTTGATTGTCTTGCTTATCGCCTGGTCCACGTAGAGCTGCGCGGCCACCTGGTGGGCTAGGTGGTACCAGACGTCGAAGTCCATGCTTGTCGGGAAGAGCCTTGCAAGCCTCTCCACCTCGGCCAGGAAGCCGTTCATTATGCCCCTCTGGATTAGGCGGTCTCTTATCTCCTCGAGCGCCCAGCGGATGCTCCCCTTGTGCCTGCTTATCGTCTCGTATATCTCTTCTAGCACCTCTCTGGGCACCCTGTGCCTGGCCGCCGCCTCTAGGAGCTTCGCGCGGAACACCCGCGCTACCTCGAGGAACTCGCCTACGGTGACGCGGCGCCTATAGACGAGCGCGAAGTAGGGCTCTATGCCGCTACTCGTGCCGGCTATTATGCTTATAGTGCCGGTGGGCGCGACGGTCGTCATAACGGTGTTCCTGGGGGCCCTGGCTCCCAGCATCCTGCCGTAGCTCTTCAGCAGCTCCCAGGCGGCGCGGGGCATCCACACTGCTAGAGCCAGCAGGTGCCTGGGGCTGTTAGCAGCCGCCACCGGGCTCATCCGCAGCGCCTCCCACGCCATGTCCCTGGTTACGCCGAACACCTCCCTGGCGACCCTCTCCAGCACCTCGAGCCGCAGCAGCCTCACAGAGCCGTCGTCCATGATTCTCTTCTGGGCCTCGCCGACTAGGCGGCGCCGCACCTCAGAGGGCACCTGGACGCGGTGGAAGCGGAGCACCAGCCAGCCGTCCTCGAAGCTGGCTACCTCGCCGGCCTTCACCAGCGCCGGGGTGTGGAGGCCTAGAAGCTCCTCGGGCTCGGCCTCCTCCAGGCACCTCATCTCCCTCCAGTCCCAGCGGCGGCACTCGAAGGCCGGGGCGTGGCCCAGCCTGGCCCCCAGCTCCCAGCTCCTCTTCCAGCTAAACGCCTCCAGGGCGGCCATGAGCAGCAGTGTGAACGCGACCGCCTCCTCGCTGTCATAGGGGTAGCCGAGGCTTGCCAGGGCGTCGGCGAGCCCCATGACGCCTAGGCCTATCTTGCGGGTGAGCTTGTTGGCCGCCTCCTGCCGGGGGTCGGGGTGCCGGTTGTAGTCTATGACCGCGTCCATTGCATCCACGGCGAGCTGCACGTCCTGCATGAAGCGCTCTAGGTCGAAAACGCCCCCTGCGATGTACTTCTCTACACTCATGCTGCCCAGGTTGCAGCTCTCGAACGGGTAGAGCGGCTGCTCGCCGCACGGGTTGGTCGCGTTGACGGCGCCGAGCCAGGGGGTTGGGTTCCACTTGTTGTGGTTGTCTACGAGTATGAGGCCGGGGTCGCCGCCGGCCCAGGCGTTCTCCACTATCTTCTCCCATATCTCCCTGGCCCTGGCTCTCCAGGCGTAGGGGTTCTTCTGGCCGGGGTCGAGGCCGGCAGCCTTCGCCGCCTCGAGGGCGCGCTCCTTGGCCTCGCGGAGCACGTCCTCGAAGACTCCCAGGTAGGGGTTGTCGAGCAGCCAGGGATGCTTCTCGACCAGCTCGCCCAGCCTGCCGGGCCCGGTTGCCATGGAGGCCGTGTAGTGGAGACGGTAGACCCCCTCCTTGCTCGCACTGTACCGCGGGTTGACCATCCACCACTCCCGGTCCTCCACCACCGCCTGCATGAATGCGTCGTTGGCGGCGACGCTTATGTTGAAATTGGTGAGGTTTGCGTCCTGGAGCGGCGGCTCCTTTGCCTGTATGAAGCCGGCGTCCTCGACCGTGCTCCAGCCCTGCTCGCTCAGCCTCGTCACCATCTCCTTGTACGCCCTGTCTACCTCGTAGCCCTCCTTCTCCAGGAACTCCAGCAGCCTGCGCGTCGAGTCTATGAGCGCCTGGAGCTGCGGGGGGAGCATGTTCCTCAGGGCATGCCACGGGTTGAACCAGGGATTGTAGAGGTCGGGGTGCCAGGCGTGCATTATCCCCATGTTGGCTCCGCGGCGCTTCCCGCCCTGCTTAACCATCTCGGTCACAGTGTCGAATATCCTCATGAAGCTGAGGGGGCCGCTGGCGTAGCCGCTTGTGCCGTGGACGATGTCCCAGCGGGGCCTCAGCTCGCTGAAGCTGAAGCCCTGGCCTCCCCCGTACTTGAACGTCAACGCCTGCACCGTGGCAGCATCCATTATGGCCTTCATGTCGTCGTAGACGGGTGTGACGTAGCAGGCCGAGAGGGTGCCCCTGGCGCCGTCAGCGTACATGTTGAACAGCGTAGGCGAGTTGAACATGAACCTCCTGGAGACCAGGAGCCCGTAGAGGGCCTCCGGGTCGACCCTCCCACGGAACCCGAGGGCAACCCTCCTCATAACCATCGAGGGCGTCTCCATTGGGCGGCCGTGCTCGTCGCGGGTAAGGTAGCGGGCCATAAGGACGCGTACAGCGTTATAGGTGAAGCCGAGGTCGTCTCTGCACGGCTCGCCGCCCCCCTCAGCGGCCTCCGTCACGCAGCGCGGCAGCGGCACCAGGTGGCCGCCGTTAGGGGCGCGGCCGCGGTACGACCCGGCCACGATACGGTACAGCTCCCCTAGGAGCAGCCTCTTCGCCTCCTCCTCGGCCTCTGGGCGGTACAGGCTCTCGCGTATCAGCTCCAGCTGCCGCGCGTCACTGCTAGTCTGCATTGTCACCACACCTCTCCCTGCTATGTTTTCCCTCAAAACCCCGTTATTCGCTGCTAACCCTTTCAGGGACGTGTATTACCAATAGGAGTTAGCGACGGCGGTGTCACGGCGTGCTAGACGTCCGAGTTACCTTCCAATGTAGTGTTACGCCCCGGCCAGGGGCTTACCTAGGGAGAGGCGGGCCTGTCAGGCCTAACTCGTCCGGGCCTGCTTTTACACTACAAACCCCTTGCCTGGGCCGAGCCGGCTACACGAAGTAGACGCGTATATGCTCGTAGGGCTCCTCCTCGAAGTAGACCTGGCGCCTGGCCACCATGTGGAACATTATGTCAGTGGTTGTAAGCACCGCATAGTCGTAGAGGAAGTTCGCCGGCGTTATTATTGTCAGGTACTTCTCGAAGTCCAGGTCCGTGTATATTACCTCGAAGTTTCCGACGTAGCTTCTCCCAACAATGTCTATCCTAGGTGCTTCGAGCGGTTCTATCTTCTCACGGAAGCCTATGAAAAGCGTCTTCCTCGTCGCGTCCTGTACCTCCTTCTTGTAGCTGTAACTGGCTCTTATGTCCGCCTCTCTGGGCTCAAGCACTATGACAGCGTTGGCCGCCACTATCTTCATGGCGTCCTGGCCTACTTCGAGCCTCAGCGCCTTGGAGGGCCCCCATTTTAGGTAGAAGACGCCTCGCTGCGACGGAGCCATTCTCTTGTCCCGCCGCGGCCGCTGGGTGGCGGGCTCTTTTAGTGGTAGCCGTTGTGGCTGTCCGCCGAGAGGTATTATCCTTGTTCACTGTAGTCGCTGTCCTCCGGTATCTCTAGGAGTTTCTGTATCTCTGAGGCCAGCATCTTGGCGGTGACTGAGGGGGGTAGGGTTGTGTCCTCCTTCCTGTATCTGGTCTCGGCTACTACCCTCATTCCTGCCCCGTCCCGTATTTCTATCTCGTGCATCTTGAGGCTGTGCTCGGTCTGGCGCATCTTCTCTATAATGACGTAGCGTTTCAGCTCGCCTCTTATCACGCTCTTCCGGAACCTTATTATCCCGTCGGCTACGTGCTCGATGCCGAAGCCGAAGCCTAGGCTTGTTGTGACCGCGTACTGGCTCACAAGCAGGGCCGTGAAGTCCCAACGGTAGAGTATCCTCTTCACATAGTAGCTGTATTTGCGCGCCATTGCGGGCTTGTCGAGCCAGAAGGCAGACATTGAGTCGACCACGAGGCGCGCCCTGCCATAGCCCAGGTAGCGCTTGGCTTCAATTATCTTGTTGACGAGCGTCTCCACGCTGAGCTCCTGGAGGCTCCAGGGGTCGTCCCTGCCGCCCATCAAGGCATCCACAATTACCAGCCGTTTATCCTCAATAGCCTTCTCGAAGTCGAAGCCAAACATCGCCGCCTGGCGTATAATGCTCTCCTTGCTCTCCTCGGTGGTTATATAGATGTTCTTGTCTCCCTCGCGGACGCCCTGCGCTATAAAGTGTATAGAGAATATCGTCTTGCCCGCGCCGGGCTCGCCCACCACGGCGACAAAGAACCCCCTAGGTATGCCGCCTCTAACCAGGGGGTCGAACCCCTCAACACCTGTCCTCAGGCGCTCAATGTAGACCTTTCTCAACACTCGGCTCACCGCGCGGCACAGGGAGAGGGCAGGGCTGCCCCCTACTACTAGCTTTCCTTTCCAGGGCCGGCGGGGCGCACGTAGCCGCAGAGGCCGTTACCCGTGCAGACCTCTACGAGCGACACGCGTGCCTCTATGCCTTCGGCCTCCAACGCCTTCCCGACACAGCCCGCTATGCTGAGGGCGAGGTTCTCAGTCGTAGGGGGCTCGATGACCGCGTTGAGGAGCCGGTGGTCCAGCGGCTCGATGCATGACCGCAGGAGAGCCCGGGCGAGGTAATGGTCTAGGACGAAGCCGTCCCGCAGCCTAGTAGACTCCAGGCAGAGCCTCACTCGGTAATCGTGCCCATGCACCTCCTTGGAGTGGGGCGTGGAGCCCTCCACGTAGAGCGCCGAGGAGAACCACTCCTCCACGCATACGCCGTACACTAGCCCGCCGCTGGTCAAGGTCCTGGCCCTCCTCTCCACACGCTCCAGGGGCCCGGTGGAGGAGCCCGGCGGGTCTTACTTCCTCTCAACCCGGGTCCGCCTCGGAGGGACACAGAAGGCCTCCGGAGAGGGGGTGCAGGGCGGTGGCTCTTCCCGGCTACTTGGCTGCGGCTGCTGTGCCCAGCTCTAGAGGCGACCAGGTTCAGCCGGCAGGGGTGGATATCCGGGTAGGCGCTGTCCTCCGGTTCCTTGGCCGTGGCCGCCTGGGAGTGGAGACACGCAGCCTACCGCGGGTGGAGCCCGTGGAGCCGGAGAACGGCATGTGGCGCCTGGAGAAGGGCGTCTACAAGGTCGTCTTCGCCGACCCCGTGTATGTGCCCTCTAGTGCTGTCGGCCTGTGTTTTCCGAGGAGCAGCCTCCTCCGCTCCGGTGTCCTCATGGCGTGCGCGGTCTGGGACCCCGGCTACTATGGTAGGGGCGAGGCGCTTCTCGAGGTGGCCAACCCTCATGGTTTCGAGCTGGAGGTCGGCGCCCGGGTGGCGCAGATAGTCTTCGTCCCGGTTCAGGGTGTTGCCGGCGTCTACCGTGGCAGGTATCTGGGCGAGAACCTGGGCGGGGGGCCGGGTGGCTAGCTTTTCCGCATCTTCTCCAGGAGCCTGGTGTAGAACTCCTTTTCTGTGCGCCTGGTGCTCTGGTTTAGGAGCTTCCTGACGACCAGCTCGGGCGTCGAGCGGGCTAGGTAGTTGTAGCGCGGGGTCCGGTCGACGACTAGGTTGTAGTTCTCGTCCAGCCCGCGGGCCTCTATGCCGTCTACCCGGACCGTGGGGGCGCCTGGCGCCTCCAGTAGGCGTATTATCTCCTCCGCCATGTGTGTCACTATCACCGCTACCGCGTTCCGGCCGGCCAGGTGCTCTATGAAGGAGGCTATTATCCTGGCCGCAGCGTTGGCCTCTGTGACGGCCTCCAGCTCGTCCACGAGTACAAGCACCCGCCTCCTCGAGGACTCCTCCGCTATGCCCGCCAGGCTCCGGAGGAGGGTTTCAAGCGCGCCGGCCGAGAGCATGCCGGTGGGCTTGCTTACATAGTAGACGCGGTCGAAGGGGCCAAGGTGGGCCTCTGCGGCCGGGGCCGGTATCCCCGCCTGGGCCAGTAGCGTCGCCTCCGCCAGGAGGCGGAGGAGGGTGGTCTTGCCGCCGCTGTTCGCGCCGGTTAGGAGCACTATCTTCTCGCACCGTGTACCCTCTGGCCGGTACGGTGTGCAGCCGACAGTGTAGCTGACGGGCTCTACGGCGCCGGGGCCCCTCTTCTGGAGCAGCTCCAGCTCGCGGGCCTCGCGGAGCCCTATGCCCAGCCACTCGGTGCTCGCGGCCGTCGAGGCGGCCCCGGACGCGTCCATGTAGCGGCGAAGTGCCTGCAGGTAGTCGGCCTCGAGCAGTACGCGGTAGGCGGCGTCGATTGCCCAGAGGTGTTTCTCCGCCTCCGCTGCTAGGCGGGTCAGCGCTCGGAGCCGTGCCAGGGCGGCTTTCCGCTCGAGCCGTAGGCGCAGCTCCTGGAGGCGGTCTTCCCTGACGCGCAGGGGTAGGAGCTTCTCCGCCTCAACGGCGTCGGCCAACAGGTGGGCCTCCTCGGGGCCGAGGCCGAGGGCCTCTATGAGGCGGTTAGCGGCCTCTAGGCGTACCTCCTCTATAGCCTCTATTATTGTGTCCGGTATCCTGACGTCGCCGGCCTCGATGGAGTCCAGTATTCTTATCAGCTCCGCGGCGCTGAGGCGCAGCTCTAGGCTCTCCAGCCGCCTCCTGGCCTCGTCGTTTGCCCAGACCTCGACGTCGCTCACCACCGCGTCGAGCCTGTCCAGAACGTCGCTGAGCCTCTGGTAATCGTCGCCCAGCTCGCCGTCCACGTAGAGGCGCGACGCCTCGAGAAGCGCCGCCGCGGCCTCTAGGAGGCTGCGCGGCTCAAACCCCAGCCCAGCGGCTATCCTCTCGACGAGCACCGGGCTGGCGCGGTGCAGCTCGTGGAGGGCCTCCACTATGCCGCGGTTGCAGGCTGCCTGGTCTAGGATGGCCTCCGGCGCCAGCTGGTAGGCGGCGGCGGAACGGGCAAGCGGGATACCGTCATCGGCGCCGCTCTCGGGGTCGTATACTATTATGTCGTTGAAGCTGTACGCCTGCAGCGCCTCCTCCAGGTCCTCGGGGCTGCCTAGCTCAACCACCCTGGCTCCTTCTATCCCTGCGAGGGCCTTCCTGGCCTCGGCGGCTCGCCCTCTAGGTGCGAGCACCACTCTCTTGGCGTGGAGGCAGTTCTTAGGCCAGGTGAGTCTCTCCAGTATGCTGGCCGCCTTGGTTAGCGAGCCGGGGGGCAGCCCGTTGAGGACGCTG
>Ga0256833_1003538_pt1 | contig 10653 bp, 9 predicted proteins | sample 356284metaG_FD_190535 | JGI IMG/M metagenome (GOLD analysis project Ga0256833, IMG submission 190535) | Hydrothermal vent microbial communities from Mid Atlantic Ridge, Atlantic Ocean - 356-284 | ecosystem: Environmental > Aquatic > Marine > Hydrothermal vents | place: Atlantic Ocean: Mid...
AAAATCTTTTTGCAACAGATACTTTTATGGGAATTCCCGCTAATATTCCTTTAGGCGTAAGTAAACGTGCTTATTTGACATTAAGTGGAATTGCAAAAAGTTTAAAAAATGATAGACTATCTAAAAAATTAATTGAATATAACTGTGAGGACAATAATGAAAATAAATAAAAAGATAATTAATAAAATTGAGGGGGAAGCTACACTTAAAATAACAGGCGAAGAAAAAATTGAAAATGTTGAAATTGAATTTTGGCATTATCATGGAATAGAAAAGTATCTGCTTAACCGTAATTTTATGGATGCACTGGTAATAAATCCAAGAATTTGTGGAATATGCGGTCATTCACATTTATATGCAACTGTAAATGTAATTGAAAAAGTATTTAATGCAAAAATTTCAAACAAAGCTAAAATTTTAAGAGAAATAACTTCATTTTTAGAAATTGTGGAAAATCATATTAAATGGTTTTATATAACACTTTTTCCAACACAAATAAAAGATAAAAAATATATTTTTAAAGCTGTAAAATTTGCATCAAATATTTCAAAAGCAATTGCAATAATAGCTGGGCAATTTCCCCATAACAGCTATATGATTCCAGGTGGTGTAACATGTGATATTACATATGTGGAACTTACAAAACTTAAAAATTTAATTAAAAAAATAAAAGATGAATATATTGAAGAGATAATGGATTTGAATTTATATTCAAAAGATTTAAATCTTTTTTTTGAAAATCTTCCAAAAGAAATAGGAAAAAGTGTAAATAGATTTTTAGTTTTAGGGAAAAGCAGTTTTTTTAAAAAAAACGGTGATATTGAAAAAGTTAAAGAAGAAAAAAACTCTTCACTTTCAAAAAATGCTCTTTATGATAATGAATTTTATGAAGTAGGACCGCTTGCAAGGGCAATAGTAAATGAAAATGCAAAAATAAAAAAAGTTTATAATGAGTTTGAAGATTCAATATATACAAGAATTATTGCAAGAATGTATGAAGGATTAATTTTGCTTGAATATGTTGAAGAATTGTTAAATAAAATAGATTTATGTGAACCTTCATTTATAAAACCTAAAGTAAAAGATGGGAAAGCAAAAATAAGTGTTGAAGCACCAAGAGGCAGTTTAATACATGAAATAGAAATAAAAGATGAAAAAATCTCTTTTTATAATATAATTGTTCCGACTCAATTTAATTTAGCTTCTTCTAATATAAAGCCATCTCCTGCTCAAGCAGCACTTTTAAATGAAGAAAAAAAATTTTTAGAGCCTATTTTTAAATGTTTTGATATTTGTGCTGTTTGTATGTCTCACTGATTTCTTCTTTAATATTTTTTTAATTTTTTTGTCTTAAACTCTTGATAAATGAATGATTATTTATATATAATAATATTTGTGAATGAAAATTTATTCTGGAGGGATACAATGTTAGATATTAACAAAGTAAAAGAAAGAATTGAGATGCTAAAAAAACTTCCGTCTGTTGGAAGTAAAAATGTATCTCAAATTCTTGAAGAAAACGGCTTTACAAGAAGAGATTTTTTAAAATGGTCAGCTGCTATGGCAGCAATGCTCAGTCTTCCAACTTCTTTTACTCCATTAATTGCACAAGCCGCAGAAGTTAGTGACAGACTTCCAGTTGTTTGGCTACATTTAGCAGAATGTACAGGTTGTAGTGAAAGTTTATTAAGAACTGATGCACCTACAATTGATTCGCTTATTTTTAATTACATTAATTTGCAGTATCATGATACAATTATGGCAGCTGCAGGATGGCAGGCTGAAGAAAATTATGAAGAAGCATTAGAAAAATTCAAAGGAAGATATGTTCTTTGTGTTGAAGGTGGGGTTCCTACAAAAGATGGAGGAGAGTATTTAACTATTGGACCAGAAGCTGAAACAGGTCTTCATAAATTAAAAAGAAGTGCAAAAGATGCAGCTGCTATTATTGCAGTAGGAACTTGTAGTAGTTTTGGAGGTATTCAAGCAGCAGCTCCAAATCCAACAGGAGCAAAAGGTATTCATAAAGTTTTAAATAAACAGGTAATAAATGTTCCTGGATGCCCTCCAAGCGCTAAAAATATTGTAGGAACAATTCTTTATGTAATATTATTTGGTCAGCTTCCAGCAGTTGATAATTTCAACAGACCAAAATTTGCATATGGACTAAGAATTCATGATTTATGTGAAAGAAGAGGGCATTTTGATGCCGGCGAATTTGTAGAAGAGTTCGGTGATGACGGTGCAAAAAATGGATTTTGTTTATATAAACAAGGTTGTAAAGGACCATATACATTTAATAACTGCTCAAGAGAGAGATTTAACCAACATACTTCTTGGCCTGTTCAAGCAGGACATGGATGTATCGGATGTAGTGAACCAGACTTTTGGGATAGTATGGCACCATATGAAGAACCACTTGCTAATAAAAAATATGCTTCACCTTTAGCTGATGCAACAGCAGATAAATATGGAGTAACGATTTTAACAGTAGCAGGTGTAGCAATAGCAGCTCACGCAGCACTTAGCGCAATTAAAAATCCTAAGGAGTAATAAATGGCAAAAAGAGTAGTAATAGACCCAATTACAAGAATTGAAGGGCATTTGAGAGTTGAAGTTGTTGTAGATGATAATAATAAAATTACAAATGCCTTTTCAAGTGCAACATTATGGAGAGGTATTGAAGTTATTTTAAAAGGAAGAGACCCAAGAGATGCAGGATTTATGACACAAAGAATCTGTGGTGTTTGTACTTATTCACATTATAAAGCAGGTATTACAGCAGTTGAAAATGCTTTAGGAATTAAACCACCACTTAATGCATTACTTACAAGGACACTTCTTGATTATGCACTATTTTTTCATGATCATATTGTTCATTTTTATCAATTGCATGCACTTGATTGGGTAGATATTATTAGTGCCCTAAAAGCTGACCCAGTTAAAGCTAGTGAAGAAGCATTCAAATATGTTCCAAAAGGGTATAATCCAATAGCAACAGGTGCTGATGAATTGAAAGAAGTTCAAAAAAGAGTTGCTAAATTTGCTGAAAAGGGTGATTTAGGACCGTTTAAAAATGCATATTTTGGTCATAAAACAATGAAATTCACACCTGAACAAAATTTAATTGCATTAAGTCACTATCTAAAAACACTTGAAATGCAAAGAATTGCTGCTCAAATGATGGCAATTTTTGGTGGTAAAAACCCACATCCACAAAGTTTAACAGTTGGTGGGGTAACTTGTATAATGGATTTAAAAGACCCTGCAAGACTTGGTGAATATTTAACTAAATTTAAAGAACTTGCTGATTATACAAACAGAGCTTATTATGCTGATATTGTTATGGCAGCGGCAGCTTATAAAAATGAACCAAGTGTTGTTCAAAAAACAAATTTAGGTAACTTCTTAACATACCAAACTATGCAAACTTCTGCTAATTCTTGGTTATTTCCAGCACGCGGATATATTAAAAATTGGGATTTATCTAAATTTTATGAAATTGATGAAAGTAAAATTGAAGAAGATGTTACTCACAGCTGGTATAAAGATACAGGATTTAGACATCCGTATAATGGTGAAACTGACCCTGAATATACTGGTTTTGTTGATGGTGAAAGTGTTGATGGAAAAGGTAATATTGTTAAAGCAAAAGTTGCTAATGAAAAAGGTAAATATTCTTGGATAAAATCACCAAGATATAATAAAGAACCAATGGAAGTTGGTCCACTTGCATGTATTGCAGTAAATTATGCTTATGGTGACAGTAAAGTTAGAAAAGTAGTAGATGACTTTTTAGCTCAAACAAAATTACCTGCTGAAGCACTGTTTACTGTTCTTGGAAGAACAGCGGCAAGAATGCTTCAAACAAAAGTTATAGCTGATTATGGACTTGAAGCATTTAATAATTTAGTTGAAAATCTAAAAAAAGATGATTCAACAGTTGCACCATATGTTATAGATGAAACAAAAGAGTATAAAGGAAGATTTATCGGTGACGTTCCAAGAGGAATGTTAAGTCACTGGTGTAGAATTAAAGACGGTAAGATTGAAAACTGGCAAGCTATAGTTCCATCAACATGGAATGCAGGTCCAGAAGATGGTAATGGTAAAAAAGGAGCATATGAACATAACTTAATAGGTATGACATTAGCCGACCCTGCTAAACCGCTTGAAGTTATAAGAAGTATTCATTCATATGACCCTTGTATTGCATGTGCAGTTCATGTAATGGATGTAAAAGGTAAGAAATTAGGTGAATTTAAAGTTGATCCATTGTATGGTGCTTGTTAAGGAGGCAACAATGAAATTTTTAAAATCTATGGGAGCATATCTCGGTGGCATTGAGTTTTCAGCAGGATTTAGATGGCAACACTGGATTAGAGCCATCTCTATTTTTGCTTTAATTGCTACAGGTTTTTATATCGCAAATCCTTTTATAACATATGCCAATGTTTCGCCTGAGCCAACAAGATTTTTACAAGCTGAAATTCGTGAGTGGCATATAATTTTTGGTTTTGCAATGATTGGTGCAGTTATTTATAAAACAATCTATTTTTTATTTTTTAAAGAAGCTAAATATGAAAGAGCTTCAATTAAAGATGCGTTTGATCTTAAATTAGCCCTCCAACAAATTGGATATTATCTTTTGATAAATAAGCATCCACATACAAAAGGTATTTACAATCCATTGCAATTTTGGGCATATACACTTCTTTATGTAATGTTTTATGGTATTATTATTACAGGTCTTACTTTATTTGCAGAAGTTTATCATAACGGGCTTGGAGCATTTTTTTATCCGTTTGCAAAATCAGTAGAAACATTTTTTGGTGGACTTGCTTATGTCAGAATATGGCATCATATTTTCATGTGGGGAATAATCATTGTAGTATTTATTCATATTTATATGGCTGTATACAATGCTGTATTTGGTAAAAACGGTGGTATGGATGCAATTTTCTCTGGTATGAAATGGGAAAAAGAAGAACATTAATCTAAATTCCCCTTTTGGGGAAATTAAGTAGTAATTGGTGTATTGAAATTAATAAAAAAATCCAATATACCAATTACCACTACACTAATATACCAATATACAAATATACCAACTTTAAGGAAATTTATGAAAATATTAGTTTTAGGTATTGGAAATATACTGTTTGGAGATGAGGGAATTGGTGTTCATTTAGCAAATTATATTGATGAAAAATATGAATTTAGAGGAGAACATACAGTTGATATAATTGATGGTGGAACTCTTGCTCAAAGATTAATACCGATAATTACGGAATATGATAAAGTTTTTATATTTGATTGTGTTGATGTTGATGAAGCAAAAATTGGTGATGTTTATTTTTTTGATTTTAGAGATGTACCAGAATGTGTAAGCTGGCAGGGAAGTGCTCATGAAGTTGAAATGCTTCAAACTCTTCAAATGATTGAAATGATGGGGGATTTGCCTGAAACTAAAATTATTGGAGTTGTGCCATATGTTATTGGAGAAGATACTACTTTTTCTATAACACCTGAAGTGCAAAAAGCAGCAAAACTAATGGAAAAAATATTGATTACAGAATTACAAAAACTTGGAGTTGAATGTAAAGTTAAAAATGAAAATGTAAAACTTTCAGAAATTGCAAAAGTTTCTTACAAACGAGGTGTGCCAAAAGAATCATTGTATGGATTGGAGAAAATATGATATTGAAGTTTATATTTGAATTAGAAACAAATAATGGTGTAGTTGAAAAAATATTAATTAGAGTAGCAAAAAGTTTAAATTTAAATGTCGGACTTAGCAGAGATATAAAAAATTTATATGCTTTTATTGAAGGAAATGAAGAGGAATTGGATAATTATTCACGTGAACTAGCAAAACAGCTTCCGTTATCTATTTTTTTAAAGTCGTTAAATGCTGAAGTAGTTGATGAATTTAAAGATGATTTAGATAGAACTTTCCCAAAAATAAATCTTCCACCATGTCCTAAATGTTTAAATGAAGTTAAAAATCCTGAAAATGAAAATTATTATAATCCTTTTCATTATTGTGAAGTATGTGGATATAATACAAATGAAAAGTTAAAAGTGAAAAGTAAAAATGATTTTAAGAGATTATTTGAAAATTTAGCTAATAAGCTAAAAAAAGAGGGTAGAGTTTATATTCAAACAATGAATGGTACTTATGAAGTTACAAAAAATTTAGAAAATGTTAAACAAATTGTAGCAGTTGATTTAGCTGCTGTTGCTACATATTTTATGAGTTTTGAAGGCGAAGCAAAAGCATTAGCAAGTATTGAAAAGCCATTAATTAATCTTAAAACAAATCTTAATTTTAAAAAGGAATTTGGTATTTCAATACCTTCGTATTTAGTTAAATTACCTGATTGTATGGTATTAGAGCTTTTATGTGAAGAAATAAAAAATGATATTAAATTAATAGGTCTTAAAAAAAGTAAAAAAAATGATGATTTTAGTTTTGAGATAGAAAATAGTGATGAAATTTTAAAAGCAGTTGTAACAGATACAGATGATAAAGATATATTGATAGAAAATGGAGATAGAGGATTACTCCCTAAATTTGAAGAATATATAGGTGAATATGTAGGTTTTAATGGATATTTTAAAGCTGTTTCAAAAGATAATAAAACTACTATTTTAAAATCTGATAAATATAATGAAGGTAAATCAAAAAAAGTTTTTGCTGGATTTTTTGGCGTAGTAAATCAATGGAAACTACATGAAAAAAACATTATGGGATTTTGTTTTTATAAAGAAGATGAAAATAAAATTTTAATAAATTCTCCTAAATTTGGTTTAATTGAATATATTGATTTTAAATTTAAGTATAAAAGTTTTGAAGAAATATTTGCTGAAATAAAAGCTATGAATGAAACGGGAGCGAAATTAATAGATAATTTTTATAAAAAAGAACCGCAATGCTTTGAAAATGCAATTAATTCAAATCTTACAACGAAAAAGTATGGAATTTCGTATTTATGGGGGCTTATAGGAATTATTTTAGGTTTCAGTGACAATATTGATGAAGCATATACAAGATTATTAGATTATGCAAATTCTGCAATGACAAAAAAAGGTCCAAGAATTGATTATAAAATGGATAAAAATAATTTAAATCCTCTTTGGGCGATTAGGACTGCTATGAGTTTTAAATTAGCCGGTGTTGATAATTATTTGCTTAGTTTTGGAGTGATTGAGAGTTTTTCAGAATTTTTAAGCAATGTGTATGAACAGTTTAATAAAGAAACTGAACTTGATGGTGCTGTTATTGTAGGTGATTTGTTTGAAGGTGAGCTTTTAAATAAAATATATACTTATATTAAGAAAAATTATTCAGTATTTACTCCAAAAGCATTACCTATTAGTGGAGCAATAGAATCTTATGGTGATTTGATAATAAATTCGAAAAATGCTTCAATTTAAAAAATTTCCTTTTTTTAAAAAGGATTGTTTTGAGAATTAAATATTTAATTAATGGTATTGTTCAAGGTGTAGGATTTAGACCTACGGTTTATAAGATTGCAACAGCACTTAATTTAAAAGGCTATGTTTTAAACAGCTCTAATGGAGTAATTATTGAAATTGAAGGTAAAAGTGCTGATATTTTTTTAGATAAGCTTTTAGAAAATCTTCCGCCACTTGCAAAAATTGATTCAGTAAAAAAAGAAGTATTACCACCTAAAAATTATTCTACATTTGAAATACTTACTTCACAATATACACAAAAAACAACTTCTATATCTCCTGATATTTCAATATGCGATGATTGTATAGAGGAAATGTTTGATAAAAATAACAAAAGATATTTATTTCCTTTTATAAACTGCACAAACTGTGGACCAAGATATACCATTATTAAAGATATTCCATATGATAGAAAAAACACTTCAATGGCTAAATTTAAAATGTGTAAAACTTGCGAAAAAGAATATCTTAATCCACTTGATAGAAGATATCATGCAGAGCCAACTTGCTGTTATGAGTGCGGACCAAAGCTAAGTGTAAAGTGTAAAGTTAAAAATGGAAAGTTTAAAGAAATAAATTTTGATAAAGAAATTGATAAGATAAAATTTATAGCTAAAAAAATTAAAGAAGGAAAAATTATAGCAATAAAAGGGCTTGGTGGATTTCATTTAGTTTGTGATGCTACAAATGAAAAAGCAGTTTCTGAGCTTAGAATAAGAAAAAACCGACCTTCTAAACCTTTTGCTTTAATGTTTAAAAATATTGAAACAATTAAAAAATATTGTAATTTAACAGAAAATGATAAACAATTAATTCTTTCAAAAGAAAAACCAATAGTAATAGTTAAAAAGAAAAAAGAGTTAAAAGGAATTGCTGATAATATTGATAGATATGGTGTTTTTTTGCCTTATACTCCGATTCATTTACTGCTTTTTGAATATATTGATTTTCCAATCGTTGCTACAAGTGCAAATATTTCTGATGAACCGATAGTCAGAGATTGTGATGAATTGATTGAAAAGTTAGGAAATGTGGTTGATTATATTTTAGATAACAATAGAGATATTATAAATGCTTGTGATGATAGTGTAATACAGGCTATTGATAATGATTTTATAACAATGAGGTTGGCAAGAGGATATGCTCCAAAAAGTTTTTATGTTAATAAAAAAATAAAACCTAATATTTTAGCAGTTGGGGCAAATCAAAAAAATACAATTTCATTGGCATTTAACAATAAAGTGATTCTTTCTTCTCATATCGGGGATTTAGTAAGTGTTGGAAGCATTGAATATTTCAAAAGAACAATTGAAACATTTAGAAGATTATATAGTTTTGAAGAAGATATAATAATTTGTGATAAACATCCATATTATGAATCTACTAAATGGGCAAAAAAGCAAGATACTCAAGTTATACAGCTTCAACATCATATTGCTCATGCTTATTCCACAATGTTTGAATATAATTTAGATGGTGAATATTTGGCATTTGTTTTTGATGGGACAGGTTATGGAGATGACGGTAATATTTGGGGTGGTGAAGTATTTATTGTAAACAGAAAAAGTTATAAAAGAATTTATCATTTTAAAGAATTTAAATTAATCGGCGCAGAAAATGCTATTAAAAATCCTTCAAATATGGCTGTGAGTTTGTTAAATGAAGAAATAGGAAATAAATTTAAAAATTATAAACTTGCTCAAAAATTAAAAAAAGCAACTTTTCCTTTAACATCTTCTATGGGAAGAATTTTTGATATGGTGGCTTACCTTGGAGGATTTATTGAAAAAAACGAATATGAAGGTTTTAGCGGTCTTATGATAGAGAAATATTTTAATTCTGAGATAGATAGTTATATTCCTTTTGTAAAAAAAGATGAAATAGATTTTATTGAAATATTAAATTTTGCGGCATTAAACAGAGGAAATTTTGAATTAATTGCAACAGTGTTTATTAATTCTATTGTTGAGGCTATAAATACAATTAGTAAAATGTATAATATGGATATTATTTTAAGCGGTGGTGTTTTTCAAAACAAAACACTTCTAAAAGAAATTTTGAAAAAAGTAAATAAAAAAATCTATTTTAATAAAACAATTCCAATAAATGATGGTGGGATCAGTATAGGGCAGGTTGCATATGCTATTTGGAATTTTAATTAAATTGTATATGGTTTTGTTAATCAAATATGGCATCCCCGGCGCGATTCGAACGCACGACCTTCGCCTCCGCAGGGCGACGCTCTATCCAACTGAGCTACGGGGACATGGAATGAAATTATACAATAAAATTTATTTTTTTTGAATAATAACAGCAGCTATTGCAAAGCCGCCATCATGGGATATTGATAAATCAGCATTTAGGAGATTGAATTTTTTAAGAGTTTTAGAAGAAAAAGAAGGTTTTCCTTTTTGATTTTTTATTATTTCAATATCATAAAAACTGCATTCACTTCCTATTCCTGTACCTATAGCTTTTGAAAAAGCTTCTTTTGCTGCCCAAAAACCGGCAGCGTTTTGAGATGATTTAATATATTTAAGTTCATTTTCATTTAAAAAGCGTTTTAAAGCCTTTTGGCCAAATTTTTGAATTAATTTTTCTATTCTATTTATTGAAACTATATCAATACCAATCATCATTGTATTACAAAATCTGTAAAATATACATTTTTAATTTCACCAGTTGTTAGCATCGCATTAATTTTTCTTTTTATTTCTTCTTTTAATTTTTCTTTTCCTTTTGCTGTTTGAATTTCTTCAACAGTTTTGCTTGAAAGTATTCTTATAATTAAATCTCTAATTGCTGGTAATTTTTTATCAACTTCTTGTTGTAATTCAGGAGAATCAAGCTCCAAATCCATTTTACATTTTAAATATCTTGCTGAATTGTTTGATAATAGATTTACAATAAACTTATCAAGTGGATAAATTGGTCCCATCTCAGTCATTTGAGATACTTTTTTCTTTTTTTCAACTTTTTGTTGATCAGCTTTTAGTTCATCTGGATTATCATTTCCACTTAAAAGGAAATATGCTACAAGTCCGCCTACAATTAATAAAACTAAAAGTAATACAATAATTACAATCAAAAGTAATTTATTACTTCCACCGCTTTTTTCTTCTTTTTCTTCTACTTCTTGATTTTCTTTTTCTTCAGCCATTTTCTTCCTTTTTA
>Ga0256833_1003539_pt1 | contig 10652 bp, 14 predicted proteins | sample 356284metaG_FD_190535 | JGI IMG/M metagenome (GOLD analysis project Ga0256833, IMG submission 190535) | Hydrothermal vent microbial communities from Mid Atlantic Ridge, Atlantic Ocean - 356-284 | ecosystem: Environmental > Aquatic > Marine > Hydrothermal vents | place: Atlantic Ocean: Mid...
GACAAAAAATCCAGCGATTCTTTTTTGCAAGGGTAATGCTTGTGTACCCTTGCGTGATACCATGAGCAATGCCTAACCTGTTAACTGATGTTACGCGGCGGCTCTTTAATTTCATTTCCATGACCCCGGTCTTCTGTGATCTCTGCCTTTTATCGACACAGAGATCACAGAGCGCACAGAGTTATAATTTGTATCGTTTAATGCCTTTGACTGGTCTGGATTCATGACATTATCAACGACTCTATTGAAATATCTGTTTAATGTCAGCACGGCTTCATTCTCTGTGTTCTCAGTGGTCTGAAGTGTCTGTATGGGGAATGAGGGAAAAGTCACTGCGTAACATCAGCTGTTAAGCCAAATAACCTAAAAAAAAGTAGGCTATTTGACTTATTTAATCGATTACCAGTACCTCCTTCCAATTTGCCCAGCCAGATTACAACCCCCCTTAAGTAATTGATTTATCGTACAATAATTAAATAAATAGATTCCCAGGAAATGAATATTTTTATCACAACCTGATATACACAGCAGTTTTCGGGCCAATTTCGGCGGCTTTTTGTCGCGCGGCAATATGCCACATTTTATCCACTCAGCCTTTTAGCTACACTGTACCTGCTCTTGTTCTTCACGGATCTCGAGTTGTTATCCTTCCTCTGCGGCCTGTCTTGGGCCGCTTTTTTAGGAGAAAACCATGCATAGACAAGCTCAATTATTATCATCCAGACATAGCCATGAAATTGCTCATCAAACTGCTTTTCATGAGGCTGGCCATGTGGTTTCCATTTATCTGGGCAACAAGGAAAAGCAGCTACCTCCGGTATTTTTTCAAATTAAGCTGACACGAGAGAGCAATCAGTCCGATATTCTTAAAGCACAGGTGATTGATGGTCAACTCATCCAAGGCCTACCTGTTGTTGTACTCGATAATCTGGCCGATTTAAGTGATAGCGAAAAACACAGTTACCAATGTGCTTACGAAGCTGATGTCATTAATTTACTGGCAGGCCCGCTGGCAGAAGCCCGCTACATTTCCATCAGAGATGATGAAGTCCTGAATATGAATCTGCTGACTACGCATTCACTGGAGCAATATTATGGTGGTCAGTCCGATATTCAAAAAGCCTATGCCTATCTTGAATATTTTATTGCCGATCCCAGACGCCGGGAAATTACAATGCTGGAGTTATTTGTCCAGGCCTGGCAATTTATCCAGGAGCAGAAAAACTGGACCTGCATTCTTAATCTGGCTCACTATATTCTGGATTCGGACAAAGACTGTATTACTTCTGAAGATGCAATAAAAATTATCGATCATTGCATCACTTGATTGACTGATTTATCCTGTCCACTTTATCACTCTGTTAGCGTGTGGATTGTTTATGGACGGAGGAAAATTACTGATTCTCGCCGGCAGCCTGTTGGTTGCTATCGGCTTGATTTTGTCTTATGCACCGTGGCTTATTAACTGGTTTGGCAAATTGCCTGGGGATATTAATATCCGCAATGAAAACAGCACTGTTTTTATCCCGATAACCTCCATGATTGTTATCAGCATCGTATTGTCTTTAATCCTTAATCTGTTTTTTCGTAAATAAATCTGGTCTCCCTCCCGCTACTTCTTCAGAAAACCTTAATATCCACTTGATTAAGAATAACACAATATTCTAATATAGAAGATATTGGAAACTTTCCTGTTTTAAAGCTATAGTTTCCATGTTTGCTGTAACTTTTTGTCCTAAAAGACTTTCTTATTCACTAATTAATTCACGAGGTTCCAAAATGATTTCTGAAGGAGTCGTTGAACTTTCACGCTGGCAGTTTGCTGTCACCTCGTTATATCACTTTCTGTTTGTGCCGCTAACACTGGGACTCTCCTTTCTGCTGGCTATCATGGAATCGTGTTATGTCATGACCGGACGGCAGGTTTATAAGGATATGACCCAGTTCTGGGGGAAACTGTTTGGTATTAACTTTGCACTGGGCGTTGCGACCGGCCTGACCATGGAATTCCAGTTTGGCATGAACTGGGCCTATTTTTCCCATTATGTCGGGGATGTTTTTGGCGCACCGTTAGCCATTGAAGGGCTGATGGCCTTTTTTATGGAATCGACTTTTGTCGGCCTGTTTTTCTTTGGTTGGGACAAACTCAGTAAAGGTCAGCATTTAATGGTGACATGGCTGGTTGCATTGGGTACCAATCTGTCCGCCTTGTGGATTTTAATCGCTAATGGCTGGATGCAGAATCCGGTTGGCGCTGAATTTAATTACGCCACCATGCGTATGGAAGTCAGCAGTTTTGGACAATTAATCTTTAATCCCGCCGCACAGGTCAAATTTGTACATACGGTTGCCGCTGGATACACCACAGCTTCTGCATTTGTACTGGGAATCAGTGCGTTTTACATGCTCAAGGGTAGAGACGCGGCTTTTTCCCAGCGTTCTTATACCATTGCCGCAGGCTTCGGACTGGCGGCAGTGTTGGCGGTTATTGTCCTGGGCGATGAAAGCGGCTATACCGACGGTGAAGTGCAAAAAGCGAAACTGGCAGCGATTGAAGCTGAATGGGAAACTGACACTCCCCCGGCATCTTTCACCATCATCGGTATCCCCGATCAGGAGAAAATGGAAACGGAATACGCTGTTAAAATTCCCTGGGTATTAGGTTTGATTGGCACCCGTTCTATTGATACCCCCATCGAGGGTCTGAAAGAAATCCTGCAACGGAATCGTCAACGCATTCGTAACGGCATGAAAGCCTACGCCTCGTTACAACAATTAAAAGACAGCGAACACCCCGATGCTGACTTGATTGCGGAATTTGAAAAAACCAAGAAAGACTTAGGCTATGGTTTACTGCTTAAACGCTGGACCGATAATGTCGTCGATGCCACCGATGAACAAATAGAAATGGCAACTCAGGCCAGTATTCCCCGAGTATTGCCATTATTCTGGACCTTCCGGGTCATGGTGGCCTGTGGTTTTATCATGTTAATTATTTTTGCTCTGGCTTTTATCGCCAGTTCCATTCGCAAATGCCGTCAGGAATGGTTGTTAAAGCTGAGTTTCTGGATGCTGCCACTGCCCTGGATTGCCTGCGAAACGGGCTGGTTTGTTGCCGAATTTGGTCGCCAGCCATGGACTATCGCAGAAATTCTGCCGACTTTTTTAAGCGCCTCGTCGATTTCTGAAATGGATATCATCATCAGTCTCAGCGGCTATATTCTGGCTTATACCTGCTTTTTAATCATTGAAATGTTTCTCATGCTTAAATTTATTAAATTAGGGCCCAGCTCCTTACATACCGGGCGCTATCATTTTGAAATCGCTTCAGGAGATGCACAATGATTTTTGATTATGAAACTTTACGTCTGATCTGGTGGGCTTTTCTGGGTGCTTTATTGATTGGCTTTGCCGTGACCGACGGTTTTGATTTAGGCATTGGTATGCTGCTGCCCTTTCTGGGAAAAAATGACTCGGAACGCCGCGTTATTATCAATTCCATAGGTCCCACCTGGGAAGGCAACCAGGTCTGGTTTGTCACTGCAGGTGGGGCTTTGTTCGCCGCCTGGCCAATGGTTTATGCGATTTCATTTTCCGGCATGTATTTTGCCATGATGCTCACGTTGTTTGCCTTATTTTTAAGACCTTTGGGATTCGATTATCGCAGCAAACTGCCATCAGAAAAGTGGCGCAGTAACTGGGATAAAGCACTGTTTGTCGGCTCGTTTATCCCTGCTCTGGTGATGGGAGTTGGCTTTGGCAACCTTCTGCTGGGCTTGCCTTTTAATCTGGACAGCGATTTACGCATGACCTATCACGGCAACTTTTTTGGTTTGCTGACACCTTTTGCATTACTGGCCGGCCTCATCAGTGTGGCCATGTATATCATGCATGGGGCGGTCTATTTGCAATTACGCACCGAAGATGAAATTTATCAACGCAGCAAAAAAACAGTCATTTACGCCACGCTGGTCACACTGGCACTGTTTGCCTTAGCCGGTTTATGGGTGACGCATTTACCTGGATATCATATTATTTCAGAAATTATTCCGGATGCAGCCTCTAATCCATTACTTAAAACGGTTAAACGCGCTGACGGTTTATGGCTGGATAATTACAGTCATATGCCATCGCTGTGGGCGGTTCCTGTGGGCGCCTTTGTTCTGGGGCTTTTCACCATTATGTTATCGTTGCTTAACCGGCCGGGTATTGCTTTTATCAGCAGCTCACTGACGGTTACAGCCATTATTCTAACGGCAGGCGTGTCCATGTTCCCTTTCCTGATTCCATCCAGTATTGCAGTTAACAGTTCACTCACTGTCTGGGATGCCAGCGCCAGCGCCTCAACATTACATTTGATGTTCTGGGTGACAGCATTTTTTCTACCGCTGATTGTTATCTATACCAGTTGGGTCTTCAGGGTTCTGCGCGGCAAAATCACTGTCAACTATATTCACGACAACGATCACAAGCTTTATTAGGAGAGGCAATATGTGGTATTTCAGTTGGATTTTAGGGGTTTTACTGGCCTGCTCTTTAGGAATTATTAATGTATTAAGACTGGAAGCTCAAGAAGCACTTGCGAAAGAGCATGAGGCGCTTGATCCTTTAACCCGTTTTCTGGCCCGAGAAAGTGTGCTGCCGAGGCTGCGGGAAAAGGTTGATAATTCCAAACGTAACAGCCTTCCTTTCTCAATCATCTATTTGAGCATACGGGATTTCAGAACCAAATATAATCTGCCCGAACATGAAGTCGATACTACCTTAATGAAAGCGGCTAATATCATTAACGATTATATCCGCCCGGGTGTTGATCTGGCGGCTCGCTTGAATGATGATGATTTTTTAGTCATTCTGCCCGGCTCTACCGATGCCAAAAGTGAGGCATTGGGCAGAAAAATCCAGAAGAAACTGGCCCAGGACGTTAAAACCCCGTCCAATCTTCCTTTGGAAATAACTATGGGTGCTGCAGAATATTCGGCACATAAAGAGGCTTTTTCTGAAGACATGCTGATTGGTATGGAAGAAGTTGAAGCGCTGCTAAATATCGCCATTGCAAAAAGTATGGATAATTCAGTGAGCTCATGATAATAATATAGGCTTCTCTGTTTGCAGGAGTACGCCATGAATCATAATTTTCAGCTGGTCGCCGATTTCCATCAGCTTTCACAAAAAAATAATGTGGTCGAAGCTAAAACTTCGATGTCGGATATGACCATTATTGAGCAGGAAGCCATATTAATGGAGGAAACCGGCGCACTTTTCCATGCTTTGAAGCTAGGCGATCTATCCTGTATTCTGGCTGGCCTGGTTAATTTATCCTATGCCAGCCTTTATTCATTGGTCTTAACAGGTCAACCAGTAGCCGAAAAAGAACACTCTCACCCATATGATGGACAAGTTCTTTCTATTGCTAAAAACATATCCCGGCATGTTAATGCCTGCCTTTCCGGTCAGGCTGAAGACTACTACAATCTTTACTGTCTGTGCAAAGAGCTTGCAAAAGACTTTCTGAATGCCGATTTTGACAGTGCTTTTCAGGTTGTTCATGACAATCGCATGAATTTTTATAAAGACAACCCTTCTTATCCGCACTATCACGTTGACACACCGGATTTAAGTGATTATCTGTTTGAATAATTGTTAATGCTGCCATGTCCGGTTTTTTCGCCACCATTAACCGCCTGAAACATATCCAACGCTGGGGATTAAAACGAAATTCCGTAGCGGAAAATGTCAAGGAGCATAGCTTTGATGTCTGTGTCATTGCCCATCTGCTATGTGTCATCAAAAATGAGGTCTTTGCCGGCAATGTTGACCCGGGCGAGGTAGTGCTGGCGGCTTTATATCATGATGCCCATGAAAGCATCACTGGTGACCTGCCCACACCAATCAAACGCTTTAATCGTGGCATCCACGAAAGCTACAAAGAAATTGAAGCCGTTGCCTCACGCGCTTTGATTGAAACCTTGCCTGAATCGCTGCAGGATGATTTTTTTAATTATGTTACCGAGTCCTGTGACCTTCAGGTTATGGAGCTGGTCAAAGCTGCAGATACCATCAGCGCTTATGTTAAATGTGTTGAAGAAATTCAGGCGGGAAATCAGGAGTTTAAAGATGCCATGGACGATGTGGAAGAACGTTTGAACCAGATTAAACTGGCGGAAGTTGATTATTTCAGACAATATTTTCTACCTGAAGTACACTTAACGGTCGATGAGCTGTATAAAAATCGTCATCAAGTTGAATAATAATTAAAACAGGATTTACTCATGCCAGTCGATATTCTTCTGACCGTTATTTTAACGTCTGCCATACAATCCGTTTTCGGTGTCGGAGTGTTACTGTTTGGAACGCCATTACTGTTACTGCTAGGCTATCCTTTTACCGATGCCCTGAGCGTGCTGCTGCCGATTTCCATCGCCATCAATTCATTGCAGATTCTCAAACATTACCACTATATCGACAGCCGGTTTTTAAAAAATGTTCTGATTTATACCATTCCGCCTGTCGTTGTCTTTCTATTGCTGGCCACCAACAGCTCTTTGAACCTGACCGTTATCATCGGACTTTTCCTGGTTTTTGTCGCACTTAAAAACTTTTTCCCGCCTGTTGAACAACAAATCAACCGCATGACCCGCTATGAAAAGTCCTATCTTTTTATGATGGGACTGGTGCATGGACTGACTAACTTGGGAGGCGCTTTACTGACAGCAATCGTTCATGGGAAAAATTATGATAAAAACACCACCCGGGCCACAGTCGCCATCTGTTATGCCACATTTGCTGTCTTTCAACTGGCTACCTTATTGATTATCGGCACCCAGTTTCACTTGAGCTGGTCAGAAAATGCGACATTTTTACAAATTGGCGTTATTGTATTCCTGCTTACTGAAGAATTAATCTACAGTAAAATTGATAATAATAAATACAGTAAATTTTTTGCAGCCTTTTTACTGGCTTCAGGCATTTTACTCATAACAAAATAAGGAAGGTAATATGAAACAAATACTGAACTATTTTTTAATCGGTGTTCTGGCATTTATCCCGGTTGCAGTTATTTTGCAAATCGTCTTGTTTGTAAAAGATATGCTGACGGATATGTTTACTCTGGTTTACGGTTACTCGGATAACCTGACCATTACACTGACGCTGTTTATTGCCAGTTTCTCAATTTTTGCCTATATCGGTTATCGCGTCAGCATGGGGCGCTCGTCTATTATTGCTGCCATTGATGCCATTATTAATCGGATTCCGCTGCTCAATACCATTTACCGAGTCACCAAAAAAGTCGTCAACATGTTCTCAGGTCATGAACAACATTCAGCCAGAGAAGTGGTTTATATTGAATATCCTAAAGAAGGCCTGTGGGTGCCCGCCTACGTCACCAATAAAAAAGATGATCGCTATATTTTATTTGTGCCCACATCACCCAATCCAACATCCGGTTTTACTGTCATTGTGCATGAATCCAAAGTTAAAAAATCAGCCATGAATATCGAGCAGGCAACCAGCTTTATTATCAGCGTGGGTGTTGATTATGACCGGGTGGATGAAGTACAGATGCTGCCTAAATAACAGCTTTTATGAATGTTGAATTCACGGTAAAAAACTGGGCGGCCTGGCCGCCCTCATCAAAAACGGCGAATCATATCAGTCAAAAAGAGTTGCTCGCCAGCATTCCAGGAATGTTAAAACGCAGGCTCACACCTTTGGCCAGGACGGTATTCAGCGCGGCCATTCAATGTCTGCCCGAGGGCAATAGCGACATTCCGCTGATTTTCAGCTCAACCCATGGAGAACTGGCCAAATCGTTAACCATGATGGAACAGCTGGAGCAGGGGGAAGAAATATCCCCCACTGCATTCAGTCTGTCAGTACATAATGCCATCGCTGGCCTGTTTTCCATGGCCTTTCATGATCAGAATCAGACCACGGTCATCGCCCCCGGTAAAGAAGGACTGTGCGCTGCCTTCATCGAAACAGCCGGCCTGCTGCAGGAAGGCCATGAAAAAATTCTGCTGGTCTTTTATGACGAGCCATTGCCTGAATTTTATCCTGCCGAACCTTTTAAATTAAGCTGCCCCCAGGAATCCGCCCTCGCTTTATTAATTACTCAGCCTGATAAAAACAAGGGGCTTCGTATAAAATTGTCACAATCCAATCAATATGGATACGAGGGTGAACAACCTGTCCAGTTACCACGCCTGGTACAATTTCTGGCGCAACCACAATCTGAGCTATTGATTAAAACAGAAAATCACAGCTGGATTTTTCAAAAAACATGAGCTATTCGCTGAATTATTATTGGCGACTTTTTGCAACCGCTTTGAGTTTTAGTGTTTTCGGTATCGGTGGTTTTTTATTGTGGATTTGTGTTTTCCCGGTGCTGAGTCTTTTGCCTGGCCATCAAAAACAAAAAACTCAACGGGCACAGCGATGTGTTCATTACAGTTTTTACTTTTTTATCGGCCTGATGCATCGTCTGGGCATTATGGATTATCACATTTCAGGCCTTGAGAAACTGAATCGTCCCAGCCAGTTAATTGTCGCCAATCATCCGACACTGGTCGATATTGTTTTCCTAATCAGCCGTATCCCGCATGCCAGTTGTATCGTTAAAGACTCTTTATGGCATAACCCTTTTATGCGAGGGCCGATTATTAATGCCGGTTATATCAGCAATGGTGATTCAGAAAAAATGATTTCCGCCTGTGTCGAACGGCTTAATGAGGGGGGAACCATTATTATATTTCCTGAAGGAACCCGCAGCATTCCGGAGCAGACCTATAAATTTCAGCGTGGAGCTGCCCGAATTGCGCTTAAAGCCAATGCAGTTTTAACGCCGGTTAATTTAAGCTGCTCACCCAGTACACTGACCAAAGCTGAAAAATGGTATCAGATTCCCGCCAAAAAATTTCACTTAACGATGCAGGTCGGGGATAATATCAGGCTGGACGATTTTAAAGCCATTTCGCCTGAGAGTATTGCCGTCAGGCGACTCACACATTATCTACAGGATTATTTCCTTAAAACAAAAGAAATACATGAGCAATCTGGAAAATGAATTAAAGCAATTGATTATTAATACACTGGACCTGGAAGATATCGGTATTGATGATATAGACAATGAAGAACCTCTTTTTAATGAGGGTCTCGGACTCGACTCGATTGATGCACTGGAACTGGGACTGGCTATTCGAAAAAAATATGATGTCCGTATTGATGCCGAAAAAGATGATGTCGTTAATATTTTTTCGTCGATCTCATCACTGGCAAAATTTATCGAGTCTGAAACCTGAGAGATAGATATGACAAATAAACAAGACATCCTGAATATGATTAAGCAAATCATGCAGGAAATGTTTGAAATTGAACCGAATCAGGTTACTCCCGATGCCAGACTTTATGAAGATCTGGATTTCGACAGTATTGATGCGGTCGATATGATTGTAAAACTGAAAGAAATGACCGGTAAAGCGGTTAAACCGGAAGACTTTAAAACAGCCCGAACAGTTGATGATGTTATTGAGGCTGTTTATAAACTCATCAATGAAACATAAGGGACTATCAGGCAGCAAGGATGCTGTCCTCCCTGCCTCTTAAACACTGCTCCTTCAGCCTTGACCTGATATGGCAAAAATCATTGGCTTATTGACGTTGCTGTATCCGCTTGCTGTTTACTTTGGCGTGCAATATTTCCCACCCTGGATAATCGCCCTGCTTTTAATGAGCCTGCTCAGCATTCGCTGGTTAATCCAGCACAAACAATCCTCATTAAACCGCCAGATGTTTTGGCTGGCGATGGGTTATTGTATTTATGCCATCTGGAATAATGATATCCTCAGCCTGAGATTTTATCCTGTCCTGATCAACCTGGGGCTTTTGACTGTTTTTGCCGCCAGCCTGCGCTATCCGCCACCGATTATTGAACGGCTGGCCCGCATTCAACATCCCGACCTGCCACCTGAAGGTATCCTGTATACCCGGAAAGTTACCCGGGTATGGTGTGTGTTTTTTCTATTTAACGGGCTCATGGCTTTAATCACTGCATTATATTGCAGCCTTGAATGCTGGAGTCTTTATAATGGTATGATTGCTTATATACTCATGGGGCTGCTCATGGGGATTGAATATCTGATTCGTCTTAAAACACAAAGCCATGTCCGTTAAATCACTATCAAACTTTCTGTCCACCCCATCCGGTGATTCAACGGTTAGTTTTTTCAACGGCCAATGGATAAGCATGGCCGAATTTAAATCGCAAATCTTACAGAAAACTGTTTTTTTTTCACAACAGTCTGAAGATAATTTTGCTGTCTATCATGAACAAGCCTACCCTTTTGCGGTTGAGCTGTTTGCACTGCTTTATGCTCAAAAAAGAATCTGGCTGGCAGCTAATAATTGCCCGGCCACGGCCGAAAAACTCAAACAAACCGGCTGTGTGCTGACGGGTGACTGGAATGGGCAGCAAATAACGGTACCCGAGCAGAACATCGCACTGAATCTGTCACTTCCTGATTTGGATTTACAAAAAGCAGGCCTGCATATTTTTACCTCCGGCTCCAGCGGCCAGCCTAAAGTCATCGCTAAAAGCATGCAACAGTTCCAGGATGAAATTGAACGCCAGGAACAGCTTTGGGGGACAATGG
>Ga0256833_1003540_pt1 | contig 10652 bp, 11 predicted proteins | sample 356284metaG_FD_190535 | JGI IMG/M metagenome (GOLD analysis project Ga0256833, IMG submission 190535) | Hydrothermal vent microbial communities from Mid Atlantic Ridge, Atlantic Ocean - 356-284 | ecosystem: Environmental > Aquatic > Marine > Hydrothermal vents | place: Atlantic Ocean: Mid...
ACGCGATAGCGCCAGTACGCATGATCTCTTCGCTGACGGGTACTGCGTACTCCACCGGTTTGCCTCCGTTGGCTGCGCCTACTACAGGAATCATAGCGTATCCCGCGGGTAGGAAGGGGTGAATTTGAACATTTGGTGCGGGCTGCCAGGAGAGCTCGATCTCTATTGTCTCATAGAACTCAACAGAGGCCCTTTGCAGACCTGAAACGAGCCATGAACTTCGGTGTGGCTATATCCTGTAGGTTCTTGCACACTGTATATGCCTACGTAAGCAGATTGCTGCTGATTCCGGCAACTTTTACGTGAGGTCGGTGGTTCAAGTCCACCATCGCCCACCAGAGAGCCGGGGAAACCCGGCTTTTTTGTTGGCGTTTCACTGCGGGCTGGTAGCATGAGGGCGTGATCGACCCCGAACTGCAACGCCTGGCGGGCGAGGTGCGCGGGCTGCTCGCCGAGGGCCTGGAAACCCTCGTGCAAGCCGGGGAGACGACGACCTCCCTGCGCCAGGCGCTTCAGGACCTGGAGGGCCCCTTCCTGCTCGTCGTCGCGGGCGAGTTCAACAGCGGCAAGTCGAGCCTGCTCAACGCCCTCCTCGGCCGCGAGCTGCTTCGTGAGGGGGTGACCCCGACGACCGACCGCATCCAGTGGATCGCTTACGGGGAGGAGCCGGGCAGCCGGGCCCTGGAGCCGGGTCTGGTGGTGCTGCAGCTGCCCCATCCCTTGCTCAAGGACGTCCACCTGGTGGACACCCCGGGCACCAACGCGGTGATCGAGCACCACCAGATCTTGACCGAACGCTTCCTGCCCCGCGCCGACCTGATTCTCTTCACCACCAGCGCCGACCGCCCCTACACCGCCAGCGAGCGCGACTTCCTCGAGCTGATCCGGGGTTGGGGAAAAAAGGTCGTGCTCGTCGTGAACAAGCTCGATCTGCTGGGGCCCGGCGAGGCCGAAGAAGTGCTCGCCTACGTCCGCGAACAGGCCGCCCGTACGCTGGGCGTCGAACCCCCGGTCTTCGGGGTATCGGCCCGACGGGCGCGCGCCGGGGAGGATAGGGGCGTGAAGGAGCTCGAGGCCTTTATCGAGCGCGTGCTGCGCGAAGAGGCGGCGCGCATCAAGCTGGGCTCGCCCTTGGGCGTGCTCGAGCGCTTGCTGGAGCAGGGCGAGGGGCGGATTGGGGGTGAGGCCGAGTTGCTGGCGTCCGAACTGGAGACCTGCGCCCGTCTGGAAGCTCTGCTCGAGCGCCACGAGCGACGCGTGCGTGAGGAGTTCCGGGGCCAGACGGCGCAGCTGCGTGAGGTGGTGGCCAGGGTTCGCCGGCGTGCGGCGCGCTGGCTCGACGAAACCCTGCGCTTCGGCCGCCTCTTCGACTTGATGAGCGCCAGCAAGATCCAGAAGTCCTTCGAGGCCGAGGTGGTGGGGGAGGCCCACCGCGAGCTCGAGCGCAAGATCCAGGAGAGCCTGGCTTGGCTCGCTCGCGCCGAACGCGACCTGCTCGCTTCCGCCCTCGACCTTCTCAACACGCGCGGCGGCGCCCGCGCCTACGAAGGCGAAGGCCCTACCCTCTCGGAGCAGGTGACGCGGGCCCTGGAAGCCTACGACCCCGAGGCCGAGGCCCGCGACCTCCAGGGCCTGCTCAGCCGTGCGCTGCAGCACACCGCGCTGGCTGAGCTGGGGGCGGTGGGCCTGGGGGCGGGCTTGGCGTTGGCGCTGCACGGCCTGGCGGCCGATGTGACCGGCGTCACGGCCGGCCTGGTGGCGGCGGTGCTGGGGCTTTCGATCCTGCCGCGCCGCAAGCGCACCGCCCAGCGGCGGGTCGACGAAGGCCTCGACCGTCTCGAGCGCGAGCTCTCCGAAGGGCTTGAGGCCACCCTGGAAGGCGAACTGGCCCGCTCGGCCGCACGCTTCCGCGCCCTCTACCGCGACCGCTGCACCGAGCTGGAAGACCGCCGGCAAGCATTGCAGGCGCTCGAGGGGCGCCTGCAGGAGTTGCGCCGGCGGGCCGGCGCGCTACGGATTGAGCTCGAAGCCTAGGGTTCGATGCGGGTGCCCAGCAACTCCAGAAACTGCCGGATCCACTCGGGGTGGGCCGGCCACGCCGGCGCGGTGACGAAGTTGCGGTCGGTGTGCGCGTTGGTGAAGGTGTCGTTGGGCCCGATGTACTTCGCACCCGCGAGCTCCACTTCGGGACCCACGGCCGGGTAGGCGCTGATCTCGTAGCCCTCGATCACCCGCGCCGCGGCCAGGATCTGGGCCCCGTGGCAGATCGCGGCGATGGGCTTGCCCGCGGCGGCGAAGGCCTGGGTGTGCTTGATGACGCGCGGGTTGAGCCGCAGGTACTCGGGGGCGCGGCCCCCGGGGATCAGCAGGGCGTCGTAGTCGTCGGGGTTCACCTGGTCGAAGTCGGCGTTGACCGCAAAGTTGTGCCCCGCCTTCTCGCTGTAGGTCTGGTCCCCCTCGAAGTCGTGGATCGCGGTCTTGACGGTGTCGCCCGGCTTCTTGCCGGGGCAGACCGCGTCCACCCGGTGGCCCGCCATCAGCAGCATCTGGAAGGGCACCATCGCTTCGTAGTCCTCCATGTAGTCGCCGACGAACATGAGGATTTTCTTCTGCGCCATCTTGAACCTCCTTTTCCGTTCGTCCACCATTCTACAAAAGAAAGGCGCGGGGCCGGGGCCCCGCGCCGGTGCGTCTGCGGATCCTCAGAGCTGGTTGAGCATGATCGCGCGTTTCACCTCTTCGATCAGGTGGGTGACGGGAATCTCGCGCGGGCAGGCCTCGGTGCAGTTGTAAGCGGTGCGGCAGCGCCACACCCCGCCGCCGCCCGAGAGGGCCCGGAAGCGCTCGGCGTTGCCTTGGTCGCGGCTGTCGAAGATGAAGCGGTGAGCGCCCACGATGGCCGAGGGCCCGATGTAGGTGCCGTTAATCCAGAAGACGGGGCAGGAGGTGGTGCAGGCCGCGCAGAGAATGCACTTGGTGCCCTCGTCAAAGATCTCGCGCTCTTCGGGGCTTTGCAGACGCTCGCGGGCGGGCGGGGGGTCGTCGTTGATGAAGTAGGGCTTGACCGCCTTGTAGGCCTTGAAGAAGGGCTCCATGTCGACGACCAGGTCCTTTTCCACCGGCAGGCCGCGGATGGGCTCGACGGTGATCGTGTCCCCGCTGAGGTCCTGCACCAGCGTCTTGCAAGCGAGGCGGTTGACGCCGTTGATCATCATGGCGCAGGAGCCGCAGATGGCGTGACCGCAGCTGCGCCGGAAGGCCAGCGTGCCGTCGGTCTCCCACTTCACCTTGTGCAGCAGGTCGAGGACCCGGTCCATGGGTTCGGCGTCCAGCTGGTAGCTCTCCCAGTGGGGGGCCTGATCCGCTTCGGGGTTGTACCGCAAGAGTTTCAGAGTTACGCGCATCGTCCCCTCCCTAGTAGGTGCGCGGCTTGGGCTCGAAGCGGCCCAGCACCACGGGCTTGTACGCGAAGCGCACCTTGCCGGGGGCCTCCCGGTAGACCAAGGTGTGCTTCAGCCAGTTGTCGTCGTCGCGATCGGGGTAGTCTTCGCGGGCGTGTGCGCCGCGCGACTCCTTCCGGTTCTTGGCGGAGTGCACCAGCGCTTCGGCGTTGTCGAGCAGGAAGCCCAGCTCGAGCGCGTCGATGAGGTCGGCGTTGAACCGGTCCCCCTTGTCCTGGATGACGACGTTCCGGTAGCGCTCCATCAGCTCCTGGACGATGCCCACCTGTTTCTCCAGCAGCTCCTCGGTGCGGAAGACCGAGGCGTTGTCCATCATGGTCTCCTGGAGGTCCTTGCGGATGGCGAACGGCGTCTCGCCCTTGCTGCGCGCCTTGATGCCGTCGATCAGCTCGCGGCTCGGATCGGCGGCGTCGGGGGGCAGGTCGACGAAGGATTCGACCTCCGCGAAGCGCACCGAGGCCAGGCCGGCGCGGCGCCCGAAGACCACCAGGTCGCCCAGCGAGTTCGTGCCCAGGCGGTTGGCGCCGTGGAGGCTGACGCAGGCGGCCTCCCCGACTGCGTAGAGGCCCGGGATCACGGTGCCGTCGCCGTCCTTGATCACTTCACCGTTCAGCGTGGTGGGGATGCCGCCCATGGCGTAGTGGGCGGTGGGCACCACCGGGATCGGCTCCTTGATCGGGTCCACCCCCAGGTAGGTGCGCGAGAACTCGGCGATGTCGGGGAGCTTGTGCTCGATGATCTCGGGGTCCAGGTGGGTGAGGTCGAGGCAGATGTAGTCCTTGTTGGGTCCGCAGCCGCGCCCTTCCTTGATCTCCAGGTACATGGCGCGGCTAACCATGTCGCGCGGCGCCAGGTCCTTGATCGTGGGCGCGTACCGCTCCATGAAGCGCTCGCCGCTCGCGTTGCGCAGGATGCCGCCCTCGCCGCGGGCGCCCTCGGTGACCAGAATGCCCAGGCGGTAGAGGCCGGTGGGATGGAACTGGAAGAACTCCATGTCCTCCAAAGGGATCCAGCCCTTGCGGTAGAGGATCGACTGCAGGTCGCCGGCGAGCGTGAAGGCGTTCGAGGTGACCTTGAACATGCGGCCGAAGCCGCCCGTGGCGATGACGATCGACTTGGCCATGAAGGTGTGGAGCTCGCCGGTGGCGAACTCGAGCGCCACCACCCCGATGGCCCGGCCGTCTTCGGTGAAGATCACGTCGAGTACGTGGAATTCGTTGTAGAAGGTAATGCCTTGCTTGATCGACTGCTGGTAAAGGGTCTGCAGGATCATGTGCCCGGTACGGTCGGCCGCGTGGGCGGCGCGGTGCACCGGGGCCTTGCCGTACTCGCGGGTGTGCCCGCCGAAGCGCCGTTGCGAGATCTTGCCGTTGGGCAGGCGGTCGAAGGGCAGGCCCATGTGCTCGAGGTCGATCACGGCGTCGATGACCTCACGTGCGAACACCTCGGCGGCGTCCTGGTCGGTCAGGTAGTCGCCGCCCTTGACGGTGTCGAACATGTGCCATTCCCAGTGGTCTTCTTCGACGTTGCCCAGGGCCGCGCCGATGCCGCCCTGGGCCGCACCGGTGTGGCTGCGGGTGGGGTAGAGCTTGCTCACGACCCCGACGTTTGCGCCGTGGCGCGCCGCGAACAGCGCTGCAGTCAAGCCCGAGCCGCCGGCTCCGATGACGAGAACATCATGTACGTGTGCCACGGCTAACCTCCTACCTTGTTGAACGGGAAGCTGAAGAGGACCATGGTGCCGGTAGCGATCAGCAACGCGACCAGGAAGTAGAGCACGAACTTGATAAAGCTGCGCCAGCCGGCGTGGTGGACGTAGTCGTCGATGACGTAGCGCAGGCCGTTGGTGCCGTGGAGCATCGCCAGCGCGAGCATGACCAGGTCGTAGACCTTGATCAGCGGCTGCGAAAATCTGGACGCGACGTAGTCGTAGTCGATCGAGGTGTTGCTGATCAGGATGTTGTTCATGTAGATGTGGCCCAGCACCAGGAAGACCAGCAGCACCCCGGAGACGCGCATGAAGACCCACCAGATGAGCTCGATGTTGGTGCTGGCCTGCTGGCGGGCTTCGTTGAAGTTACGGGTCTTGATCGCCATCAGTGACCTCCGCCCCCGAAGATTTCGGGCAGGATCTTGATCATCGTGGGGATGTAGAGGAGCGCAAACAGCACCAGGACGCCGTACCACAGCTTCTGCTGCATCCGCGTCCCCCAGGAGGTGAAGTCCATGATGAGGATGCGGAGTCCGTTGAGGGCGTGATAGAGCACGGCCCCGATCACGCCGAGCAGACCGAGCTGGAACAGGGGCTGGTGAAAGAACTCGAGGATTGCGTTGGAGTACTTGGCACCGAACATCGCGGCCGTGAGCTCGCCTACGTGAACCAGCAGGTAGAGCAGGATCGCGACCCCGGTGATCCGGTGGAGGTAAAAAGCCCATTGCCCTTCTCTTCCGCGGTACATATCGCCTCCTTTTACGCCCATAAGTTTAGCACCGCACGCAGCCGTCTCATCTATTTAACGCCCGCGGGCACGCGCCAACCAAGGGGCGAAAGCCCCCTGCCGGCAGCCTAGCACCGGGCCGGGAATGGTAAGGTGACCCCAGGAGGGATCCGCCTTGCAGCAGTTGGCCTACGGCACCCGGATCACGATCGACGCCCGCCACCTGGCCCTCGAGGGCCGGGAAGTCGAGGCGCGCGCCGAGGCGCTGGCGGCCGCCTGGCCCCTGGGCGGGGGGCTGCGGCGCTACCGCGTCGAGAACGGCGGTGCAACCCTGGCTTTTTTAGGCTCCCAGGGCTCCCTTTTGCTCCACGCCTTTCCCGGCGAAGCGCACCTAAGCCTCGTGGCCTTCACGGTGGGGGCGGTCTCCGCGGCGGCCTTCGTCGCCCGTGTCGAGGAGCTGTTCGAGCTCGGCGTCTACGACCTGCGCCGCGGCCGTTACGGCCACTTCTTCCCCCAGGAGGAGGCGCTGCTCGAGCGGGTGCTGCTGGGTGAGCGCTTCCTGGCGCGGGCGCGGCTCATGCCTAACGTGGGCTGAGCAGGCCGTTGTCCCAGTACGGTTTCAAGTAACCCCGTTCCAGCTTTTCACGCACCGCAGGCAGGGCTTCGGCCAGCTCGCGGGCGATCAGGCCGGTTCGGTCCAGGTGGTCGCCGGCGAGGCCGTGCAGGTAGACGCCCAGACGCGCGGCGTCCCAGGGCTTCAGGCCCGCGGCCAGGAAGGCCGCGATCACGCCCGAGAGCACGTCGCCGGCCCCGCCGGTGGCCATCGCCGGATCGCCCGTGGTGTTCACCGCGGTGCGCCCCGGCTCGGCGACCACCGTGGGGCCCCCCTTGAGCACGACGGTGGCGCGGTAGCGGCGCGCCAGCTCGGTGGCCGCGCGCAGCGGGTCCTGGACCACCGTTTCCACGCCGGTTTCCAGGAGCCGGGCCGCTTCGCCCGGGTGGGGGGTGAGCACCGCGGGCACGGCGGCGGCGGCGTAGGCCTTCGCCACCTCGGGGTAGAGGGCGTCGGCGTCGAGCACCGTCGGCTTCTTAAGCTTCAGCGCCGCCCGCGCCGCAGCCCCGCCGCCGCTGCCCCCGCCCATCCCCACGGCCAGGGCTTCGGCCCTGGCTTCGAACAGCCGGGCGTCCTGCCAGCGGCCGACCGGGAGCCGTACGGCCTCCAGCGGCGGCTCCACCCGGGCGTCGCTGGGGTAGGCCACGGTCACCAGCCCCGCTCCGGCGCGGTAGGCGCCCAGGGCCGCGAGCGCCGGGGCTCCGGTGTACTCGGCCGCGCCGCCCACCACCAGCACCCGGCCCACCGAGCCCTTGTGGGCGTTGCCGGGACGGCTCGGCAGCAGCGCCCGCATCGCCTCGGGGGTGGGCAGCTCCGGCAGCTCGCGCGGCTCCAGCAGCTCAGGCGGCAGGCCGATGGGGGCCAGCTGGATGCGGCCGCAGGCGCCGCGGCCGGGGTAGAAGACGTGGTCCGGTTTCAGGCCCGCCAGCGCCACGGTCAGGTCGGCGCGGACGTGGGGGGCGTGGGGCAGGCCCGAGGGAACGTCCACGGCGACGATGGGCCGGCCCGCGGCGTTGATGCGCTCGGCCAGCCGGGCCCAGGCGCCCTCCAACGGACGGGTCAGCCCGGTGCCGAAGAGGGCGTCCACCACCACGTCGGCCTCGTGCAGGTCCACGGCCTCCAGCGGTTCGACCTCCAGGTGGGCCAAAAGCGCCGCGCGGGCCAGCGCGGCGTCGCCGCGGTGCCCCTCGGGGGCGAAGACGCGCACCGTGTACCCCCAGAGGCGCAGCCAGCGGGCGGCGACCAGTCCGTCGCCGCCGTTGTTGCCCTTTCCGGCGACCACCGCGTAGCTTTTGGCCTCGGGCCAGGCGGCCCGGGCCGCCTCGGCGACCGCCCGGCCCGCCGCCTCCATGAGCAGCAGGCTCGGGTAGCCCAGCTCCACCGCGCGCGCGTCGGCGGCGCGCATGGCCTCGGGGGGGAAGAGCCGCATCGTCTACGCTCCCTTCGCTTCGCGCTCGAGCCGCTCCTTGCGGTTCACGCCCTCTTGCAGCTCCATCTCGCGCACGAACCGCTCGAGCTGCTCCACCGTCGCCATCACGATCACCTGATCCCCCGGCTTGAAGACGCACTCGGCCGCGGGGGAGACCAGGGTCTCTTCGCCGCGGATGACGGCGAGCACCACGATGCCGTAGCGGCGGTTGAGGTTCAGCTCGGCGATCGACTTTCCGGCCAGCGGGCTGTCGCGGGTGATCAGGATGTCCTCGATCGAGATCGGGGCCCCGCCCCGCCGCAGCGTGGTTTCCAGGAAGTCCACTACCGCGGGGTGCAGCACCAGGCTGGCGAGCCGCCGGCCCCCGATCGCGTAGGGGTCGATCACCCGGTTGGCCCCCGCCTTGAGCATCTTGGGGATGACCCCCGCGTCCTCCGAGCGGGCCACGATGTAGAGCTCGGGGTTGAGGGCGCGCGCGCTCAGGACGATGAACAGGTTGGCGGCGTCGTCGCCGGTGGCGGCGATCAGCCCCTTGGCGCGCTCGATGCCCGCCTTTTTCAGGGTTTCGTCCTCGGTGGCGTCGCCCTCGAGCACGACGTAGCCCTGGTCCACCGCCCACTGCACCCGCTCGGGGTCGCGCTCGACGACCACGAAGGGTTCGCGCGCCTGGCTGAGTTCCTCGGCCGCTTGATGGCCGACGCGGCCCAGGCCGGTGAGGATGACGTGTTCCGACAGCGCCGTCACTTTTCGCTCCATCTGCCGCTTCCTCCGTTCGCCGCTGGCCCCCATCTCGACCAGGTAGTCCATGAAGACGCCGAAGACGTAGAACAGGCTGGCGATGCCCGTGGTCCCGATGACCATCGTGAAGATCCGGGCCCCTTCGTCGAGCGGGAAGGGTTCGCTGTAGCCGATCGTGGTGATGGTGATGAAGGTCATGTAGAGCGCGTCGAGCCAGGAGGCGCCGTAGGGCCGCCAGAGCAGCCAGTAGCCCAGGGTGCCCACGGCCGTCACCGTGGCCACCAGGGCCAGAGGCAGGGCCAGGCGGACCTCCAGCCGTTGCGTACGCGCCATACGTCCAATCTAGCACCCCGCGGCGCTATTCTAAGAACATGGAAGTCCAGGAGGCCCGCCGGCAAATCGCCGGAGCCGAAAGGGTGGCCGTGCTCACCGGAGCGGGCGTCAGCGCCGAGTCGGGCATCCCTACCTTCCGCGGCGCGGGCGGGCTCTGGGAGGGGCTGCGCCCCGAGGAGCTGGCCACGCCCGAGGCCTACGCCCGCGACCCCGAGAAGGTGTGGCGCTGGTACGCGCTGCGCTACGCCCAGGTGATGGAGGCCGAGCCCAACCCCGCGCACCTGCATCTGGCGGAACTGGAGCGCAGCAAGGGCGAGGGCTTCCTGCTCGTCACCCAGAACGTGGACGGCCTGCACCGGCGCGCCGGCAGCCGGCGCGTGGTCGAGCTGCACGGCAGCCTCGCCCGGGCGCGCTGCGAGCGCTGCGGCCACCGCCAGCCGCTGCCGCCGCCGGACGTCTTCACCCCGCCGCCGGTCTGTCGGCGTTGCGGCGGGCGCATGCGGCCCGACGTGGTCTGGTTCGGCGAGTTCCTGGACGCCGGGTTGCTGGCGCGCGCCGAGCGCGCCTTCATGACCGCCGACGTGGCCCTCGTCGTCGGCACCAGCGCGGTCGTGGAGCCGGCGGCCAGCCTGGGTCGGATCGCCAAGTCCGCGGGCGCTTTTCTGATCGAGGTCAACCCGGAGCCCACCCCCCTCACCCCGCTCGCCGACCTTTCCTTGCGTACGGGTGCGGCGGAAGGGCTGGGCGCGCTTCTGAATCCGGAGGGTTGAGGTTGCGGACCGCGCTCCTGCCGCTTTTTACGCGGCCACGTGACGCCGAAACGAACGCGCTTCGGGCGTTCGCCGCGGCCCGTGGGGCGGCCTCCCGGCAGCCCCTGGACCTGATCGTCTTTCCGGAGAGCACGCTCACCGGCTACCTCTACGAGGCCGAAGACCTGGCCCGCTTCGCCGAGCCCGTCCCCGGTCCCGCTACGGATCGTTTCGCGGACCTTGCGCGAGAACTGGGCGCAAACGTCGCCTTCGGCCTCATCGAGGCCGCGCCCGCGGGGCCGGCCGCTGCCACGGTGCTGATCGACCGCAGCGGCCGCATCCTGCTGCGGCAACGCAAGCTTTCCGAGGCGCCGCCCTACGTGCGCGGGCGCGAGCTGACCCACGTCGACCCGGGCTGGGGGACGACCGTCGCGCTCGCCTGCGGCGACCTCTTCGCCGAAGGAGCGCTAGGGCGGCTCCCCGGGGACCTGCGTCTGGTCCTCGTTCCCATGGCGCGCGCTTTCGACGGGCGTTCGCCCGATCCGGAACGCTGGCGGCGGGAGGAGCGGGCGGTCTACCTCGACGCGGTGCGTGCAGTGGGCGCTCCTGCGCTCGTCGTGAACGCGCTCGAGGAGCCCGAGCCCGGCGGCGCGGCCCCCAGCTTTGGAGGCGCGATGGTCGTGGGTTCCGGCGGCGAGCTGCTGGCGGAGTCGCCGCACGGAACGGACCTTCCCCTCGTCTTCGAGCTGGAGCTGGAGAGGTAGGCTAGCCGCGCGCCTTGCGCCCGCGCCAGGCGAGCCGGAAGGGGACCTCGCGCAGGTCCAGGTCTTCGCGGATGCGGTTCTTGATGTAGTTTTCGAAGGAGCGGGTGACGAAGTCGGGCTGGTTGAC
>Ga0256833_1003542_pt1 | contig 10649 bp, 9 predicted proteins | sample 356284metaG_FD_190535 | JGI IMG/M metagenome (GOLD analysis project Ga0256833, IMG submission 190535) | Hydrothermal vent microbial communities from Mid Atlantic Ridge, Atlantic Ocean - 356-284 | ecosystem: Environmental > Aquatic > Marine > Hydrothermal vents | place: Atlantic Ocean: Mid...
CTTCGAGGTGATTCCCGACCCCGACGGGATGGAAGAGGCCATGAAGGACGCCGACGTCGTGTATGCCAAATCGTGGGGCCCGCTGATGACCACCACCGACCCCGACGAGGGCAAGCGCATTCAGGATCAGTACAAACACTGGATCATGGATGCCAGGAAGATGGCGCTGGCCAAGGAAGACGCCATCTACATGCACCCCTTGCCCGCCGACCGCGACATCGAGGTCACCAGCGAAGTGCTCGACGGCCCGCATTCCGTGGTCTTCGACGAAGCCGAAAACCGCCTGCACGTCCAGAAGGCCGTGATGGCGTTGACCATGCGTTAAAAAATCATCCACCGATGCCACCGAAGCCCACCGAAAGCCGGGCCGCATCCTGAGCAGGAGGGCAAAGCCTCGAAAAAGCCAGGGCGCATCCTGAGCGGAGGGGCGAAGCCCCGAAGTCGAAGGGGCGGCAAGCGGTGGAGGGATGAATTCCCCCATCGGCGGCGGGCGCCAAAGGCCCGGTGTGCATCGGTGGATATTTTCTCCCCAAGGAGGCTCTATGAGCAGCGAGCGTAAAGTCGCCGTGGTTGCCGTTGGCGGCAACGCCCTCATCAAAGACAAGCAGCACAAAACCATCCCCGACCAGTATGCCGCGGCCCGCGAAACCATGCACCACATTACCGAGATGATCGCCAGCGGTTGGGATGTGGTCATCACCCACGGCAACGGGCCGCAGGTGGGCTTCATCCTGCGGCGCGCCGAACTGGCCGCCCACGAACTGCACACCGTGCCCCTGGATTCCTGCGGCGCCGACACCCAGGGCGCGATCGGCTACATGTTCCAGAAGGCGCTCCACAACGAATTCAAACGCCGCGGCATGGCAAACCAGGCCGCGACGGTGGTCACGCAGGTGCTGGTCGACAAAAACGACCCGGCTTTCGAGCACCCCACCAAGCCCATTGGCTCGTTCATGGACGAAGAAACCGCCAGGCAGCGCATGGCGCAGGGCTGGCATGTGATGGAAGACGCCGGGCGCGGCTGGCGGCGGGTGGTGCCTTCCCCCGATCCCAAGAAAATCATCGAACTGGACGCCATCCGCACCTTGGTGGAAAACAAGTTCACCGTGGTGGCGGTGGGCGGCGGCGGCATCCCCGTGGTGGAAAACGAAAACGGCGAACTGGAAGGCGTGGAAGCCGTCATCGACAAGGACTTCGCCTCGGCGCTGCTGGCCATTTCCATGAAGGTGGACCTGTTCCTGATTTCCACCGCCGTGGAGAAGGTCGCCCTCAACTTCGGCAAACCCAACCAGCAGTGGCTGGACAAGATGACCGTGGCCGAAGCCGAGCAATATTTGGCCGAAGGGCACTTCAAGCCCGGCAGCATGAAGCCGAAAATCGAGGCCATCTTGCGCTACCTGAAAGCCGTGCCGGGCGGCAAGGCGCTGATCACCGACCCCGAGCACATCCCCGCGGCGCTGCGCGGCGAAACCGGGACGTGGATTACGGCGTAAGCCGTGCTTTCCTGCCGTTCCCTGTCCATCACCAGCCCTTGGTTTGCTACCAAGGGCTGGTTGTTTTCCGGCGTTCCTTGCGGCGCTGCGCCTGTTGGGCTTTCTCAGGCGGTTTCCTGGGGCTGGGCCAGGGCTTTGATGAGGTTGCGTTTGAGGATGACACTGGCGGTCAGCAGCCCGCCGGCGGCTGCGCCGCCAACCCCCGCCGTGCTGATGTCGGCGCCGGTGAGGTAGAGGCCCCGGATAGGCGTGGCGGGGCGAAGCAGCGGTTCGTGAAATCGCGCCGGCGTGTGGGCTAACCCATAAATGCTCCCCTGGGGGTGGCCGGCGAAGGTGAGGGTGCTCAACGGGGTGCCCAGTTCGGCAATCCGCACGTGCCCGCGGGTTTGAGGCAGCGCCGTGTAGAGGGCTTCCAGCAGGCGCTCGCGTATGCGGGCTTTGAAGGCTTCGTAATCGGGGCCGCGTTTTTGCCAGCGGGTGTGTTCCCACCGTTGGAACCATGCCCAGTTGGCGGGGGCAACGATTTCCAGCGTGGCATGACCGGGGTGGCGGTGGGCAAAGTCGGGGTCGCGGGCTGCTGCGGAGGAGATGAAGAGCATCGGGAAGGGCGCTTCCGGGTCCGCAAGGTAGCGGGCGACGTTTTCGTCGTGGCGCTCGTTGGGATAAAGCCACAGGTTGTGTTTGGGCAGGTTTAGCGCCTCGGCGCTGCTTTCCAGCCCGACGTGCAGGGCAAAGTGGGCCATGGAAAGCCCTACCCGCTGCACGGCTTCCAGCGCCCCAATGCGTTGGGCGGTTTCAGGGGGCACCAGGCGGGTGAAGGTGGTGGCGAAACCGGCATCGCTGACCACCGCCGGGGCGAGAATTTCCCGCCCGTCGTGCATTCGCACGCCCACGGCCTTACCGTCGCGGATGAGGATTTTCTGCACCTCGGCGCGCACCAGCACCGCGCCGCCCTGGGCTTCGACCAGGGGGATGATGTTGGCAGCCAGGGATGAAGAGCCCCCGACGGGGTAGGCCGCGCCTTCGAAGTAGTGGTGTGCCAGCAAAGCCTGCATGGCGAAACTGGCTTGTTTGGGCGGCAGGCCGTAGTCGCCGTATTGCGCCGTGAGCACGGCCATCAATAGAGGTGAAGCGCCCAGTTCGGTGAGCACGGCGTGCACAGTGCGGTTGGCGTAGCGGTAGAAGCCCCGCGCCATCCGTTGGGCGGCTTTCCCGGCCAGCCCTGGCAAAATTTTGGCGGCGAAGTAATGTTGCGACGCTGCCACCGTCTCGCCAACAGCCCGCAAATAGCCCTGGATGGCCGCACTTTCGTGGGGGAAGGCCGCGTGCAGCGCGGCGTGCAGGTTTTCCCGGCCGGCGACGAAATTGAAGGTGAAGTCGCCAATCACTGCCTGGTCGTACACCTGCCCCAGGGAAGCCCACTGCAGCCTGCCTTCGGTGATGGTGGCGAAAAGGCGGCTGAGCAGGGTGCGCTTGCCCAGCACCTGGCCGATGTAGTGAACGCCGACATCCCATTCGTAGCCGGGCCGGGTGAAGGTGTGGGTGAACCCACCGGCGGTGAAGTGGCGTTCCAGCACGAGCACCCGCTTGTGACCGAAGCGGGAAAGCAGCGCGGCGGTGGTCAACCCGCCGATGCCGGAGCCGATGACGATGACATCGTAGCCGTCGAAGTCGGTGTGGCGTTTGTAAGCGGTGCCGAGGGTGGGCATAGGCTCCTCCGGGGGAAAGGGTGGGGGGCAGCAAGGCCCGAGCACGGTGGGCTATGCCTGCTCAGGCAGGCAAGGTGGTTCCAGCCCGTGGGCTTCCAGGAAAGCGCGATCGCGCAGCACTTCTGCGGTGGGCGCGTCGGCGACGATTTGACCTGCATCCATCACCACGGTGCGGGGAAAGTCGCGCGCCACCAGGCGCATGTCGTGCGTGGCGACCAGCATGGTTTGGGGGAGTTCCTGCAAGAGGGCAATTAATTGGCGCCGCGCGCGCGGGTCGAGGTTGGCGGTGGGCTCGTCCAGGGCGAGGATTTGGGGCTGCATGGCCAGCACGGTTGCCAGCGCGGCGCGTTTCTTTTCGCCGACGCTGAGGCGGTAGGGTGCGCGCTTCGCCAGGTGGCGAAGCCCAACCTGCTCGAGAGCGGCGCATGCCCGTTGCCTGGCTTCTTCAGGGGAGAGCCCCTGCTGAAGCGGGCCAAAGGCGACGTCTTCATACACCGTGGGCGAGAACAACTGGTCATCGGGGTCCTGAAACAGCAGGCCCACCAGCGCGCGGATGGCCGGGAGGTGGGGCTTGGCGACGGGAAGCCCACCGATTTCGACCCGTCCTTCCCCCTGCAGGAGGCCGTTGAGGTGCAGCAAGAGGGTGGTTTTTCCGGAGCCGTTAGGCCCCACCACGGCGACCTTTTCTCCGGCGGCGATGGCCAGGTTGATGTTGACGAGCGCGGGGGCGTCGTCGCCATAGCGGAACGTCAGCCCCTGAATGCGGATGAGGGGGGAAGCGGAAAGCGGTGGTGATGCAGGGGCAGGCGAGGAGCGAAGTTCGGTGCGATTCATCGGTGCACAAGTCCTTCGATGAGCAACAGGAACGCCACCCCCAGCACCCCCAGCAGCCAGTCTTGGGTGGTCAGGCGGCGGTTGGATGGCATAGGCCAATCGCCGCGGTAGCCCCGCACCAACATGGCCTGGTAAACGCGCTCGGCGCGCGCGTGGCTCCGCAGGAAGAGTTGTCCAGCCATGTGGCCGGTGGCCTGGGCCTGCCACAAAAAGCCGGGGGCGCGCTTTCCGGGCAACGGCGCAGCCTGGCGGGCGGTGCGGGCCCGCTGCAGCCTCAGGGTTTCGTCGGTAAGCACGGCCAGGTAGCGGTGCATCAGGTGCAGCATGGTGACCAGTTCGGGGGGCATGCCCAGGCGGCGGAAGGCCCACAGCCATTGTGAGAACGGCGTGGTCAGCCCCAAGAGGGCGATGGCCTGCGCTGCCAGCCATGCGCGGCACAGAATGCTGAGAAAGTGAATCCCCCCTTCGACGGTCACCGTGAGGGTCCAGCCTCCCAGATGGAAGGTTTTCCATGGCTGCCCCGGCCAGATGAACGCGGTGGAAACGGCGGCCAGCGCAAAGGGTAAAGCCCCCTGCGCGCGGCGAAGCATTGCCGTCCAGCGGACGCCGCTGAGCATCGCTACCCCGCCCAGCCCGGCTGCGCTCAAGAGAAAGATACCCCATTGCCCGTCGGGGAGTGCGAGGGCGTATAAGATGAAAGCCAGGGTCCAGACGACTTTCAGCCGCGGGTCGCGCCCCCCGGCTGGGGATGGGGCTTCCTGCAGGGGCGCGCAGGGTGAGGAGAGGGTTTTCACGCTGTTCGTCGCAGGGCTTTAGCGATGCCGAAGGCCAGGGTGGTCACCACCGCGACGCCAATGACCCCGGCGAGGATGGTGGACCAGGGCGTATGACTTAGCCAGGGAAGGGTGTAGTCGCTCAGGAGGTGCACCGGCGGCGGGGCTTCCCGGTTCAGGAAGCCCAGGTTGTGGGCGACCCTTTCCAGCCCGTCGGGATTGGTGGAAGCCAATGGCGCCAGCAGGATGACCCCGAGGGAAAGCAGCAGCCCTGCGGCGATCCAGCCACGGGCAACGGATTGGGGCGCGGTGTCTTCCAGCAGGTCGGGGCGGGTGCGCTGCACGAAGCTCAGCGCGGCTACGGTGATGATGGCTTCCCCGATGCCGATGACGGCATGCACGCCTACCATGGCCGGCACCACGACGGCCAGCGCCACGGTGCCGCTCAGCCAGAGTTCCAGCGAGGCGGCCAGCGCGGCTCCGACCACCGACAGCCACGCCGCCCCGCCTGCCAGCAGTATCTTGACGTGCTGGCTGCGGTGTGCCCCCAGCCGGTAGATGGCCGTGCCGATCAGCGTAGTGAGGATGCCCATATTGAAGAGGTTGGCGCCCATGCTGACCAGACCGCCATCTTGGAAGAGGATGCCTTGCACCATGATCACGGCGGTCATGGTCAACATACCTCCCCATGGGCCAAGGAGAATGGCGGCCAGCACGCCGCCTAACAGGTGCCCGGATGTGCCCCCTGGAATGGGGAAGTTGAACATTTGGGCTGCGAAAATAAAAGCCGCCATGATGCCCATCAAGGGCACCTGGCGTTCTCCCAGCGTTTTGCGGCTCTGGCGCAGCGCCAGGGCCAGGAACGCGGCGCTGACGGCCCACAACAGTAACGCCACGTGGATGCTGAGGAAGCCGTCGGGAATGTGCATCCGATGAGGGGAAAGCAGGGCCGAGAAAACCATGCAGACCTCCTGGGGCAACGACGAAAAGGGCAACGGAAAAATGGTGCGCGACGGGCGCCCGTGTTTATTATACTGCAGTGAGTATGGGTGCGCTTGCTAAGCGTGACAAAAAGGGTTTTATGGTCGTGAGAAAAATTACATAGTGTCGCGCGACTGGCGAGGGGGCAGCCTGAAAGTCTGGCCTCGGGGAAGTCTTCAATGCGTGGTCATGGGTTGTGTGAAAGAAATGGGTGAAGGGTGCTGGGAAGTCCATCAGCAGGTGCAAGGCTTTGTGAGCAGGTTGGGCCTGTGCCCATATGCATTTTGCCCTACGGAAAGGGGTATAATTGCCCCATGCACTTCGCCCCTTTTTGCAGAAGTGCGCACCCTAACGATGGAGGTATGACCATGTCTTTGAAGCACAAAGTGCTCGTCCTCGTCTCGCTGCTGTTGGTGCTGAGTATGGCCCTGGCGGCGTGCGGTTCGCAGGCGACTTCGACGCCCGCCCCTGCGGCCACCCAGGCCCCGGCGGCGACTGAGGCGCCGGCAGCGACCGAGGCCCCGGCGGCCACGGAAGCGCCCGCGGCCACCGAGGCGCCGACCGAAGCGCCCGCCAAGCCTGTCACCATTGAGGTGTATTATCCCGTGGCGGTGGACGCCCCCATTGCCAAAATCCTCAACGGCTATATCGCCGAGTTTGAAAAGGAAAACCCCAACATCACCGTGAAGCCGGTGTTCGCGGGTGGCTATGGCGATGTCAAGACCACCATCCAGACCACCATCGAAGGTGGCGGGAAGCCGCCGGTGCTGGCTGTGATGCTCGCTGCTGACCTGTATGACCTGGTCAATGCGGGCTACATTGTCCCGTTGGACGACTTCATCAAGGCCATGCCCAATGGCGATGCCTACATCAACGACTTCTTCCCGGCCTTCCTGGCGAATTCCAAATACGACGGCAAGATCTGGAGCATCCCCTTCCAGCGCAGCGTGGTGACGCTGTATTACAATGCCGACCTGTTTGAGCAGGAAGGCATCAAGCCGCCCGACAGCTGGCAGGCGCTGGCCGAGGCCGCCCAGAAACTGACCATCCCCGACAAGCGCTGGGGCATCGAATGGCCGTCTGGCTGGCCTTACTGGCTGTTCCAGCCGCTGGCCATCGGCAATGGCCAGAACATCGTGAAATCGCCCACTGAGGTGGTGTTCAACGACCCGAAGGTCATCGAAGCGGTGCAGTTCTATATTGACCTCTCGCACAAGTACCACGCGATGCCTGAAGGCGTGCAGAAGAACTGGGGCAATGCCCCGGCTGACTTTGCCTCTGGCGCTGCGGCAATGATCGTGCATTCCAGCGGCAGCCTGACCGGCATTCTCAAGCAGGCCAAGTTCAAGGTAGGCGTGATGGCCGTGCCTGGCAAGGAGCCCGGCACCTACGCTACCGTGACCGGCGGCGGCAACTTCTACATGCTCAAGGGCGCAACGCCTGAGCAGCAGCAGGCCGCCTGGAAGTTCATCGAGTTTGTGACTCAACCCAAGTACGCGGCGGACTTCAGCATTCAGACTGGCTACATTGCCACCCGCAAGAGCGCTTACGACACCGACGCGATGAAGGCTTATATCGCCAAGGTGCCGCAGGCTGGCCAGTTGAAGGACATGCTGCAGTATGCCGGTGCGGAACTCTCGGTGATGAACCTGGGCAAGGTGCGCAACATTTTCCACAAGTACCTGCAGGCTGCCTACAACGGCCAGATGACGCCTGAAGAGGCCATGCAGAAAGCCCAGCAGGAAGCCGACAAGGCACTGGAGATGTTCAAGTAGCGCGTGTGAAGTCTGATTCGTTCCATAGGGGCGAGGCGCCACCTCGCCCCTATGTGTAAATTCGCCCAGCGACGAGCGCCGTGGGAATTCGTTCCTCCTGCGCTCGTCGGTGTAATCTGTGGATTCTTCGGAGCCTGCCATGTCTGCTGCTGCCCCTCCGCTTTCCCACCGCAAGGCCCCCAAGTGGCTGCCGTATGTACTGATTTCCCCCACCTTGGTGATTGTGCTGGTGTTCACAGCCTGGCCTACGGTGCAGGCTGTTTACATGAGTTTCTTCCGCCAGTACCTCAATTTTGCCAAGTTCCGCACACCCACCTTCATTGGCCTGCACAACTACAAAGAGCTTTTCACCAGCCCCGATTTTTTGCAAGTGTTGAGAAACACGGCCATTTACGTGGTCGGTACGGTGCCGGCAAGCATTGTGTTGGCTTTCCTGTTTGCCTTGCTGGTCAATCGGGCGGTGAAGGGCATTGGCCTGGCGCGGCTGGGCTTCTTCTATCCCACCATTCTGCCCATGGTGAGCGCCGCAACTATCTGGATGTTCTTTTTCACCCCCGATTACGGCCTTTTCAATTCTTTTTTGGAAACCTTCGGCTACCACGGCCCGGAAAACTGGCTGGGGAACCCCCATCTGGCTTTGCTGGCCGTGATGATCGTGGCCGTGTGGAAAAACGCCGGTTATTTGATGATTTTCTACCTCGCCGGGTTGCAGAACCTGCCGGAAGATGTCTTTGAGGCGGCTTCCCTTGATGGGGCCAGTTGGTGGACTCAGTTGTGGCAGATTGCCTTCCCCCTGCTGCGCCGCACCACGCTTTTCGTTTCCACCATTGCGATTATCGATGCTTTCCAGGTGGTGGACCATATTTTCGTGATGACGCAGGGTGGCCCCAGCGGCGCCAGCACGGTGTTGTTGTATTATTTGTGGCAGGTGCGCTTTGAAGATCAGAACGTCGGCCTGGCTTCGGCTTTGACGGTGGTGCTTATCGTGATCATGTTGGCGATTACGATTACCAACTTCGTGCTTTCTGAGCGGGAGGGGGCATGATGGTGAGCAGCGCAAAGCTTCGCAAACGTTTGACGAATGGGTTCCTCAATGCCCTCACGGCAGTGCTGGCCGTGGGATGGGCTTCGATTATCGTCTGGGCGGTGGTCGTGTCGTTTCGGCCTTCCAGTGAGCCCTTGGGGCGCGGCGATGTGTGGTTCGGCCACGCGCTCACCTTTGCCAATTACCTCAAAGCATGGTCGCTGGCCCCCTTTGGCATTTACTATCGCAACACCATCATTATCGTCGGGATGATTTTGATTGCCCAGTTGATTACGATTACCCTGGCGGGCTTTGCTTTTGCCCATCAGGAATTTTGGGGCAAAAAGGCGATTTTCTTCTTCATCCTGCTGCAATTGATGATTCCTGCGGCGGCGCTTTTGGTGCCGAATTTCTCCACGATCCGCAAACTGGGGTTGTTCGATACCACCCTGGCGGTGGCCTTGCCCTATTTTGGCTCGGCTTTCGGCACGTTCCTCATGCGGCAGGCTTTTCTGGAGGTGCCGCGCGACCTGGTCGATGCGGGCATCATGGATGGATGTTCGTGGTGGCAGTTGCTGTGGCACATTTATCTGCCGCCCTCGGTGCCCACGCTGGTGGCGTTTGCCCTCTCTTCGGTGAGCTGGCACTGGAACGAATTCCTGTGGCCGCTGGTGGTCACTTTGAGCAACCGCTCGCGCCCCCTGACGATTGGCCTGGTGCGCTTCACCCAGCTGGGCGAAATTGGGGCGCGCTGGCCTTTGCTGGCGGCGGCGACCATCACGGTGATTGCGCCGCTGTTCTTGCTGTTCCTCATCTTCCAGAAGCAGTTCATCCGCAGTTTTCTGCACTCTGGGCTGAAATAACGGCTGATGTCCCGCCGCTGGCTTGCCAATAGCCTTTTGCTCATTACGGCCGCGGTGTGGGGGCTGGCCTTTGTTGCCCAGCGTGTGGGGATGGACTACATTGGCCCCTTTACCTTTAACGCGGTGCGGTTTGCGTTAGGGGCGCTGGTGCTGGGGGGAATCGTGCGCGCGCGGCAAGGCCGCGGGGCACGATTGGCCCTGCCGCGGGAAAGCGCGGCGCGCGGCCTGGTGTTGGGGCTGGTGCTTTTTGTGGCTTCTTCGTTTCAGCAGGTGGGTTTGGTTTACACCACCGCGGGCAAGGCAGGGTTCATTACAGGGCTGTACGTGGTGCTGGTGCCGCTGGCGGGGGCGTTGCTGCTGGGGGAACGCCACGGCGTGCAGGTGTGGCTGGGGGCGGGTTTGGCCGCTGCGGGCCTTTACCTGTTGAGCGTGACCGGCGCGTGGCAGATGGAAAAGGGCGATTTGCTGGTGCTGGTGAGCGCGTTCTTTTGGACGGCGCATGTCATCTTGGTGGGGCGGTGGACGGTGACCCACGACAGCCTGACGTTGGCCGCGTTGCAGTTTGCCGCTGTGGCCTTGCTCAGCGGCGCCGTGGCAGCGGGCTGGGAGAGTGTAACCTTTGCGGGCCTGCAGGGGGCGATGTGGGCAATCTTGTACGGCGGCTTGATTTCGGTAGGGGTGGGTTATACGCTTCAGGTGGTGGCGCAGCAATATGCCCTGCCGGCGCATGCGGCCATTATCATGAGCCTGGAGGCGGTGTTTGCTTTGTTGGGTGGGGTGGTGTTGTTGGGGGAAAGCGTCAGTATGCGCGGGATGGTGGGGGCGGCGTTGATGCTCGCGGGCATGGTGGTTTCCCAAGGGGAAGCGCCCCCCGACGGCGCGGCAAGCGGGGGCGGGTTGCAAGGGTAGCCGGCGCGTGGCGGTATGGAGCCTGGAGTCTGGAGGGGGTGCGCCGCTTCCCACTTGATTTTTTCCGCAAATTCGTCTACGCTTAGGCTGGTTGTGGTCATGAACACTTCTCCCCCGTAGGTGAAATGGCGAATCGGATCCCTGCTTCAGAGGAATTCCCTCTGCTCCTCACCAAAATCCAGGTGCCGCGTCGGCCTCCGGGTGTGTTACGTCGCACTCGGCTGGTGGAACGATTGCATCAGAACCTCCACCGCCGCCTGACCTTCATTACGGCGCCCGCGGGTTTTG
>Ga0256833_1003543_pt1 | contig 10649 bp, 9 predicted proteins | sample 356284metaG_FD_190535 | JGI IMG/M metagenome (GOLD analysis project Ga0256833, IMG submission 190535) | Hydrothermal vent microbial communities from Mid Atlantic Ridge, Atlantic Ocean - 356-284 | ecosystem: Environmental > Aquatic > Marine > Hydrothermal vents | place: Atlantic Ocean: Mid...
GCCGCTACCGCAGTAGGGCGAGAAAACACAGCGGGGGCAGCCGTCGTCGCAGGTGCAGCCCTCGAGTATCCTCTCGGCGACGCGTACGACACGCTCGAACCTGTCGAACACCAGCCTGGAGGCACCATGGCCTCCGGGGGCGGAGTCGTAGATCACTATGTGCCCCGAGGGGTAGCTTATGCCCCCGAGGTCCGTGTCCGCGGCCCCCACCACCGGCCTTGAGGCGGAGATTAGTACATGCTCCAGGGCGTGGTAGGCGCTCATTGCGTCTATCAGCTTCTCGAACCCTGGATCAGGGAACCTGCCCATAACACCCTTCGTCCAGTAGCTCCACGTTATTGGCTCCTCGTAGCGGACCTCGCTCAGCTGAGCCCCGCTGTACTCCTCCCTGACGATGTAGCCCTCCACGGAGACCGTGAGCTTCACGTCGGCGTAGACCAGCTTCAAGCCGAGCGCCCTCCTCTCATCGATGGGCCTAACAGCGACCACGTCAACCGTGTAGAGGGGCTTTGTGTAGAACCCAACTTCTCCCCCGAGGGGCCTAACTTCAGCCCTCAGCCCGGCGACGTCGAGCCTCAGGGAAACCATCCCCCTACCGCCATGGTAGTAGATGGCCCCGGGGTAGAGGTCGTAGAGGGCCTGCGGGAGCTCCCTAAACCCTATCCTCCTACCACTGGGCCCTCTAGAGACGTCGTATATCCCGACTATCGGCCCGCTACTCCTCAAGCTCCTGGACTCCACGAATGCGCGGGCGGCCTTCCAGTCCGGGTAGTAAGAGCTACCCCTGACCCTCCTCGCGACCCCCAGGGACTCCAGAGACTCGAGAGCCTGGAGGAGGGGCTCCGGGAGGCCGCCGCCGTCTACGAGCCCCTCCTGGAGCAGTATGGCTGCAGCGTGGAGCTTGGCAACCTCCAGGTTAGACCGCTCCAGGTAGGACGGGTCTACTTCCTGCTCGAAGTACTCGCGCGGCCTAGCGAGGAAGTACGACTCTATCGGATCGTCACCTAGGATAGTAATGACAACCCCCGGTCTGCCCCCTCTACCAGCCCTACCCGCCCTCTGCAGGTAGGCCGCGTAGCTCCTAGGCATCCTAGCCGTCACAACGGCGTCTAGATCTCCGATGTCTATGCCGAGCTCGAGGGTCGGCGTCGCGACCACAGCCCTCAGCCTCCCCTCCCTAAACCACTCCTCGACCTCCCTCCGCTGCGCAGCGTCGAGGCCAGCCCTGTGAACCCCCACGTTCACCCCGAATGACCTCCTGGCAATCCTGGCCACGAGCTCGGCCATCTGGTGCGAGTCGGCGAACCCTAGAACCTTCAGGCCCTCCCTCGCGAGCCCCGCTATGAGCGCCGCCGCGAGCGTCCACCTGCTCGCCCTACCCTGGTCTACGAGTATATGATACGCCGTGCCCCTCCTCCTGCGAGGGCCCACCACGACCCTCGCGGGGGAGCCGAAGAGCGTCGAGGCAAGCTCCTCCGGGTTGCCGATCGTCGCCCCGGCCCCCATGAAGCGGAGCCTCCTCCCCCCAGCTAGCCGGCGGAGCCTGTAGAGGACCCAGGAGACGTGGGATCCGAAGACCCCGCTGTACACGTGCATCTCATCCAGCACCACAACGCTGGCCCTAGAGATCAGCCCCCGGAACCTGTCCGAGAAAGCCATGCCGTAGTGCATCATGTCAGGGTTCGTCACCAGTATGTGGGGAGGGTCTATGTATATCTCACTCCTCCTCCCACGCGGAGTATCCCCGTCTAGAACCTCCACCCTGAACCCGAGGCCAGCCTCTGCAAGCGACTTTATCCTGACCAGCTGGTCCCTGGCCAGCGCCTTAGTGGGGTATACAACGACGGCGTACGGCCTACCGGGGGACGGCCCCGCGGCTATTAGGTCCTCGAGGATCGGTATTAGGAAGGCCTCCGTCTTCCCCGTGCCTGTGCCCGAGGCTATTACTATACTCTCTCCCCTCCTAAACCCCTCTAGGGCCTCGTACTGGTGAGCGTAGAGCCTGGTTATACCCCTGGAACGCAGGGCGGCGCAGAGCTTGTCGGGGAGGCCCGCGCTGCAGGGATCGGGCCCCGGGGGCGGGTCGCCCGAGCGCTCGACGTGCGTGTAGGCCAGCCTGCCGCCGAAACGCTCGACTATGCCGCGTATCAGGCTGCCAGCCGGTATATCAGCCCCGCTCACTCGGATCCCGTCCCCCAGTTGTAGCCCCTAACATACCTGTCCAGCTTCAGCGCCTTTACGGCCGCCTCCACCACCCAGGAATATGAGGGGTCGCCCCTCGACCTCCTCACCTTCAACTTCCTATATACGGCCTCGAGCAGGGGCGACCCGCTGGAGTCGTACACAACCATCCTGCCAGACACGATGCCCCTAAGGTTCCTAACTAGTCGCACCCACACAGCTAGATCGCCCGGCTCGAGTTCCACGACCGCCGTGCCCGAGGATCCCCGGGAGTAGGTCCCCCGGCTGGGCGATGTTGGCTCGCTGATAACGCGCTTTACCCGACCGCCGCTGCCCACGACTACTACCACGGACCTGGCAAGGTGCTTGCCCGTTCTACTCGACGTTCTCTCTACCTTCAACTCGATCTTCCCTATAACAGTGCACCCCCCGGGGCCCGCGTTGTATGGCAGCTAATAAACCCACGTAGCCCGCCCCACTCCGGGATCCGGCCTGGGGCGGGTTGTCGAGGTCTGGGGTCTAGGCCCGGGCGGTGCAACCCTGGCCTGGGCCCTCGCCTCTAGGGGGGTCAGCGTCGTCGGATACGACGTCAACCGCCACTATAGAAAGGCCTGCGGCGACGCCACACCAGCTAGATCCGCCTCGGGAGGCCTTGCCGAGCGGCTAGGAGCGGTGATAGATGACGTATCCGACTTCCGCATCCTGGTAGACGGGCGCGAGGTCTCCCAGATCGCCTCACCCAGACGTCCCGTCTGGATTATCATAAACAAGTCCCTCTTCGTAGGCAGGCTTAGGGAGATGGCAGAAGCGGAGGGGGCCCGGCTAGTCTATGCAGCCCCACGCCCCGAGGGAGGCATGCGGGTCGACGCCAGGGGCCCATACTCCAGGGTGGGCGAGGAGGGCCAAATAATCGTCTACAGGGCGATAGCCAGAGCGCCCGAGTGGCCCTCCTACACCGCCCTCATCGACTTTAGGGTCTCTGAGACCGGGCTCTACTGGGTCTTCCCAGCCGGCGATGGCCGCATCAACGCGGGCGCGGGCTTCCTCAAGGGCCCCCAGGACGTACGCGCCCTCCGCGACGCTACGAGGAGATACCTGGAGGCGTCACTGAGCCGATTCGAGGTCGTCGACGAGAAGGCGGCACCGCTGTCCCCCCTCAGGAGCCCCCTCCTATACGACCGCGGCGCCCTCTACGTGGGCGAGGCGGCCGGCCTCGTCAACGCGCTCTCCGGGGAGGGCATACGCCAGGCCGTAGAGAGCGCCCTCCACCTGGCGGAGGCCACCCACTCCTGCGGGCTCCACCCCCAGTGCTCCAGGAGACGATATAGAACGTACGCACGAAGACTAGTCTTTGAGGCACAGATCTCGAAGACCATACTCCGCGCCGTGCTCCGGGCACCGCCTAGGAAGAGTGCCGCAGCACTGGAATCCCTGCCGGAGGGGTTCTGGAGGAGGTTCCTCGAGGGGAAGCTCATCTCGGGGGTGGCCAGGGCTGCCATCCAGCCAGCGTCCGCCGTAAGGGCGGCCTCCCTACTCCTACACCTCCTGGGAGGCGGGCCCCGACGCAAAAACGGGGAGACAACACTGCGGCGGGCGAGTGGCCAGTTATAGCTCCCTTATCTTCTCCAGCCTCGCCAGTAGAGCCTCGAGGGTCGAAGCTCGGCCCAGCCTGCATATCTGGAACTCGATGACCCCATTAACCACCCTGATCCTAGCCCTAATTCCCGGCTCGTCGATTAGTATGCTCCCGGAGTCGTCCCTCTCGACCTTGTAGCCGTGGAGCTTGAGCGTCCTATATATTATGTCCTGGTCCATCTTGTCCCTATCCTTCCTCTCCTTCGGGCTCTTCTTTATCTCCTCGAGGATCCTCTTGGCCTCCTCCGCTACTGGCGGGCATGTATCGCTATACTCGTCGGCTAGGGCCTCTATGATCTTCTCTAGAACCCAGGTTAGCTGGTGCGCGGACAGCTGCTCCACGAGGTCCATGAAGTCCTGGGATTTAAGGTAGTCCCGGATCCTCAGCGGGTTCCCCCCGAATATGGAGAACTTATACTTATCCTCAGCTCTTCCCAGCGCCTTCCGTATATCGTTTATTATCGGTATTGGTATCTTCGCCGTGTTCTCGGATATAACCTTGTTAGCAATATGCCTCAAGAAGTCCCTTGACGGCTCGCAGCGGGCCCCCTCTGCCATAGGTGCACCCCCGGGCCACGGGGGCTGGAGGGTATAATGTGGCTGCGCCTAAACCGTCAGCCGCTCTCGGGGACGCCATATGCTAGTCTGCCGCTCTCTTCTACCCTGGATATCCTTACCTTAACTTGAATCCCAGGCTCGACATCGTCGACTATAACCCTGGCACCCTTATAGTAGCCTATCCCGCGCCCATCATCGTCTAGCTCTACAACCCTAATCTCAACCACATCACCGGGCCGCAGTTGCCTAACTGCCTGGGGGCGGCTCTCCCTCGGGCTTCTGGGGTTTGGGTAGACGCTCAGCCTCTGGATGTTAGAAGAGTAAACGTCGCGCCGAACCCTCTTACCCCTACGTCTAGCCATTCCCTCACTAACCTCGTGGAGCTGGGGCTGGCGGGGGAGGTTTTATCTGTGCTAGGCTAGACCTGCTGGCGGGGGCGGGATGACGAGGAGTCTCGCTGACCGGGTGAGGAGGCTGAGCTACGCAGACCGCCGCTGGCTGGCCCTCTACATTGTCGGGCTCGCTGTGTCTGCCGCTCTTGGGTACTGGGTTTACGGTGATACGCGGGCTAACATAGAGGCCCTCGGGCAGGGCTATGTGAGCGACGAGATATACTATGTCGACGTGGCACGCAGGCTACTCATCGACGTCTTCAACGTTGGGGGCAGGGAGTGGTATGAGTGGAGCGGGAAGACCGGCCAGGACTACTATAACCCCGAGCATCCACCTCTGGGCAAGTACATTATTGGGGCGTCCATGCTGGCCTGCGGGGACAAGCCCGAGTGCTGGAGGCTCCCCGGGGCGGTGGAGGCCGGGCTTGTACCGGTTATCCTCTACATAGGCTATGCCACCCCCAGGCGCGGCGGGTGGGGCGTCCTCGCTGGCTTGGCCGCTGCCCTGGCGGCGTCGTCCTCGGCCTCCCTTAGGGCCGAGGGGGCTGTTGCCATGCTTGACATTCACCAAGCCTTCTTCTCCACGATAGCTGTGGCCGCCCTAGCCGCCGAGCGGCTGGAACTCTCGGTAATCGCGGTGGGGCTGGCGGGCTCGGTTAAGTATAGCGGCTTCTTCCTAATCCCCGCCCTCTGGTTCTACGCGCCCCGATACTGCAAGGGCTGCCGGCTCAGTCAGCGCCTGAGGGTATTCCTGGCTACGACGATCATACCTCCACTCGTAACACTCTCCCTTAGCGTACCGATAATCCTACACTTCGGCCTCAAATGGTTCTGGGAGAACTCGGTCGTGGGGGCCCTCGGCTGGCACACCACCAGCAGGCCGCCGGGGCCTCCTACGTCCTCGCCTCTTGGCTGGATGTTTAACGTCAACCCGTTCTACTTCGACTACAACACCATGCTTGGCGGGCTCGCCAACCCCATACTATACATCACGGCCATCGCCATCGGGGCGGCCGTGATAGTATACTCGGCCTCGCGCGACGCCTGGCCAGCGTCAGGGTCGGCCTCGTTCTACTCTAGCCTAGGCCTCTACCTCCTCCTATACAACCTTGGCGCGCTCCACATACCGGGGCTCCACGGCAACAAGACCCTATACAGCTTTTACCTAGTCCAACTCGCCCCCCTGGCGGCAGCTACCTTCGGTGACGCTGTCTCCGTGAGGGCTGAGCAGCCGTGAGGTTTCGCGTTGCCGCGGTGCAGCCGGGCCCCGAGGGTTTGGCTCCGCTGCTCCCCCTAGTCGACGCTGATCTGGTACTGCTCCCCGAGAACTGGCTCTCCCGAAAGCCTGTAAGCTATGGAGAGTACGCCTCGGCGGCTAGGGGCGTGTCCCTGCGGGTCGGCGCTCCCGTCATAGCTGGCGCCCAGTATGTGGACGTCAACGGCACCGTGAAGAGCGTTGGGGTCGTCGCAACACCCGATGGTGCCGTTGACGCCGTCTGCGAGAAAGTTATGCCATCCCGGAGCGTGGGCGAGCGCGGCAAGCTGGCCAGGGGACGCCTGAGGCCACCCTTCGAGGCGCTCCCGGGCCTCAGGGTGGGGTGTATCGTGTGCGTCGACATCTACTACCCGGAGATAGCCAGGTACCACACCCTGAGCGGCGCCCACGTGATCGTGAACCCCGCCAGCATACCCGCGGACAGGGTGTTCAGCTGGAGATCGCTACTATCAGCTAGGGCCTCGGAGAACACGGTCTACGCCGTGGGGGTCAATAAGACGGGGACGCCGTACCCCGACGGCAGGTTTACCGGGGGGTACACGTCGGCCTACGCGCCCGACGGGGAGCCCGAGGCCACCCTCGGGCCCCACCCGGGGGTTCTCACCTTCACCGTGAACCCCCTGGAGATCGAGCGTGTCGAGTCTCGCAGGGGGTTCCGGTCCGACTTGGAGGAGCTGGCCCGCTCGGGTCTCTACGAGTGGGGCCCGCTGGGGGGCCGCGGATAGCTTTAACTGGCGGGCCCGCCAGCTGCTGGGCGGGGGCTTGTCATGGCTAGGCTCAAGCTAGCCTACATAGTCCTCGACGGCGCGGCGGACGGCCCGGCCCCCAAGAGGGCCCTAGACGAGGCCGAGACGCCGCACCTAGACAGGCTGGCCGCCACGTCCCTCTGCTTTGGAGTTTACACCATAGCGCCGGGTGTCGCACCTGAGAGTGATGCGGCTGTCCTCAGCCTCCTCGGCTACGACCCGCACAAGTACTACACGGGCCGAGGCCCCCTCGAGGCTGTGGGCGCCGGGATACCCTTCCGCGACGGACAGGTCGCCTTTAGGGCTAACTTCGCCACAGTGGATCCGAGGTCCATGCGCATAATCGACCGCCGTGCTGGGAGGAGCGTAACGAGCGTGGAGGCCAGGATGCTCGCGGAGGCCCTCGACGGTATGGAACTCGCTGGAGGGGAGGCTAGGGCCCTCTTTAGGGCCACGATAGGCCACCGGGCAGTACTAGTCCTAAGCCACAGGAGCTCGAGGCTGAGCGCGTCGGTTTCCAACAGCGACCCCGCCTACAAGAGGGTCGGAGCGATATCAGTAGCCCTAAGGGACTATGAGCCCTACATAGCCAAGGTTGAACCACTGGATGACACGCCCGAGGCACGCCTCACCGCCGAGCTCGCGAACGAGTTCACCCGCAGGGCTATCGAGATCCTAGACTCTCACCCAGTTAACGAGGATCGTAGGAGGAGGGGGCTCCTGCCAGCTAATGCTGTGCTGCTACGCGACGCTGGAGACAGGCTGCCGCCGGTTGAGCCCTTCCGGGAGAGGTTCGGCCTCGATATGGCTAGCATTGTGGAGATGGTTGTTGAGCGCGGGATCGCTAGGGTCCTGGGACTACACGATATCCCGGTTGAGGTCGAGGGTAGGAGCCGCCGCGATATCCTAGTGGAGGAGGCCGAGAAGGCTGCCCAAGCGCTAGAGAGGTTTGACGGGGTCTACGTACACCTGAAGGGCCCCGACGAGCCGGGGCACGACGGGGACTTTGAGGCCAAGAAGGAGGCGATAGAGGATATAGATAGGCACTTCTTCTCCCGCCTCCTAGACCTCGTCGACCCGACCAATATACTCTTTATTGTCACCTCCGATCACGCGACGCCCTGGAGCCTGAAGGCCCACAGCGGCGACCCGGTCCCCCTAATGTTCTCCAACCCCCGCATCGGCAGTGGCATCCAAGGCTTCGGAGAGACTGGCTGTCTCGCCAGCGCCCGCAAGGTACTCGAGGGCGGCTACAATATACTACCAGAGGCGCTCTCAGTAATGGAGAGCCTCGGGCGCTGAAGAGCCGGTCCCCAGCGCTTAGGCGTCCTCACAGCCCCTCCGGGGCTCGGAGCCGGTCCACCCGTTCATCCCACCACAACACCGGGAGGCCCTCCATATAGGTCTTCACCCCCAACGCGGCGGCCCCAGGCTCTGGTGTCACACTGGTATTACTGGCCGCTAGCCCGGTTACGCTAGCAGTTCAAACCGGGGCACTTGGGGGCCCGATTGCGCGAGGGGATAACGGCTGGCATAGGAACCGTGTGGACGGACGGCTTCATCCTACTGCTACAGTCTATGGTAGGCTCCGTAGCGGCGGCAACCACGATCCTCTACTACACTAGCCCACTTCATGTCTCTGCCTCCCTTATCCTCCTAGACGTAACCCTGTCCCTCGCCATACTCCTGGGTGTCCTCTGGAGGCACGGGCTGCCGGGCCCTCCCCTCTGGCCCTCGCTTCCAGCCGCTCTCCCGGCAGCCGCGATATGCTGGCTCCACCACGCCGAGGGTGGCGTATGCGCCATACTCCTGGCCCTCTCAGCCGCCTCCAGGGCCTACTTCGCGGTGAGCGCCCTCTCCCTGATCACATCACAGTCGAGCGGCCTGATCCTAGGGGCCGACACTACTCTCGTGCAGCTAGCGATAGTTGCAGCTCTCGTCGTAGCCTCTGGGGCCGTCATGGTGTACGCTGTAGAGTCCCGCGTGCCGGGCAGCCCCATCAGGAGCTTCGGGGACGCCTTATGGTGGGCGCTCACAACCGTGACCACAGTTGGCTACGGAGACATCGTTCCTGTTACAGTGGAAGGCAGGATAATAGCCTCCCTCCTCATGCTCTTCGGGATCGGGAGCTTCGGAGTCTTCATCTCGGACATGGCGGCGAGGATAGCTCGGATAACGATCCTAGGCATCGACAGTGGGAGCGTCATAGACAAGACGAAGCTCACCATACTACGCCGCCTGGCCCGGCTTGAGGAGCTCGACGACAGCGAGCTAGAGATGCTGCTCTCCCAGCTTAGGGCTATACATGCTATAGAGCGGAGCTCGACTCAGATAGACCCCCAAGTCCTAGAGGTGTTCGCCCAGAACTAGCCTGCCAGCATACCGAGGCCTAGCGGGGCGCACACTTTTATATTCCCCGGGAGACACTTATCCTGTCGGGTGAGTGGTACACAATGCCTACGGCCATAATCATGATAAACGTTGACGTGGGCAAGGAGAACGAGCTCGCCGATAAGATCCTCGAGATACCCCAGGTCAAGGACGTCTACGTGGTATACGGCGTACACGACATCATAGCCATAGTCGAGGCCGCCTCCATGGACGAGCTGAGGAGCACCATAACAGACAGGATCCGCAGAATGGACGGCGTCAAGTCCACCATGACGTCGATAGTTGTGATGCACAAGAAGAAATAGCCCCCCACCCTCAGGGACCCCTCATGGCTGTTCTCTCAATATCTTTTGACGATGTGGACTCACGCTTCTGGGGGTGCACAACACACCTCGCGGGCCTCTTTCTGGCAGAGCAGTCCCGCAGGCCGCGCGTCAGGCCAGCCGACTACCCCCTGCTGGTCAGGCTGAACCCAGCCGTGCCCTGGAAGACCCGGGGCAACGCAGCCGTTGTGGCGAGGCTCCTCATACCCGACGGGCTGGACTGGCGCGACCTATGCGAAGCGGCGCGAGCCCTCGTAGACGAGTACACCCGGCCGCGGATCGGCGACCCCGTCAAGAGGCCTGGGGTGGCCTGCGCCCTAGGGGAGCCCTGGGGCGACCCGAGGCTCAGGTGGCTCTACAGGAAGGCCCTGACCGACCTGGTGACTACCGACGTGGCAGGTAGGGTCTCGGCCAAGGCTGGAGTCGCAACGTTCGGGGGCCGCGGGGTGGTCGGCGCCACGGCTGCTCTCGCAGCACTCGCGCCGGGGGACCCCTACACCTTCGAGCTCACAGCCTACCGCCACCCGGACCGGTGGGGTCAGCCCAGGTGCATACTCCACGATAGAGCGGCTGCCGTGGAGTCGTCCACGCCGCCATGCACGCTCAACAACTACGACCCGCTGAGCCGCCGCCTAACCGCCGCGCCGGGGGGCCCTGACCCCGTGCTGGCAGGCTTCCGGGGCACGTGCCCCAGGCACCTGGCCAGGTACTCCGCCGCACTCTGCGAGGAGCCCCACTTCTGGGTTCTCTACAGGAGCAACCAGCACACGGACCCCCACGCTGCACCCCTGCTGCCTCCTAGGCCGTACAAGTCCGGCACCCTCAGGGGGCGCGTCTACTCCGAGCCGGAGACCATCCCGGGCGGCCACGTTGCGGTTATTGTAGAGTCGAGTGGGTGGCTCGTTGACGCGCTATTCTTCCGGGAGACGGGCCCCCTGAACAGGGCCGCCAGACTGCTGGGCCCCGGCGACACCGTGACCCTCCACGGCAGCGTGCGCCCCTACGCCCCCCGGGGGCGCCCGGTGCTAGCGGTTGACAAGATGGTCGTGCACACTGTTACCCCCCGGTTCACACTCGCCTCCCCTAGGTGCCCCCGCTGCGGGGCCAGGATGAAGAGCTTGGGCAGGAGCGGCGGCTACAAGTGCCC
>Ga0256833_1003544_pt1 | contig 10646 bp, 9 predicted proteins | sample 356284metaG_FD_190535 | JGI IMG/M metagenome (GOLD analysis project Ga0256833, IMG submission 190535) | Hydrothermal vent microbial communities from Mid Atlantic Ridge, Atlantic Ocean - 356-284 | ecosystem: Environmental > Aquatic > Marine > Hydrothermal vents | place: Atlantic Ocean: Mid...
TGTTTATCCCGGCTGGGATCGTCGAGGATATAAAAAGTCTTTATTTTTGTCGTAGGGATAGGCCTACCCCCAAACCGGTATTTAAAAAATAAAGCGCAGAGGTTGCGTAGCGAAAAGAATCGTCAAATTGATACCTTATCCAAAACGCTACAAGATAAATAACAAAACCAAGCAGGAGCCAGCAAAGGGGCCCAGCCCTCGAGAAGCCCTGCCAAAAGACAAAGCCCTTGGCTCCTAAAAAAAGAAGAAAAAACATCAGGCCAGGAAGGCCCAGATAAAGAGCAAAATTTACCCAAACATTGTGGGCGTGAATTATATGGGCTTTTTTGGCTAGGGCCAAAACTTCTGGATTGAGCTTAATATTTGAACGTCCAAAACCTATTCCTCGTAGAGGATGTTGGGCGATATAGCGAAGATAAAATGGCAGCCCGTAATAACGGACAGGGATAGAGCCTGCACGTGCCCAATCTTTTTTGTTGCCGCTAAAGAAGAGGCGGAAATTTTCACGGATAAAATAGCGTTTTAAGGGGGTAAAAAAGACAAGCGAGGCTATGATTACCACCAAGAGAAAAATCCCTATTAGGGCTCGATAACGGTGGGAAAGAAGGGCTCCCAGAAAACTCCCAGTGAAGATCCCCAAAAGGGCTGAACGCTTGGCTGTTACAAATATAAAGCCTACAAAGAGAAAACACCAAAAGAGGCCTTTTAGAAAATCTTTTCTTGAGGAGGCGGTTATCAGATAGGCCAAGGCCATTGAAGCGGGAAAAAGGAGATAAGAGGCAAAGTTTTGACGGTTAAGAATAACGTCATGAATGTCTGGAAGAAAGAAAAAAAGCCTCTGTGTAGGAACAGGGCCCTTAGGGCCGTGATCAAGCGGGAAAAGGGGTGTGCCGGTGAAATGCCACCACAGGAAAAAGAACACATAAAGCCCAAGGACCCAAAGAAAACTTAGAAAGGCAAGCTTAAACAGGCTATTGAGGCTTTTTTCTGAAGCCTTGGCTGCCCAAAAAGCAGCTGCTCCGAAAGAGGTAAGATTTAACAAGACCTCTTCTGTTACGTGTTTGAACGTCCTTACAGGAGCTGGACTCCAAAAACAGGAAAGATAGGCCAAGGACAGGAACCCAAGGCCTCCCAAAATGAGAAGGCGTGTTGACCAAGAAGTGGGAAACTGGAAATACGGAAGATAGAGAAAGAAAAGGGGTATAAGAAGGAGCTTTCCAAAGAGAAGGAGGCTAGGAGCATCATAATAAGGCCAGAGAAAGTAAGCAAGCCCTAAAAAGAGTAATCCTAAGAGCTCTTTCTTGTCTCTAGCAGGAGTTCTTCTTTGCTGTAAAATGAGATCCATGGGTTATTTGGTATTAGCTCGCAAATATCGTCCCCAGAGTTTTGACCAAGTAGTAGGGCAACAACATGTAGTCCGTACCCTAAAAAACGCCATCTTACAAGGGCGGCTAGCTCACGCCTTTCTCTTCTCTGGCATTCGGGGCGTGGGTAAGACTACCATAGCCCGCATCCTTGCCAAGGCTATCAATTGTGAGAAGGGGCCTACGCCTGAACCGTGCAATCAGTGTTTAGCCTGTCTGGAAATTACAGAGGGACGAGCAGTAGATGTTCAGGAAATAGATGCCGCCTCTAACCGGGGCATTGATGAAATTCGAGAGCTTCGGGAAAATATAAAATTTCGTCCTGCCCGTCTGCGATCCAAGGTCTATATTATTGATGAGGCCCACATGCTTACCCGGGAAGCCTTTAATGCCCTTTTGAAGACCCTTGAAGAACCCCCTCCTCATGTTCATTTTATTTTGGCTACCACCGAACCTCAAAAGATTCCGCTTACTATACTTTCTCGCTGTCAGCGTTACGAATTTAAAAGATTCCCATGGTCTGAGTTGGTAGAACATCTTCAAAATATTTGCCAAAAAGAAGGTGTTCCCATAGAGAAAGAGGCCCTAGAAATAATCGCCCGCGAAGCAGAAGGGAGTGTGCGAGATGCCCTTTCCCTTTTAGACCAAGCTATTTCTTCCGGGGTGCGAACTAGCCAGGAGCTCCTTGATCTCTTTGGTCTTGCCGATCATCTTCTTTTAGAAGAAATGGCCAAAGCCCTTTTAGCCCGAGATCTAGGTGCGTGTTTTTCTATATTGCAGAAGGCCTTTGATCAGGGGCTTGATCTCGTTCATTTTGCTCAAGATTTGGCCGAATTTTTCCGCCACCTTTTGGTACTAAAAAATTCTTCTGGGAGGGCCCTGCTCGATCTCCCGGAAAGTGAACTAGCCGTCTTAAGAACCCTTTCTTTGGAGGCTGAAACAGAAGAGATTTTACTTTTTTTTCAGATCCTTCTCGGGGGTTTAGAAACCGTACGCCGTAGCCCGGTACCCAAATTGGCCTTGGAACTAGTTTTAGCCCGGGCCTGTGAAGTGGGAAAGATTATTCCTTTAGAAAACCTGTTGGCAAAAATAGAAGAACTCAAAAAACAGGTTCCTTTGGGTGTTCAAGAATCCTCTGCTCCCTCTGTAGCAGAAACCCCTCCCTCTTCTATCTCGGTTTCTTGGGGAGATTTTGTTACCAAAGTTCGAAAGGAAAGCCCTTCTCTGGGAGCCTTTTTGGAAACTCTGGATCCACCAGAGGATAAAAATAGGTGTCTCCTTTTACGGGTTCCTGAAGATTCTATTTTGGCAGAGAAGAGCTACCGCGATAAACTTTCATCTTTAGCCAGAAAATATCTAAAGAAGGAGATAGAAATTGAAACCTTTATCCCGAGAGAGTCTTTTCCTTCGCGTCAAAAATTGATAGAAAAGCCCATTGTTCAAGAGGCCTTAAAGATTTTAGGCGGGCGTATCGCCCAAGTCAAACTTTACGAAAAGGAGTAAGGGCATGCAGAACATGCAAAGTCTTATGCGCCAAGTGCAAAAAATGCAAAAAAAGATCATGGCTTTACAGGAGGAGCTTGCTAAAAAAACTGTTGAAGCCACCGTAGGAGGCGGAATGGTGACAGCGGTGGTGAACGGAAAGCAAGAGCTTATTGCCATTAAAATAGATCCGGAAGTAGTAAATCCTGAAGATATCGAAATGCTCCAAGATCTTATCGTAGCGGCGGTAAACGAGGCCTTACGGCGTTCGCAAGAGATGGTTCAGGAAGAGATGTCTAAGATTACAGGGGGGCTTAAAATTCCAGGTCTTTTTTGATTATGGTGTTTCCGGAACCTTTAACACGACTCATTAGAAATCTTTCTCGTTTACCAGGATTAGGAGAAAAATCTGCCACGCGTCTGGCCTTATATCTTTTGAGAAGGCCGCAGGAAGAAGTATTGGAGCTTGCCGAAAGTTTAAAAGAAATGCGGGAAAAAGTCCGTCTTTGTCAGAAATGTTTTAATTTTTCAGCGAGTCCCCTCTGTGATATATGTCAGGATCCACAAAGAGATTCCAGGCTTATCTGTGTGGTGGAAGATCCAGCAGCCCTTTCCTCTATTGAAGCAGCAGGGGTTTTTTCCGGTCTTTACCATGTTCTTCACGGGGTCCTTTCTCCTCGAGACGGTATCGGCCCAAAGGAGATACGTATTCCTGATCTTATAGAAAGGATTCGGAAAGAAGCGATAAAAGAAGTGATTTTAGCCCTTTCCCCTACGGTAGCAGGAGAGGCTACGGCTTCCTATCTCGTTGAAATCTTGCGTGATCTCTCGGTAAGAATTACAAGACTGGCTTGCGGAATCCCGATGGGGATGGATATTCGCTATGCTGACAAACTGACCCTTAAGAGGGCCCTTGAAGGCAGACAAATACTTTAAAATTTCCCAATTGCTCTAGTTTTGGGTCCTTCCCATTTTATGCCATTTTTCATATCTCAGTATGATGACATCACTACTGGGAGCATTAAATGTCCACAAGAAGTACTTCTAGTAATAGAGAGCTTTGCAAAATTGGGAGGCTTGTCAGGGATCCTGGATTGGGCTTTAGATTCACTTTTCAATCCCAACCCGTGCCTTTATCCCTTTATGGTAGTAATGTTTGACTTCTAGCATCTCCGTTACAAGGTCTGCCACTTCTATTAAAATGTCCGGGGCGTAACGACCGGTAATTACCAGCTCCACCCCTTCTGGTTTGTGCTCAATGAGTTCTAAAATATCTTTTACAGGAATCAAGCCGAAATGAAGGGCCAAATTTAATTCGTCAAGAATAACGAGTTGATACTGGCCAGAGTATATTTTCTCTCGACAAAGAGAAAAGCCCTGCCGGGCTAACTCAAAATCTTTTTCCGATGGTTTTCCTTTTACAAAACAACCTTTCCCAAATTGGCGAATTTCTATTTGGGAGGCAAAGGTTTTGAGGGCCTTTATTTCACTGTAAACACCGCTTTTCAAAAATTGTCCCAAAAATACCCGAAACCCTGCTCCGAGTGCCCTTAAAGCCAGCCCCAAGGCTGCGGTAGTTTTTCCCTTGCCGTTTCCCGTATAAATCTGAACGTAGCCTTTAAACTTCATCTTGTTTTCTTCCGATAAGTTCGGTTAGCATGTAATGATGACCAAAGCAAGACATTATATCATCCCTTTTGGTCTTTTTTTACTTTTTACGGAACTAAACCAGTTTTTTCCGTCTAATTTTTTTCTTCTTTATGCCTTGAAAACTATCTTTGTAGGAGGGCTCCTTTGGATTTGGCGCCATAAATTTCGAGAGCTTTATCTCTCCCCCAGAATAAAAGATCTCGGGTGGGCCTTAGTATTAGGGCTTATAGTATGTGTGGTTTGGATTGGGGGGGAGAATCGTTTACCCCGTATCGGGGAATCAGAGGCCTTCTCTCCTTTTGCACAGAGTCTTTCAACTTCAGCCATTTGGGGAACAATAATTTTTCGCCTCTTAGGGGCCGTAATAGTGGTTCCTGTTATGGAAGAGCTTTTTTGGCGTTCTTTTTTGATGAGATACTTGATCCGCAGGGACTTCTATCAAGTCCCTCTCGGGACCTATACCCATTTTTCTTTCTGGACGGTGGTTTTGCTCTTTGCTCTGGAACATTTTCGCATTATCCCTGCTGCTTTTGCGGGCATAGTATACGGAGGATTGCTCTGTTTTACCGGAAACCTATGGGTACCCATTTTTGCCCATGCTGTAACCAACTTAGCCTTGGGGCTCTATGTTTTGTATACAGGTAGTTGGGGATTTTGGTAATTCAAAACTTCTCCCAAAAGAAACGTTGCGCTAAAGGATAGCGCCAACCATAGCCAAAGGCCTGAGGTGTTACTCTTAAAGTAGGCGGAAACTGCCAGCGTTTGTATTCTTCAAGACGGATCCTTCTTAAAACTTCCCGGACGATCTTTTCCGGATAACCTTCTTCGAGGAGCTCTTGCGGTGTCTTTCCTTCTTCCACAAAGGCCTTTACAATGGGATCAAGTATCCGGTAGGGAGGCAAATCGTCTTCGTCTTTTTGGTCGGGTCTCAATTCTGCGGAGGGAGGTTTTTTTAAGACTCGTTCAGGAATAATTTCCCTTTTTCGATTAATTTCACGCGCCAAGGCGTAAACGTCCTCTTTTATAACATCTCCCAAAACAGAAATGGCACCACAGGTATCTCCGTAAAGGGTGCAGTACCCCACGGCTAGTTCGCTCTTGTTTCCAGTGTTGAGGACCAGGTAACCGAATTCGTTAGCCAAGGCCATGAGGATATTACCCCGTAGGCGAGCCTGTAAATTTTCCTGTGTTAATCCGCGGGGCTCTCTTCCGAGGGCGTCTTTTAGTTCTGTTCTAAGTTGTAAAAAAGTTTGCGAAATGGGTACTGTAAGGGTTCTAATTCCAAGATTTTTGGCAAGGGCTTGGGCGTCTTCTATACTAGCCTTACTAGTATAAGGAGAAGGCATGAGGACCCCTAAAACATTTTCTGGCCCGAGAGCAAAAGTAGCAATGGCTGCTGTTACCGAAGAGTCTATTCCTCCAGAAAGTCCCACCAGGGCACCCCGGAAGCTTGTTTTTCGGAAATAATCACCTACACCCAAAATAAGGGCCTTCAGAAGACTTTCTTCCCTCCGTGAGGAGACCTTTTGAAAAACTTTCGGTTTTTTAGCCCAGTTCCAAAACAGTAGTGATTCTTCAAAATCTTTTGCTTCCGCCACAATACCTTCTTCGGGAGTACAAATAAGACTATGGCCATCAAAAATGAGATGATCGTTAGCCCCAACTTGGTTGCAATAAAAGATAGTAGCTTTTGCCCTCTGGGCCTGTTTTTTAAGGAGTTTTTTCCTGAGTTCTCCCTTCCCAACGTGGAAGGGGCTAGCGGAAATATTAATTATGCCGTCAACTCTTTCTTCGGCTAGGGTTTTAATAGGGTCAAAATGGTAATGATAAGGGACAAATCCTTTAAGATTCCAGATATCTTCACAAATAGTAAGAGCTAAGCGATATCCCTTTAATGAGAAAGTAAAGGTTTTAGTCGGAGATTCAAAGTAGCGGGGTTCATCATAAACATCATAAGAAGGGAGGAGAGATTTGGCATAACGAGCCAATTCTTGACCCTTTTTTATGCATACGGCCACATTCAGAAGGGGCAAAGGTGTAGAGAGATTTTGCCTCTGGGCGTAACCAAGCACTACCGCTGGACCTCTTGCAAGGCGTTGTTTAAGGTTCTGAAAAACTTTTTCCATATTTGTCAGAAATTCTCGCCGCATGAGAAGGTCTCGTGGAGGATAGCCGCAAAGGGTGAGCTCAGGGAAAATGACAAGGTCAGCACCTTTACTTTGGGCCTGCTCTACGAAGGTTTCTACCTTGGTAGCATTTCCTTCTAGATCACCCACAGTAGGATTTATCTGGGCCAGGACGATTTTCATGGTCTTTAACCTACGAGCAAGAAAGGGGGGCGTCAACGACCCCAACCGCCGATACCTATAAGATTTACATAAAAAGAGTAGCGAGTCTCATCTGGATTGTGGAAGATACGTAAAATACCCCACCAGCAACGAGCCCGGTATTCAAGATCCAGTTCAGAATTTGAAATTTCATTTTCTTTTAGAGAATATTGCATACGATAGGCAGTGAAAAAGCCCCGGTAAACATTTTTGCGAAAGCGGAAATTGAATTGATCAATATTGCGAGCCTTATCCCACCGATAATCAAAACCTAAATATTCTCCCTTGGGATTACGAAGATCAGCAGAAATATTGACGGTAACCCAGCCCAAACCATAGAAATTATAGGAGGTTGTCCCTCGCAGATAGAGTCTGCCAGGAAAACGAACTTCACCTTCGAAATAGAGATCGGAGAAGGGACGCCGCTGCTCATGAGCACTTTTTAATTCCCGACTTGCTTCACGAAAGTCATAACTTTGATGAATCCAAAGCCTTACAAGGTCAAAATAACGAAATCCCGGCCCCATTTTTTTCTTAGCTGTTATAAATTGTAATATGCCATAATCGATCCGATTTACCGGTTCGAGGCGGTCAGAAAGGGTAAATTCAGGAAGATCCTTCTGATTGACCGGAGGACGGTAAAAATAACGTACCTCTGGGCGGAGAAGATGTTTTAGCCCCAGGAGTCCAAAATGGTAGAAAGAATATACTCTAGAGATATTCATCCCTGCTAATCCTTCTATTTCGTAAAGAGTTCGAGTGAGATGTTCGTGCCCACGGCGATCTCGCCAATTAACCCAATAAAGGGTGTGTCTCAAAAGATAAGATAATCTCAGGTCTAAAGGGGGCCAGAAATTGGGTGCGAGACTTATTTGGGGAACAAGTTCAAGCCGGTGGCCTCGAAAGCCCTTTTCCCGCCACCAATAAACGTAATCTTGCATATATCTAAGGTTAAAAGGCCCCCAAAAGGGAGAAGTCAAACGACTGAAATAGACATGCGGAAGGGGTTGAAGGGTTTCGTCCTGGCGGCCGGGAATCTGGCTATCGTAATAAGTAGCACTTGCCTGCGTAAAATAATTTCCATGGGGATGATTAAGCCAGAGTCTGCTAGTCCGGTAGCGAGTATTTTTTTCCTCAAGCCCTCTACCGAATCGTTGCAGGTAGCTTGCATGACTCCTTTCGAATCCCAGGGCCCCTCCCATAAATTCGTATAAGAAATCCTTATCGGAAAGGAGATCAAGGTCTAGAAAAAGTTCCCATTCCCGGGCCAGGCGTTGATTGATTTTAGCGGTAATCCAGTAGCGTTTTTGATTGTCCCTTATAATGCCATCATTGTTGTAATCATGATCCTTTAAGCGATCTTTTAAATACCGGATACGAAGAGTCCCTTTACTAAAATCTGTAAGGGCGTAATTACTTTCTAACCCGGCCATAAACCCCCTTTTGCGGGTATAAAGTGGATAGAAGGTAAAATCGAGGCTATCATTGACATCCCAAAAGAAAGGAAGTTCAAGGCCCGTGCCTTCACGAGAACCATGGGCCAATCTTGGCAAAAGAAAACCGCTATGTCTTTCCGTCTTAACTGAAAGACTTACATAAGGCGAATATCCTACGGGAATCTTTTTGATATTGAAGGTTAGGTGTTTAGCTTTTGCCTTGCCAGCAGGAGTAATTTTGATTTCTCGACAGCGAAAACTCCAATCCGGTTCGCAGGTCTTTTGGGGATAACAAACCTCACAAGTAGTAATTATGGCCTTTTTAGCTTGGTAGCGGTCTTTGCCCCGCATTTCCATCTTTTGGGCTAGTACATGCACTGTAGTTTGGGCAAGGGCTAGAGCTTTAACCCTTCCGGGGCGCAAATAAAGGTGTCCGTCCCGAACTTCACCATGATAAGTTTCTAAATTTAGCCAACCTGAGGCTCCTTCCAATTTGTCGCCATCTGTAGTGATAGTAAGGGGCCCCCAAAGGAAGACTGTCCGGGTTTCCATTTCATAGCGGGCCCTTTTACAAAAGACTGTAAAATCTTCCCCTTCAATGACAACCTCTCCTTCAGCAACAAAGACCTTGGTTTCAGCATAATAAAAAAGCTTTTGAGCGCGAATACGCCACATTTCACGGGCCTGGGCGACGGAAAAGAAACAGCCTATCACCAAAAAAATTAAAAATAATCGCATCAAAGAAGAGATCCCTTTTCTAAAGGTAGCTGTCAAGCTTAAAAAGAAATTAACTTTCGTAAAGAGCAGCAGCAGCAAAAGAAACAATAGAACCAGGGCCAAAATCTACTACTTCTTGATGAAGAATTTTGCCAACTAGTTTCCGTCCAGAAAGAACCTTAAGAAGAAGATAAAGAGGGCCAAAGCCGCAAACTTTATGCCGCTCTCCATCAGCCCAAAGAGCTTGAAAGAATCCTTCGGCATCTAAAGCAATTATCTTCTGGAGGAGATGATGATCAAATAAAAGGGCTTCTTTCTTCTCCCTTTCCCCAGCTGGATGAAGATCTCCGTAACGGAGTCCTAAATGACAAAAATCTACCCCGGCCACATAAAAAGTGTTTTCATCAGAAAGGGATGAGATTTTGGAGGCAAGTTCTTCAAGATAACTTTTATGTTTTAAATCAGGGCTTGATACAAGGACAGGAACCAGATGGAAGTTATTGCCCAATAGAAACTGGAGAAAGAGGACCTGAAATTCTACAGAATGTTCGTTTTTATGTGCCCATAAATCTTGAGAAAGGTCGCCGGTGTCTTTTTCAAGCTCTCGTATCCAATCTTGATCGCACTTGATGCGACCAAGAGGAGTTTCAAAGTCTTTTTTTAAAAAGGAAATCGGGGTTTCTAGAAAGTGGCCTGTTCCGAAAACGACCACCCTTGCTTCCGAAGGCCACGAAAGGCCCTGGTAGGCTGCTGCAAAGGCTTTGGCTCCGGAACTAAGATCTATGTGCGGGGCAATTATGGCGCGGGGTTGGTGTCTTGGCCTTGGGGGCCAATTATTTAAGATAGAAGACAAAAAAGATCGAATTTCTTCTGGATTTTTAGGATAAGATTTTCCTGCATGAGAAGCAGGCCGGACCGGTTGCTGCAGAAATTCCTCGTGTAGGCGATTTTTCAAGTCTTCAAAACGGGTGTTTTCTAAAAAATAGTGTTGGTCAAGTGTCTGGAGGAGATCTTGGAGTTCTTCAAGCATTACCAAACGCCCCAGTAGCCGGCAGGCCAAAGCTTGAAGGTCTCGCAGGGTGTGTTTGCCATCGAGAGCTGCCAAAAGCGGGCCAAGAAACCGGGGAATAATCACAGTCCCCTGAGAATAACCTAATGGATCTCGCAAAAGAAAAACCTCTTTTCCCTCCCATTCAAAGGGAAAGACATCTATGGAACGTAATTTAGGACAATAATCAGGCTTATAATTCATGGCCTCCCAATTCTTCTGCCGAAAGCTCTAGACAAGCTTCTTTAACACGTTCGATAGCTTCGTAAAATTCGTCTTCTATTTTGCGTACCCGCATTCCATAGGCACGTTGTACAGCTTTGCGCACAATTTCTCCCTTCAAAAGGGCGTTTGTCAAACCAAATTTGGCATAAGTTTCATTTACAGCTTCATTTAACTCTAGTAACTTTTCAGCCCTTCTTCTTCTCTCCTGAGCTGCTTCTTCTAAAGGTTCATGAAGAAATTGATCAATCTTAGAGACTAAAGATTCATAAAAACTTGCTGGGAATTTGGGTTCGTATTCTTCTAGCACAAAACCAAATGTAACTAATTCTGGAGCCTTAAAAAAACTAAAAAGATCAACTTCAAGGGTTTGAGGATCGCGTGCTAGAAATTCTTGAAA
>Ga0256833_1003545_pt1 | contig 10646 bp, 12 predicted proteins | sample 356284metaG_FD_190535 | JGI IMG/M metagenome (GOLD analysis project Ga0256833, IMG submission 190535) | Hydrothermal vent microbial communities from Mid Atlantic Ridge, Atlantic Ocean - 356-284 | ecosystem: Environmental > Aquatic > Marine > Hydrothermal vents | place: Atlantic Ocean: Mid...
CCCACTGGAATCATCTGCGCGGTATCCCCCTCAGAAGGGGAAGGATAAACAGGACCATCACCACTATGAGGGACAGAACTCCGCCGATGGAGGGCACCTGAAAACGCATACCGCCCACGATGAGCAGGGCCGCCACTATTCCCATCAGAGCATCACCCGCTATGACGCCGGAAGCATACACGGTCCCCGATGGGTGGTTCAGGAATCTCCGCAGGAGGGCTCCCGCGAATATGGTGGTGGAAAGTTCGAGGGGGAGGTAAAGGCCCACAGCAACGGCAAGGGCATTGATGCCCAGAAGTTCGAATATCACCGCGATGGAGCCACCGACAGCGATGAGCATCCAGGGGAGACCACCACCAAAGCTACCCTTCAGGATGAGGGCCATCAGCGTTGCCTGAGGGGCAGGCAGATCCTTGCTCCCTATGGTGTAGGCCTGATGAAGGAGAATAAGGACCCATCCGATCACCAGGGCAGAGACTATTACCCCTATGAGCTCCGCTATCTGCTGATTTCGGGGAGTGGCCCCCACCAGGTATCCTGTCTTCAAATCCTGCGATGTGTCGCCGGCAATGGCCGCGGCAATGCAGACCACAGCCCCGGTAGTGAGGGCGGCAATCATCCCCTCCTGTCCGGTCAGCCCCATCTTCTTTATGATGAAAGCCACGATGACCAGCGTTGCAATGGTCATGCCGGATATGGGGTTGGAAGAGGACCCCACTATACCCACTATCCTTCCGGAGACCCCGACGAATATTATGGCAAATAGTACAGTAAGCACCGTGCCCACGAACCCAAAGTGAAATATCGGGGACAGGGCCATGAAGACCACCAGGCCGCCGATCCCCACGAGCACCACCCAGAAGGGCAGGTCATCCCTGCCGGTCCTGAAGGACACGAATGCCTCAAAAGCCTTTATATTCCGCAGGAAGCTTATTATACCCCCCACCAGAACAGCCCCCGCGCCGATATAACGGATATAGGTATTCCATATCTCGAATGCAACATTCTCCGAATCGAGTGGAGTTCCGGTAAGGTATCCTATGAGGGGTATAAGGGCGATCCAGGAGAGCAGTCCCCCTGCCAGAATATAAGAAGAGATCCTCATCCCCAGAATGTATCCCACACCCAGGAGAGCAGGGGACAGATCCATTGCCAGATATGTGAAGCCTCTGATCATGACCCCCGGCACCCCCTTTATTAGAGTCACCACATTGATGAAGAACCTCACCACGAAGCCAATGACCAGCCCCAGAAGGATAAAAGGCAGATCCCCTTTCCTGTCCGGAGCCTGTAAGACCTGTGCACATGCCCTGCCCTCCGGATAGACCAGCTCCTCCTCTTCCTCCTCTATGAACCGCTTTCGAAAAGGAATGAAGGCCAGAACCCCCAGGAGACCGCCCACGAGGGCCACGGTGGTAATGTACAGCACCGACACATCGAATTCCAGCAGAATAAGGGCCGGAACCGTGAATATCACCCCCGCCGCGAGGGACTCCCCCGCAGAAGTGATGGTCTGCACTATATTGTTCTCCCTGACGCTCTGGCGCCTGAGCAACAGCCGCATTATACCCATGGATACCACAGCAGCGGGAATGGAAGCGGAAACCGTCATGCCCACCTTCAATCCCAGATACGCATTGGCGGCACCGAACACGACAGCCAGGACAACACCGACGATTATTGAATAAACCGTCAGTTCCCTCATGATGGGACAAAGGATAAAGGCCGTGGACTTTAAAATTGACCGTCCTTCATGAAGCCCATCCGCATCTTTCTAATAGCGGGAGCCCGCCCCAATTTCATGAAGCTGAAGCCCGTTTACGAAAAACTCTCGGAGCAGGACCGCTTCGATGTTAAAATCATCCACACCGGCCAGCACTACGATTACAACATGAGCAGGGCGTTCTTCGAAGACCTCAATATGCCAGAGCCCCACTTCTACCTGGGAGCAGGCTCCGGCACCCACGCCCGCCAGACAGCCCGCATAATGACACTGCTGGACGAACTGTTCGACAGCGAGATGCCCGACTGGATCTTCGTTTTCGGAGATGTAAACTCCACGATAGCCGCCGCCCTCACGGCCGTAAAGAGGGGTATCAAGATTGCCCATGTGGAATCGGGGCTCAGGAGCTTCGACATGAGCATGCCGGAGGAAATTAACCGCATCCTGACCGACAGAATCTCCCACCTCCACTTCGTCACGGAGCCCTCTGCGATAGACAACCTCCTCCGGGAAGGCCACTCGCCGGACAGCATAAAGTGGGTGGGAAATACCATGATAGAGACCCTCATATCCGTTATTCCCATCGCCCGCAGGAGATTCGAAGACCTGAGCAGAAAGTTCGAAATAAAGGAAAAAGGATACGCACTGCTCACCCTCCACCGCCCCTCCAATGTGGACAGCAGGGAGAAACTGGAGCAGATAATAGGCGCCATAAGGCCCCATGCCGCCCGCTTCCCCATAATCTTCCCCGTCCACCCCAGAACATCCAGAAAACTGCACTCGATAGACACCGGTGAAATTCGCCTCGTGGAACCGATGAGATATGTGGACTTCGTCTCCCTTCAGATGCACGCCCGCTTCGTCATGACGGATTCGGGAGGGATTCAGGAGGAGACCACATACCTGAAAGTTCCATGCCTCACCCTGAGGGAAAACACCGAAAGGCCCATCACAGTAGAAATAGGGACCAATATCCTGGTGGGAACGGAACCCGAACGGATTTCCGTGTATATGAGGAGGGCCCTCGAGGGAAAATTGAATCTCAGGGCCCGAACACCCAGATTCTGGGACGAAAAAGTTTCGGACAGGATTATCAGCAATTTCATCGAAGCCCTTTAAAATTTCCCCAGCAAAATTAAAAGGAGGTAGTACTATGGCAGGTTTCGACCTTGAAAAGTTCAAGCAGATAATAGCCGAAGAGCTGGGCATAGACCCCTCCGAAGTGAAGGAAGACGCCAGATTCATAGAAGACCTGGGAGCCGACTCCATCGGACTTATGGAGCTGGTGATGAAGCTGGAGGAGGAATTCGGGGTCACGATTCCCGATGAAGACATAGAGAAGATTCAGACCGTTGGCGATGCCATACGGTACATACAGGAGAAGCTCGGTGGATGAGGCGGGTAGTTATTACAGGCCTGGGGGCCCTCACGCCCCTTGGCAAAAATGTTGACGAATACTTTGGAAACCTCATAGAAGGCAGGAATGGAATCCGGATCATAGACAGGTTCGATACCTCCAATCTGAAGACGAAAATCGCCGGTCTGGTTCCCGATGACTTCGATCCCCTGGATAGGCTCGAGAAGAAAGAAGCCGGAGTGATGCTCTCCAAGATGGACAGATTCCTGATATACTCCCTGTACGCCACGGTGGAAGCGGTAGAAGACTCGGGATTCATTCCGAAAGCGAATCCGGAAAGGGTGGGCGTGATAATCGCCTCCGGCATAGGGGGAATAGAGACCCTCGTGCGGGAAGCCCTCATGTACGATAAGAAGGGGAGAGTATCCCCGTACCTGGTTCCCATGATGATTCCCGATATGGCATCGGGTCTGGTGAGCATAAAGTACGGCTTCAAGGGACCGAATTTCACCACCATTTCGGCATGCTCATCCGCCGCCAATGCCATCGGAGAAGCATTCAGATTGATACAGCACGGAGATGCGGATATAATCATAGCGGGGGGTGCAGAAGCCCCGATAATACCCGTGGCAATCTCCGGATTCAATGCGGCCCGTGCCCTCTCAACCAGAAACGACGAGCCCGACAGGGCCTCCCGGCCCTTCGACAGGGACAGGGATGGCTTCGTAATGGCCGAGGGGGCGGGGATACTGGTACTGGAAGAACTGGAGCACGCCCTGAAGAGGGGGGCCAGGATATACGCGGAAATAGTGGGATATGGACTGAGCGAGGATGCCTATCACATAACTGCGCCGCTGGAAGACGGCTCGGGTGCTGCCCTTGCAATGGCGAGGGCCCTCGAAGATGCCGGCATCAGGCCCGAAGAAGTCGATTACATAAATGCCCACGGCACATCCACCCAGCTCAACGATGTGATGGAAACGAGGGCCATAAAGAAGGTGTTCGGCGATTATGCATATAAGATTCCCATATCCTCCACCAAGTCCATGATAGGGCACCTCCTGGGTGCAGCCGGTGGGGCGGAGAGCGTTGCCACAGTGAAGACCATAGAGACGGGAATAATCCATCCGACCCGAAATCTGGAGAATCCGGATCCCGAATGCGACCTGGATTATGTGCCCGGAAAGGCCCGCAGAAAGGATGTAAGGGTTGCCCTGTCCAACTCCTTCGGATTCGGAGGCCACAATGTGACCCTGGTTTACAGAAAATTCGAAGGCTGAATGCTTCCTCTGGAAGACCCCATAAGAGAAAAGGTTTTCAGGCATCCCTCCGCAGGGGGCAGGGAGTTTTATCCCATGGCATTCCTGGGGGATGCCATTCTGGAGGTGTTCCTCAGGAAAAGGCTCCTTCATCTCTATCCAGAGGACCTGAAGAAATCCACACGGGAAAGGGCAATACTGGCAAGCACCCGGACCCTGGCCTACATAGCCCGCAGTCTTCACCTGGACAGGCATCTGATACACAGGACAGAGGAACTGTCGGACTACCTCATGGCGAGTCTCTTAGAAGCATACATCGCCGGCATATTCATGCAGTACGGTCAGGAAAAAGTGGAGGAATTCCTGGAGGATGTCCTGTGGAGCAGAAGGGAGTTCTTCCTGGAGAAGTTCGATGATTTCGTCGGCAAACTGAAGTCCCAGGTGGAGGACTATCACTTTCAGGTGATAAGGGAAGGAAAGAAGTACAGGGTATCCCTCCTGGTGGATGGAAGAGTAATCTACACCGTAAGGGACAGGAGCAAGAGGGAAGCCATATACCGCCTGGCGAAACTCTACTTCACTGGGGAGGATGTGGTTCGCTATGAAGAAAGCGATGGTGATAACGGGAACGGATGATGCTGAAAAACTCCGCAACTACATCGATTTCTTCGAAGGACTGCCGGTGGAGTTCATCCACCACGCCAGCGTATCCTCCTTCGACGGATTCGACGCCCTCTTCCTCATCGGCGGAGACGACATAGACCCCTCCCTCTATGGGGAGAGCAATCTTTTCTCCGGCATAACGCAGGTGGAATCCGAAAGGGACAGGGTGGAACTGAAGGCAATAGAACACTTCGAAAGGCAGGGCCTTCCCATCTTCGGAATATGCAGGGGGATACAGATAATCAATGTGTACTTTGGCGGGACGCTCTGGCAGGATATTCCGGAGCAACTGGGCAGTACCCGGCATAAATTTTCGTCGGGAGAGAAGCAAGATGTATTCCACGAAGCGATAATCAGTGCAGAGAACCCCATATTTCCCGCAGGACAGAGGTTGAAAGTCAACAGCTTCCATCACCAGTCGGTGAAAAGGCCCGGAGAAGACCTGCGGATATTCGCATACGCCGATGACGGCATAGTGGAGGGCGTACTCCACACCCGAAAGCCCATAATCGCAGTGCAATGGCATCCGGAGAGGCTTCCAGATGGCTGGCCCGCAAGGGAAAGAATCAGACAATTTCTGATAAAACTCTAACTTTCTCACCGGCAAATGCGGGACTCAGCGGAAACTCATCCCTATATTCCCGTACCACATGACCCTCTCCCCCGGACTGGTGCTCATGAATACGGCCCCGGCATTTACAAAAAGACCCGATTCATGCTCCACCATTAGACCGATTCCCGACGGAAGTCCCAGACTCAAGCGTACGCTGGAAGTTACTGGTCCGGAGAATATCCTCAGTCCCGCAATCCATGTGGCCCTCGGAATTATCACCATGGTGGAAGAGTTGAAGAATTCATAGCTGTATACAAGCGACTCAACATAGGGTCCCACTTCCAGACCCAGGCCGTTTTCGATCCCAAAAAAGAACTCCAGGTTCTCGAGAGGAAATACATATTCCGCTCCCATATACCCGAATCCGCCTGAATACAGGTATCCCCCATCCTTCATGTAATTACCCCCGTAAAAGTATCCCCCGAACCTCATCCTGTAAGGATTTTTCCCGACTCCCCTATGGAAAGCCACCCCCACTCCTCCGGTGGATTCCCCATCGTAATATCCATCCCCCCTGTAGAATACCATCTGGGCACCGTACCCCTCATTGTGGTCAGCAGGAAGTGGAACAACGGACCCCATCGGAAGATATACATTGAGGGAACAGGATACCAGCAGAGGAGCCAGAATCGTCCACAGGAATCTCTTCATCGGGAAAGTATAAAGGAAATGCCTGGAGTAACCTTAAACTTTGCCGATGCTGGACACGAGGGCCGTGGAACTGTTCCTCCGGTCTCCGGAAAAGTACTTCATTCAATACAGGTTCCTCCTCAGAAGGTACATGGAGATATGGGGAGAGATGAACCTCTATCAGGTCAAGAGAGAGTGGAAGGACAGAAGTTTCCGGATGCGCATAGAATCCGCAATGCTCATGCTGAGGGAAAATTTCATGGCCCTGAGCGACAGGTTCTACAGCAGGCTCAACCTCAGGTCCTATTCTTTCCGATTCGTTCCCATCGTCGGCTTCGGGAAGAGCCGGGGATGGGCCGATGTGAATGCGGGGGATGTGGTGGTCTATTTTCCACTGGAGATAGTAGAGAATACCCGCCAGCTGATACTGGGGTTTTTCTTCCTCTTCCCGCAGGGGTATATGATAAAGCGTAATCACGGATTCGCCCCCCGAAGCCAGAGCGATTTCTTCTGTATGGAGCGGACAGTACCCCTGTACGGTATGGCGGTAAGCCTTTGCCTGCGGACCGCATACGATGACGAGACCCTGTGCATCTGGCGCCATAACAGGACGGTCCACAGAATATGGATGATGTCCATGGAAAACAATCTGCCCTCTTACCTGCACCGGCTCGTTTCGGATATAGATGTATGTGCCCCCGTTCTTTTCAGGGAATGGTTCGGGGACAGAAAGGGCCTGTTCCTCTCCCACAGATTTATGGAATTCCTCCTCGAGCAGTTCCCCCTGAGCTCGCTGATGGACAGGGACAGGCAGTTCTTCAGGTTCCAGCTGGAGCTGTACGATGCAACTGTCCAATAAACAGCTGAAGGAATTCCTGGAGGACTTCCTGGGGGAGGAATACAGGGATTTTATCGAATGGTCCTTTTCCCTCAGTCCCCTGCGCCCATCCATAAGGGTCAATACCCTGAAAGCCTCCGTGGAAGAGACAAAAGAGCGCCTGGAGAATCAGGGATTCATCCTCTCCCCCGTGGAGGGAATCCCCTTTGCATTCAGGGTGGAATTCTATCCCTTCGAAATAGGAAGGACCCTGGAGCATTACCTGGGCTACATTTATGTGCAGGAAGTCTCATCCATGCTTCCACCCCTTATCCTGGACCCGAAGCCCGGGGAAAAGATTCTGGATATCTCTGCAGCGCCGGGCAGTAAGACCACCCTTCTCTCCCAGCTAATGGAAAACAGGGGTATCGTGGTGGCCAACGATGTGGATGTGGCAAGGACTTCGGCTCTTGCATCCAATATAGACAGGCTCGGCTGTGTGAATGTTATAGTGACGCAGTACGATGGAGCCATATTCGGGAAGAAGTATCCCGATTACTTCGACAGAGTTCTCATAGATGCCCCCTGCTCCGCAATCGGCACCATATACAAGAACAGGGAAGTGGCAAAGTGGTGGAGCTGGAAGAATGTTCAAAAGCTGGTCCGTATTCAGAAGAGGCTCATAGAATCGGGATTCAGGGCATTAAAACCCGGCGGTAGAATGGTGTATTCCACCTGCACCATAACGCCCCACGAAAATGAATTCGTGGTGGACCATCTGCTGAGGAAATTTCCGGATGCACGAATCGTCCCCTTCGATCTTCAGTTCAACAACAGGCCAGACTCAAAGGGATACGGTAGGCTCATCTGGTACGGGGACATGGAGCCTTTTTACATCGCTCTCATAGAAAAAGAGGCCATCAATTGAAAAGACGGCGCCGACCGAGTCTCTTTGAAACTTCCTTTATACGCTTCTGTGCAAGATCCACATAAGTCCGCTCAATTTCATAACCTATGTACTGCCTCCCGGTTTTTATGGCTGCAATGGCCGTTTGACCGCTTCCCATAAAAGGGTCCAGCACGATCTCCCCTTTAAATGTGTACAGCTGGATACATCTGTAGGGCAATTCCTCGGGGAAAGGGGCTGGATGTCCCACTTTTCGCGCCGGGACAGCCGCAAAGGTCCACACGCTCTTCGTAAACTCCAGAAATTCTTCCCTCGATATTGTGCTTTCCCTGTTTTGGGGGTTTTCCCTCCGGAATGTATCTTTAGAAAAGACGAGTATGTACTCATGAACATCCCTCAATGTTGGATTTTTAGCAGAGAGCCAGCTACCCCATGCGGTGGAGGGACTTGCACTTGCCCCTTTATTCCATATAATCTCTCCCCTCATCAGAAATCCTATATCCATCATGTCCTCGATTATAAAAGCATGAAGCGGAATATAGGGCTTCCTTCCCAGATTTGCAATATTTATACATACTCTGCCTCCAGGAACCAGAACCCTGTAAACCTCCCTCCACACCCTCTTTAAAAACTCCCTGTACTGCTTGAAAGAGAGATTTTGATCATACTCCTTCCCCACATTATATGGGGGTGAAGTAACCATCAAATGAACGCTATTATCAGGTAACTCTTCCATGTTTTCACTGCTTTTGCAGAAAATTTTGTTTAAATATTGTTCGGGTACAGGGTTTTCCGCGTATTCAACATCTTTTTCAGCAGGGAAATCCTCATACAATCTACTTGCATAGAACTCACTGGAATCATGGTTTATTCTTCCGGACACTCCAAACCTGCTCGTTCTGGTTCCTTTCCTTCTCCTGTCCATCTAAATCCCCCTGAGTAGCTCTAAAAATTTCTCCGCTTTCCTCTCATATGTAGGTTCTCTATTTGCAATTTCTATTATTCTTCCAAGCTCTCTCTTTGACAACATGGATGAAAAGAATTCCCCATTCCCTTCCATAATATTCCGCAGGTCCTCGTAAAGCTCGGAAACCCTGTCTATCCTTAAAAATCCCCTCTGAGGAGTGCTCTTTATATTGTCCGAATTCCGTGTATCCAGAGGATCCGGATTCACCGAATAAAACCTTTGAATAATCCCCGCCTTTCTCAGATAATCCACTTTCGCGTAATATGTCCTTTTAATGGGTGTATTTCCTATAACTACAATGGGGATTTTAGAAGACGCATACCCGGAAACCCTTATATTAATGCTTTTTCCAATGGCTTTTAACATGGTATCTGAACGCAATAATCCCGGATTTCCCTGATGAGTTGTATAATCCCCTATATACTTTATTTCTTCACTGCTCGGAATATATTCCCAATTCCACACAATGGACATCTTCACCTCTACCAAGAGAAGAATATTTTCAGACTTCTGGATGCGTTGAGGAGTCTTTACTATTGCTACATCTGCTGAAGAACGCTTACCAATTCCTATCTCTTCACAAACAACATTATGAATTGCATAGGCATTAAATTCTTCTGCAAGTGGAGTTAATAAACTTTTAACCCATTTTTCTGTATAACTCCCAATGAAAGCGTTTCTACTCTGCAGAGTAGTTTTTTTCCCTTTATATCCTTTAGGCCAGTATGCTAAATATCGCCCATCCTCTGTCAAATAAAAGAGTTGTTCAGGTGTGGCAATTTCGAGAGCACTTCTGAAGAATCTGCGCTCTTCATTCTTATTCCATAGCATAAATAAACCCCACGAATCAGATTCTATTCCTTATCCGACAGGGGGGAGGGGGCCCTGAAGTACTCCATATAGGCATCGGGGGCCAGGTTAAGGGCATCTATTCTATCCATGGAGCGGCCCACCATATCCTCCGCCAGGGGGGCCTTCCTCTCAAGGGGATCCACGAGGGGCTCCACCCCTTCCACATCCACTTCCCTCAATGTCTCGAACGAGGCTATCATCCTCTCTATATGGGAGAGCATCTCCTCTTCCTCTTTCTCCGTCAGTCGTATCTTGGCAAGCTCCTGCAGGAGTTTTATGTCTATCTTCATTTCAACAAAAGTTTAAAGGTTCGCAATCCGGTGCGCGAGCTGTCTTGCCCGCCTGTCCACCTCGAGAAGGTCCTTCAGGGTCTCATCCCGGGGAGCCTCCCTTTCCATTTCCCTTATAACCTCCTCCACCACCCTGACGATGTCCAGGAATCCGATCCTCCCCCCGAGGAACATATAAACAGCCTCCTCGTTAGCGGCATTCATTGCCGCCGGATACCACCCCATTTTTTCGAGGACCTCATACGCAAGGCGGAGGGCGGGAAATCTGTCGAAGTCGGGCTTTTCGAATTCCAGCGGCGGCAAATCGTACGGATGGGTCTCCCTTCCCACATTTTCCAGTCTTTCAGGATACGAAAGGCCATAGGCTATCGGGATTCTCATATCCGGAAAACCCACATGGGCAAGGAGGGAGCCATCCCTCAACTGCACAAAAGAATGCACGATGCTCTTCGGATGAATAACCACATCTATGTCTTTTGTTCCAAACAGCCAGTATGCCTCTATAATCTCGAGGGCCTTGTTCATCATAGTGGCCGAGTCTATCGTTATCTTCCTGCCCATGCTCCAG
>Ga0256833_1003546_pt1 | contig 10644 bp, 9 predicted proteins | sample 356284metaG_FD_190535 | JGI IMG/M metagenome (GOLD analysis project Ga0256833, IMG submission 190535) | Hydrothermal vent microbial communities from Mid Atlantic Ridge, Atlantic Ocean - 356-284 | ecosystem: Environmental > Aquatic > Marine > Hydrothermal vents | place: Atlantic Ocean: Mid...
AGCAGGAAGAAGTTGAAAATATTGAAAAAGTAAGAGAATTTTTAGAATTCCAGCTTCAAGAGATAGAAGAACTATCCCCTGAGATGGGAGAGGATGAGAAACTTGAGGAGCAGATAAAGGTTTTGAGCAACCTCGAGACCCTTCGTACCGGTATCCTTGAATCCCTCAATCTACTCTACGATGAGGATGAATCAATCTACTCCAAACTCGTAAGGCTCAGTAGTACTCTTGGTGAACTCATTCGGATCGATGACAGGTTGAAAGGAGATGCAGAATTAATTGATGAATTACTTATAAAGATTGAGGAGTTGTGGAGGAATTTACTTGATTATTCTAAAAATCTCGATTCTGATCCCGGACAGTTAGACAGGCTGATGGAGAGATTATCGAGGATAAACAGACTGAAAGAGAAGTATAAAACAGACATAAAGGGCTTGATAGAACTCGCAGAGGAAACTAAAAACAAGTTGTCAAAGCTTGAAATCAGGGATGAACTCCTGGAAAAACTCACCTTCCAGGTCAAGGAGAAAGAAAGAGATGTAAAGGAAATTGCAGATAAACTATCCCGGATGCGAAAGTTGGCCGCGCAAGAGTTTGAAAAACTTGTCATGGAACAACTTCAGGACCTCGGAATGAGAGGCGCCAGATTTGTCGTTCACTTTGATGTGAAAGAATTGGATTCAACCGGGAAGGATTACGTGGAGTTTCTAATTTCTACAAATTCAGGTGAGGAGCCTAAACCTTTGAGAAAAATTGTCTCCGGAGGGGAACTTTCCAGGATAATGCTGGCACTAAAGACTGTCCTCTCAGAAGTTGACAACATCCCGACTTTAATCTTTGATGAAATAGACGTTGGTATAGGTGGCAGAATTGCTGAGGCTGTCGGGAAAAAGCTCCAGGGAGTATCCACGAATAGGCAGATTATAGCAATCACACATCTTCCCCAGATTGCCGTTTACGGTGATCGCCATTTTATTGTGGAGAAATTAGGTGAGGGGGAATCTGTAGAGACCCGCATTAGAGAGCTGGAAGAGGAGGAACGTGTGGGTGAAATTGCCAGGATGCTGGCCGGGGAGAAGATTACGGAGAGTTCTCTTTTACATGCCAGGGAGTTGCTTCGAGCGGCCGGAAAATTGAAAAATTCAAGTTAGCAAGGTATAATTCAAGACCGCTGGAGAGGTGCCCGAGCCTGGCTGAAGGGGCACGATTGGAAATCGTGCGAGGGGGCTAAAACCCCCTCCGAGGGTTCGAATCCCTCCCTCTCCGCCATTTCCTGGGGCCGTAGCTCAGTTGGGAGAGCGCAGGAATCGCACTCCTGAGGTCGGGGGTTCAAATCCCCCCGGCTCCACTTATTTTATGATGGAGAGATTCATTCCTTTCAAAGGTGTGAGGTTTACCTCTGAGGCTCAAATCTACAGTATTCCTCCTATTTCTCAGCCCTATGACAAAATAACTCCTCTTATGTATGAAACTTACCTTAAAAATCCTTTCAACATAGCTCGGATTATCCTTCCAGGTGGATATGAGAACAGGGATTATGGTCTTGCCAAAAAGCTATACAACAAATTTTTATCTCGAGGTGTTCTGAGAGTGGATAATTCCCCGGGTTTTTACTTTTACCAAGTTGAATTTGAGCTCACTGGTAGAAAATTTAGAAGGAGTCACCTGATAGGCCTTCTAAAGCTTCCAGGGAATGAAGACTATGTCCACGCCCATGAGAGAACATTCCCACGAACTGTGGAAGATCGTCTGAATCTCTTGAGATCTACAAGTGTGAATTTTGGCCAGGTTTTCCTGCTTGTGAATAGATGCAAAGATTTCTTCGAACAACCTGAAAATGAGCCACTCCAAGAGTATAGACTTGATGACAAAATCCACAGATTATGGTTTATTCAGCCAACCCCCCGGATTTCCAGATGTTTTGAAGGGGCTGAGTTTGTGATAGCAGATGGCCACCATCGGTTCAAAACAGCCATGATTTTCAGGGATGAGATGAAGGAGAAAGGCCTTTTAACACCGGCAATCGAGTACCGTATGGTCAGTGTCAGTCACATTGAAGACGGGGGACTTGTAATCTTACCAACCCATAGGGCTGCCCGAAGGCCGTACACCATTGGCTCTGATTTTTCAAAAGTTGATAGCACTGAAAAATTGAGGAAATTGATGAAGGAGAACGTACATAGTCTGGGGGTGATTACAAAGGAAGGGATATTCTTTAAAACTTACAACGAGCTCCTTACTGGTGCAGAGTACTTAGAGAAAGTGATCTTTGCCGATTATGATCCCGGGGATATAAACTATTTCAGAGAGATTGAGGAGGGGTTCAGATTTTTAAAAAGTGGTGAATATGAAGTCCTTTTCATTCTAAATCCACCAGATATCAAAGATGTCTGGGATTATGCAATATCCGGTAAACTCCTGCCCGAGAAATCAACCGATTTCTACCCCAAGGTTCCAACCGGTCTTGTACTCTATGACATGAATCGAAGTTTTTCTGACGATCATACAGGCAAAAAATCACATTAAAGAAATCTCTTTCATCTGTTTGTAGAATTTTTTAAGAACAAATATCCTTGAATGTTCATAGAATGCGGATTTATCCTTAAAGCATGAGTTATTTGAATGATAAAGTAATAGTGATTGATCCAGGACACGGTGGGGATGCAACGGGAGCAATTGGTCCTACGGGCTTAATGGAAAAAGATGTTAATCTGAAAGTGGCTTTTTATCTACGTGAAATGCTCAAGCCGACGGGGGCGAAGATTATTCTCACTCGAGACGCAGACTTTGATATTCCACTCGGTGACAGGGTTAAAATAGCGGAAGAAAACAATGCAGATATCTTTATCTCCATTCATCACAATGCTAATTCAGCCAGGGACACGTCTATTAACAGGACTGAGATTTACTGCAAGTACGAGTTTTCTTCACCATCATTTGATTTTGCCTACATTTTGATGCGGAAGTTTAAGGAAAAATTCGGGCTCTCTGTTGTGCCGCCACTTCCTGCTATGTACAGGGTTTTGAAAAACCCCACTCCTGTTTCGGTGTTAGGTGAGGCTTCTTACATAATAAATCCAGAAGAAGAGGCTCGTCTTCGTACTGAGGAGTATCAGAGGTTGGAAGCTTCCATATACTTTGAAGCTCTTTTGGAGTACGCAGAGCGTGGGTTTCCTCGAGTTGAAAAGTTTGACGTTGATAAAAATGGGAACATCCATGCCGTGCTGAAGAGTGATTTTACAGTTGATCTTGACACGGTTGATTTAAATCTTGACGGTGTTTCCCTGGAGTTTGATGTTTCACGTGAAACTAACATATTGAACGCTGCCCTCCCGGAGAATATATCAAATGGTGAACACAGGCTTTCTCTAAGTTTTAGAAATATTAAGGGGAATATCTCCCCAAGGGCTGTTAAGACATTCAAGATTCAGAGACCGGTTTCTTCCTTCTCAATAACGACTTTTCCGGAGAAAACGGACGGTCTTGCTCTTGTGACCTTCTCTTTCTTCGATGCCCTTGGAATTCCTGTTGCAGAAGGAACACGTGTTTATATTAAGCTGAAGGACGGTCGTGTGCTCCACGATGAAAAATATGTGGACAGGGATGGAAAGTTGAGGGTGGTTGTTGATCTCAAACATCCTGAAATCTACATTTACTCCGACAATTTCGAGGGGCGCGGGATGGTTATTCTCTCAAGGAAAGATGAAATCGTGGTCACTAAAGTAGTGGATGAGCTGTCTGGAAAACCTGTAGAGGGTGTGCGAGCCGAATTTAAAGACGGGAAGGTAGAATATTCAAACTTTGGTGGATTCATCTTCCTGAAAAAGGAACGTCTAAGGAAGCTTCCCTGCAGACTCTCAAAGGAAGGGTACTATGACAGGAAGATTTTAAGTCACAAGGATGAAGTACGCATAAAGCCAAAGTTTGGTGGTGTGCTGCTGGATAAAAAGATTATCGTCGATCCCCAGTATGGTGGATTTGATAAAGGATTGATCAAAAAGCCCTACCATGAATCTTTGATAAATCTTAAATTTGCCTATGATTTAAAGAAAATGCTCGAATTGGGCGGTGCAGAGGTCTTGCTCACTCGATACGATGATGAAACCACGATAGATGAGGTCGAGCGGGTAAAATTCATCATGGATGAAGCCCCTGATCTCTTGATTTCTGTTTCCCACCACAATCCATACCTCGTAGATGATGGGGGAGCGTTCCATTATTACAGGGATGCTGTGAGTAAAGAACTCGCTGAAAAAGCAGTCAAATACCTTGGAGAGGTCCTTGACCTTGAAAAGGTTAAATTCGCCGACTGGTCCTCCTATCTGATGATTCATCCAAAGCCACCGAGAATTTATGTTATTCCCCGCAATATGAAGAAGTTCAATATTGATCACCTGACAGAGTTAAAAAAGGAAGCACTCGCTGTATTTCTTGCTATACTCGATTTCTTCGGATTCAAAAAATTCCGCATAAGGAAAGGAATTGCCGAAAAAGAAGGTGAAATTCTAACTGATTATCCAGTCGTTTCAGCGACAGGGATCAGGACCTTTACAGATCAGAACGGATCTTATGTGATAGCTCTCTTTGAAGGGGAAAAGAATCCTTTAGAAAATGGATGAGCTTCTCTGTGCTGTAGCTTTAAGCATGGTAAAGGGGGTGGGACCTGCAAGGTATAGGCTACTTGTTGAAAGGTTTGGTGGAGCAGCAGGTGTGTTTGTTGCAGATTTTGAGGATTTGAAGTCTGTTGTTTCAGAGAATGTAGCGAAGAACATAAGGGGTTTCGACTTTTCTGTAGCCAAAAAGGTGATAGATCGCTCAAATGAACTTGGATTTGAGATAGTTACCCTGCAGTCCAATCTCTACCCTGAAAGGTTGAAATATTTCAATTATTCCCCTCCAGTGTTCTGGCTGAAGGGGAATTTAGGTGTATTGGAGGGAAACACAGTTGGGGTTGTGGGAACACGTCGCCCGGATTCCTACGGAATCCGGGCGACAAAGAAAATCGTCGAGGCATTATCCGAGAAGAACATAACAATCATCTCAGGAGGTGCGTACGGTATCGATACCGTTGCTCATAAAACTACCCTCGATAATGGCGGAGAAACAGTTGCAGTTCTCGGATCAGGACTTGATGTGCCATATCCGTGGCAAAATAGGGCACTTTTCGAGAAAATTTCTGAAAGCGGTGCTCTAATATCCGAGTTCCCACCGGGAACGAAGCCAAACGCTGAAAATTTCCCTAAAAGAAATAGAATTATCAGTGCACTCTCGGATGCCCTTGTGATTATTGAGGCAGGTGAGACATCAGGTGCTCTCCTGACAGCAAGATGGGCTCTGGAACAGGGAAAAGAAATTTTCTCTCTCCCTGGCCCGTTTGATTCAGAAAAATCCAGAGGAACCAATCGGTTGATCAAAGAAGGAGCGCGCATTATCACAGATGTCAACGACATACTGGAGGAATTTGGTCTTACTAGGTCTGAAAGGAAGGAGATCCAGCTAACATTGAAAGAGCGAGAGATATTCCAACTATTGGAAGGTGACCCTGTACACATTGATCAGCTTGTTTTAAAAACATCAATGGACGTTACAGAGATTCTTAGTATCCTTCTTGGCCTTGAGTTGAAGGGACTTATTCGACAGATACCCGGTAAATACTTTGTGAGAGAAGTATGACCAGAAGTGTTGTTGTAGTCGGATCTGTTGTTGTTGACGAGATATTCACTCTCAGGGGTGAGCATTATGTGTCCTTCGGTGGAATAACTTATACTCTCGTGGCTCTTGCAAAGCTTCTTCCTCGGTATCAGATTCTACCCATTACTTACATCGGTGAGCGAAAAAAGGAAAAATTCATAGATTTTCTAAGTAAGTTTCAAAATATCAATCTGGAAGGGATTAAAATTTCAAAAAGTTCAAACACAAACACTTTAATGTATGTTGATACAGGATCAAGAATAGAAAGGTTTAAAAAGAGTACGCCGGGTCTCAGTTTTATGGACGTGTATCCATTTCTTGACAATGCAGACGCGGTCTATGTTAACTACATCAAGGATGATGACTTTTCTGTGCAGGATCTGAGGTCTCTTTCCAGTTTCTTGCGAAAGGGAGTAATTTACATTGATATCCATAGTTTGGTCAGGAAGGTGGATAAAAATGGTTTATTCCTTCCCAGGTATTTTCAGGGTTGGCAATCCATTGTCCAATATGCTGATTTTGTTCAATTAAACGAGGAGGAAGCCCATTTTTTCACCGGCTTTGAGTTTGAAACCATTGACGATTTGAAAAACCTGGTGGCAATGATTCTTATGAGTGGCCCCAGAGGTGTCAGTGTCACCCTCGGGGAGAGAGGAGTTCTTGCCGGAGAAAGAGATAAGGGAAAGGTAAGAACAGAGGGAATACCGGCGGAAAAAGTGGATGCGCGCGATCCAACCGGCTGTGGAGATGTATATGGTGCAGCCGTTCTTAAAGAAATATTGGATGGAGAGGATTTCATCAATGCGGCTCGTTATGGTGTTAAAGTAGCTTCTATCAAAGCTCAAATGCCACTTGAAGAATTCGTAACCTACCCCATAAACTAAAATCATGAGACGGTTAACCCTTGTAATTTCAGCATTTTTCTTGATGGTTTCATGCCAAACTGTTCCGTATACGCACAGGAAATCCCTCGTTTTGATCCCTCAACCCCTGGAACTTGAACTTGGATTGAATACCTACAGAGAAATTTTGAGCAAATCCAGGCTTTCTCACAACAGAAAGTGGATTACAATGGTCAACAGGGTTGGCAGGAGAATCGCACGTGCAGCCAACCATCCGAGTTACAGGTGGGAATTTAAAGTGATTAAGAACGATAAGGTTATCAACGCTTTCTGTCTTCCCGGAGGTAAAATAGCTGTTTATACGGGGCTTATGAAACTTGTTTCAAATGATGCGGAGCTGGCTACTGTAATCGGACATGAAGTGGGACACGCGATAGCAAGACATGGAGCAGAGAGAATGTCATATTTACTGCTCGCCGAGCTTGGGGGTATGGCCCTACAGGAAGCATTGAAGAAAAAGCCCAGAAAAACGTTGAAACTTGCCATGATCGCCTACGGTGCCGGTGTTACACTTGGAGTTATTCTACCATATTCAAGATTACAGGAGTATGAGGCTGATCACATTGGTTTAATCTTGATGGCAAAGGCAGGTTACGACCCACATGTGGCCCTCACATTCTGGGAAAAAATGTACAGAAAGTTCAGGGGAAAGGAACCCCCGGAGTTTCTTTCAACACATCCCTTGACAAGGCACAGAATTGAGAGGATAAAAAAGCTCATCCCTGAGGCAATGAGGTATTATCACAAACGGTAAACATTCCGTTACACATGTTGACATTATAAAAAACTGGCATTAATTTTAGAGTTCCATGGATATTGAAAAGCTTTACTCAGAAGGTGATAGGTCTATAAAGACCATCATAGAGTATGCAATACACCTCAATAACCTCGGAAAGGTCAACGAGGCCATAAATGTACTCCTTGATGGATTGAACCATTACGCAAATTCATCTTTACTCTACACGATTCTTGGAAAAATTTATCTTCAGGAAAGGAATTACAATAGGGCGGTAATCTATTTCAAGAAAGCTTACGACCTTGATAGATTTAATTACCAGGCGGTTGAGGGTCTGGTGGAATGCTCTGGTAAATTGGGGCTAAAAAAGAACAGGGAATATTTTGAAAAAGTTGCCGAATATTTGTATCCGTTTAGAAAAAAAGAATCAACGAGACTGCCCGGAATTGAAGAGTTGGAAGAGATTGCCGAAGAGGGGAGAGACCTAATTGAGTAGAATAGACAGGATCAGGGAAAAGTTTGATAAGTTAGGGATTGATGTTTACCTGGAAACGTATCTGCCTAATATAAGGTATCTGACGGGTTTCTCAGGCTCCAGTGCGTTCCTTTTCATAGGAAAGGATTTTAGTCTGTTTGTCTCAGATCCAAGATACGAAGAGCAGTCCAGAGAGGAAGTTAAAGAAGCCGATATCTTTATTTACCGAAAAGACCTTTTTGAATGTAAGTCCAATCTTCCAAATATAAAACTAAAGCTTGGAGTACCAGCAGATTACATCAAATGCTCACTTTACAAGAAGCTCAAGGAAGAGCTCGAAATGTTTGATGTGGTCCTTATAGATGATCCTGTAAGAGAGCTGAGGATGGTTAAAACAGAAGAAGAGATTGGATATATAAGAGAGTCTCAAGCAATAACAGACAGGATATTTGAGGATATATTGAAAATTGTAAAACCGGGAAAGATGACAGAGCTGGATGTGGCAGCTGAGATTGAATACAGAATGAAAAAATTCGGTGCCGAGAAGCCATCCTTCGACACGATAGTGGCAACCGGGGCACATTCTGCCTTACCGCACGCTAAACCAAGATCTGTGAAGGTTGGAAATGAGACACCTTTACTAATGGATTTTGGCAATTATCACAGGGGTTATTCTTCCGATATGACGAGGACCGTATGGATAGGTGAGAATCCGCCGAAAAAATTTGTTGAGATTTACAAGATTGTACTTGAGGCACAGGAGAGGGCTGAGAATGAGGCAAAACCGGGGATGACTGGTAAAGAAATTGACGCACTTGCGCGAGAGGTTATTGAAAAGGCCGGATATGGGGAATATTTTGGACACAGTCTTGGACATGGTGTTGGACTCGAGGTACACGAATATCCAAGGATAAGCTCGTTAGGTAACGACCCGATAAAACCGGGAATGGTCTTTACGATTGAGCCCGGAATCTATTTGACGGGACTTTTTGGCGTTAGAATAGAGGACATTGTTGTTATGAGAGAAGATGGGGTTGAAAAGTTAACCGGATCCCCAAAGAATTTGATAAAAATCTTTTAAGGAGAAGAGGGAACTATGCCAGATATAAGAACAGGAATGGCCATAAAATACAATGGAGAGATCTATCTTGTAGTGGATTTTCAGCACATTCACATGGGTAGAGGTGGAGCCACGATAAGAACAAAGATAAAGAATGTTAAGACCGGTCAGGTTAAAGAAGTGAGCTTCAGGAGCTCCGACGATATTGAAGAAATTCTCTTGAAAAGAAAATCTGCCACCCTGTCGTACATCGCTGGAGATGAGTATCACTTTATGGATAATGAGACCTTCGAGGACGTTGTTTTCACATTGGATCAGATAGAAGATCAGGCCGGGTATCTGAAGGAAGGAATGGAGGTTACTATTCTATACGCAGATGATGAGCCCATTGCTATTGAACCACCAATGTTTGTTGAGCTTGAGGTAGTGGAAACTGATCCAGGATTGAGAGGCGATACCGCTTCTGGTGGTTCCAAGCCCGCAAAGCTGGAGACCGGTAAAGTCATTCAGGTTCCCCTGTTTATACAGATTGGAGACGTAATAAAGATTGATACAAGATCTGACAAATACATTGAGAGAGTAAAAAAGTGAATATCGAAGAGTTAAAAACACTCATAGATGAAATTAAAAATTATTTGCAATCCGAGAAGGTGGGTGTTGATGAAGTCAGAGAACTCATCGAGCTCATGGAGCAGCATGGACTCGATGAGATCGAAGTAAAGACGCTCTTCTCCGGGATCAGAATAGTAAAAAATCGTCCAGCTCCTCAGGTCGTTCAGACTACACCATCTGTCAAAAACCAGCCTGAACCTGCTACGGTGAAGGAAGAGGAAAAAGTTGAGACTGGTGAAAATCTCCACGAGATAAAATCTCCAATAGTTGGCACATTTTACAGAAGACCATATCCAGGTGCAGAACCTTACGTTAAAGAAGGTGACCATGTAACAAAGGGTCAGGTTCTTTGCATTGTGGAGGCGATGAAGATAATGAACGAGATTGAGTCCGATGTGAATGGCACTATTGTGAAAATTATTCCTGAAGATGCCACACCTGTGGGATACGGTGACACCTTATTTCTGATTAAACCAGATTGATTTTCCGCGATTTCGTCTTAAAAGATACGCTTCTTAGATTCTTCTACAAGCTCTCCAACGGTTATAAACTTTATGCCGTTGGAGGTATTGTTAGAGACTATTTACTCGGTCGGAAATCCCTGGACTATGACATCGTTGTCGTAGGAAACTTCAAAGAAGTGGTTGACGCCTTTTTGAAAAGATACGGCGGGGAGCTCCTCCAGTTAACGGAGTTCGGGACAGCAAAGATTGAGGTTGATGATAAGATTATAGACATAGCCAAAGCGAGAAAGGAGATGTATCCTGAGCCCGGCGCACTCCCGGTCGTTATCCCATCAAACAATATACTTGAGGATCTTAGAAGACGTGATTTCACGATAAATGCTATGGCTATCTCGCTGAATTTGAATGATGTTGGACGTCTCATTGATCCATTCGGGGGTTACGAGGATCTACTGGACAAAAAAGTTTTGAGGGTGATAAAGCCAGAGAGTTTTTATGAGGACCCAACTCGTGCCTTTAGGGGGATAAGGTATAAAAATCGCTTTGAGCTTGTTTATTCAAAAGAAATCACAGATCGTGAGATTCCTTACGCCCTAGAGATACTTCCAAAAGTTTCTTTTGCGAGGATAAAGAGCGAGCTTGAAAGGACCGCCGAAGAGGAAAGACGGGCATCCATGTTTAGTGAAATAGCGAGATTTGGATTG
>Ga0256833_1003547_pt1 | contig 10643 bp, 9 predicted proteins | sample 356284metaG_FD_190535 | JGI IMG/M metagenome (GOLD analysis project Ga0256833, IMG submission 190535) | Hydrothermal vent microbial communities from Mid Atlantic Ridge, Atlantic Ocean - 356-284 | ecosystem: Environmental > Aquatic > Marine > Hydrothermal vents | place: Atlantic Ocean: Mid...
TTACTATATAGCCTCACGGGGACTTTTTCTTTCTATTGCCTACAGACAAGTTCTCTACCATATTCTCGCCCCAATACAAGATCAGGACGGCACTTTCTTTTGTTTCAAATAAATTTGAAACTCCTTTTAAAGGCCTCTGCCATATTTATAGGACATGGTATTCTTATGCATAAATCCTTGTTAGACTTACCAGGTTTTGGAAACCTGGCAAGTCCCCGGTATTAAGAACTGTGGATCGGTCTCTGACCAAATCTCCACCCTTTCTATTTTTGGATTATGTAATACAGTTTTCGGGAAATATATCTTCTCTAATATGAAATATAAAATTATGCAGAGGAAACTAAAAAATACCTGTACATTAGTTAAGGCAGGCTTTAAATGGCATCGCAAATTTATTTGCGATATATAATGAGTACCTTCTTTTGTTTCAAATAAATTTGAAACACCTTTTAGGGCTTAAAAGCATGCTATAGCATGACTTCCAAGCCGGTTTTTTAACTTATAATTTACAATTCATCATTCATAATTAAATTTGTCTTTTCTCCTTTGGCTTTTGAACTTTGTCCTTTGAACTTTGAACTTTGAACCTATATTCTCATCAAAAAAATATTTAATTTTTTGCAAATATTGTATCTTGAATAAAAACACTCAAATTTCAATAAATTTATATTATTTTTTTTAGCAATACTCTTTGTATTGTACCTATGTATTTTATACATCTATATTCTTCCCATGTGTTGCCTCAAACTATTTTTGGCACGCTAATTGCAGATTCATAATCAAATAATCATCGAATTATAAATTACGAAATTATTTAATATTAAAATTAGATTAAAAATGAATATTTATAAATATCTTGGAACCCTGCTTGTAGTTTTATTATTTTCAGTACACAACTATGCCAATAATACTGAAAGTCCGTTTTCTGAAATATCACTAACTACAGCAAAAGAAATAGCAACAGCACAAGGCAAATATATCTTTATTGATTTCTATGCCGATTGGTGTGTACCATGTAAATGGATGGATGAAACAACTTATAATGACAAGGAGGTAATTAATACCTTACAAGCAAATTTCGTACCGGTCAAAATAAATATCGATGATTTTGATGGTTATACTCTTAAAGCGGAGTACAATATAAAAGTTCTCCCGACTATTCTGATTGTCGATCAAAATGGAAAGGTGATAAAAAGATTTGAAGAATCTTTATCACCTACCAAGCTAAAAGACGAACTGGTCAACATTGCAAACAATACAACAATTGAATACAACGAAAATATAAACCCTGAACATAGTTTAGATAATGATAATAGAACTATTGAGAACCCTGTAACTGTTAAAACCAACAAATCGTATCGCGTACAAGTCGGTGTTTTCACCGACTACGCGAATACGGTTAAACTCATTGACAATCTAAATTCTAAATTTGATGAGCCTGTAATTGTAATAAATTCTTATCTCAATAATAAAACAGTATACAAAGTTGTTATTGGAGACTTTATTAATTACGATGATGCAAAAAGTTTAAAATCTAAGATATCAAATCAATTTGGAATCAATGGAATAATTAAATCATTTGAATAAGTTTTATATATGCAGAATAAATCATTATTGATTAGGAATATAAATAAGTTAATAGGTATTATCGACGAGCCCTCACCTTTAAAAAAAGGCAGGGCTTTGTCCTTAATAAATACCATTGAAAACGCTTTTTTACTTATTGATAAAGGGAAAATCCATTCTTTCGGTAAAATGAAAGATTGTCCTGAAAATGCAGATAAAATCATTAATGCCGATGGAGCCATAGTACTTCCGGCATGGATTGACTCTCATACTCATATTGTTTTTCCAGCCACCAGAGAATTGGAATTTATCGATAAAATAAAAGGACTATCTTATGAGGAAATAGCCAAAAGAGGCGGAGGCATTCTAAATACAGCAAAAAAAATGACTCTTGCAGATGAAGACTATCTATTTGATTCCGCAATGAAAAGAATAGATGAAATTATCAGATTGGGAACCGGTGGAGTTGAGATAAAAAGCGGTTACGGTCTTAGTTTTGATAATGAAATTAAAATGCTGAGAGTTATTAAAAGGATAAAAGAAGCAGCACCGATTCCTGTAAAAGCAAATTTTTTGGGAGCACATGCTTTACCTCCCGAGTACAAAGACAGCAGGGAAGATTATATAAAATTGATAATTGATAAAATGTTGCCTTACATTGCTGATAATGAATTGGCTGATTACATTGATGTTTTTTGTGACAAAGGATTTTTTACTGTAGAAGAAACCGATACCATATTGCAAGCAGGTGCCAAATACAATTTAAAGCCTAAAATCCATGCAAATGAATTGGATACTTCAGGAGGCATTCAAGTTGGAGTAAAAAACAATGCTGTCTCCGTTGACCACCTTGAATTTACCGGAGATAAAGAAATTGAGAGCTTGAAAAACAGTGCCACTGTTCCAACTTTATTACCAAGTACCGCATTTTTCTTAAGATTGAAATATGCTCCTGCACGTAAAATGATTGATTCAGGGCTAGGGGTTGCATTAGCGAGCGATTATAATCCGGGTTCTTCCCCTTCGGGAAATATGCAGTTTGTAATCAGTCTTGCAAGTATTTATATGAAAATGCTTCCCGAAGAGGCCATCAATGCAGCTACCATCAACGGAGCTTATGCTCTGGAACTACAAAACACATTAGGTAGTATTTCTACGGGAAAAATTGCAAATATTATCATCACAAAACCGCTTGACAACATTGCTTTAATTCCATATTTCTTTGGTAGCAATATTGTAGATAAAATGATTATTTCCGGTAAAGAATATTAAGAAAAATATTCTACAAATCACCCCATTTCTTTTGGGGATTATAAGACAAAAAACCTTTTGCTGCATATAAAGGTGATTCGATGTTATTGGTATAAATCTGTCCTGTTCCCAAACCGTGAATAATATCTTTATCCAAAGTAACCGTCCATTGTGCAATAGCATTAAGACCAATATTGGATTCCAAAGCAGAAGTCACCCAATAACCTATTTCCAAATATTTAGCTATTTTTATCCACTCTTCCGATGCCTCCCAGCCTCCCGTCAAACTTGGTTTTAATACTATATACTGAGGTTTGATTGAGTCCAATAGAAATTTTTTATTTTTTAAATCATTTACTCCTATCAATTCCTCATCCAATGCTATCGCAAGTGGAGACATTTCACACAATTCCGCCATTTGATCAATTTGTCCTGATTTTATAGGCTGTTCTATACTATGCAAATCAAATTCGGATAAACGTTTCAAATTTTCAAGTGCTTTTTTAAAATGAAAAGCACCGTTTGCATCAACTCTCAATTCGATATCATCTTTGTTGAAATGATTTCGTATATATTGCAACAATGAAAGTTCTTCTTCAAAATCAATTGCCCCTATTTTTATCTTAATACATTTCCAGCCCTCTTCTATTTTGGTTTTAATTTGCTCAAACATGAATCTTTTATCTCCCATCCATATCAATCCATTAATCGGAATTTGATATTTGCCTCCGGTAAAACCTGATTCAAACAAAATCTTCTTATTTTTTGACTTATAATCCTTCTTCAGCATTTCCATTCCAAATCTTATGGAAGGATACTTTTTCAAATCAAAATCAATATCTATACTTTGAGCCGCATTAATCTTTTCGGCAATTTCATTCAATTTTTCTACATAACCGGATTTATCTTCCATGCTCAACTTAGGTAACAATCCACATTCACCGATTGAAATCTTTTCGGTATTATCATTTTCAACTAAGACAAAAAACCATGATGGTTTTTTCAACATCACTCCTCTGGATGTGCCCGCAGGAAACTTGAAAAGCAAATCTTTTTTAAAAACCTTTAATTCCAACAATTTTTATTATTTTAGCAAGTACTCAGATATCAGTTACTTATTTTTTTTAAATATAATTATGCACATAAACATGCTATTATTAAAAATTTCAATGCAAAATAATCAAAATTTATATTTATAGTTAAAAAATTAAGTATTTTTCATAAAAACATGGGATTTCACCAACCTTTTAATAAAAATTAGTGTCTTTAAAATTAAAGGTTATATATAAATAACAGGTTAATTTTTTTTTGAAAACTGTATATTTTTATTATTTTTTTAACCTTGTGTTAAATAAAATGATGTTTTTTTTGGTTATTTTTTCACTATTTTAGTTGTTATTTGATATATCAATAAAAATAAAATATATTTATTAACCTTAAAAACTTGATTTAAATAGTTTTTTATATTACCTTTGCATTTAATATAAAGATGTTATTTTTTTTGAAAAAAAAGTATATTTTTTGCAACATTTTTGAATTTAAAACGTCTATATAAGTACATGAACATTAAAAATATTTATCCCATGAGCAAAATTATTGAATTTTTTGTTAAATTATTGCATATAAAAGAGGAAACTAAACGACTTTCTTCAGCTTCAGGTTACAAGAGCAAAGAAGAAGAGTATGAAAGTTGGCTCGGAGTATAGCAAATTATATCTGAGATTAATTTCAGATATTTATCACATGACCTTGTCCCACGGAGAAGGGATACATACTATTGTATTCAAAACCGATAATTGTTTCTTTTATCAGTCATCATCTTTTTAATGTATTACTTACCCGTTTTTAATTAATTGTTTCCTTAAAGCTCTTAAATCTTTTGGCAATTCCGAATTAAAAGACATTTTTTTATCGGCTGAAGGATGTTCCAGTTCCAGTTTATGTGCATGCAGGGTTTGTCTTTTGACTAATGGTAACTCTTCCATATTCTTTTTCAATTTATATTTTTTCTTGATTTCGGAAAGATAAAATTCTTTTCTGTGTCCATACAATTTATCAATTATCAACGGATATCCTATATAATTGAGATGTATCCTGATTTGATGAGTCCTTCCCGTCAACAATTTTGCTTCAATCATCGTAAAGTTCCTGTAATTTTCAACAACCCTAATTTTTGTTTGAGAAGGTTTTCCTTTTTCATTAATTGAACCTTTATATTTTCCCGGCACTATCATAATAGGAACATCAATCAAATATGTATCTTCAAATTCCAGATTTCCGTCAACAAAGGCATAATAAGATTTATTTATTTTACCACTTTGAAATTGTGCAGAAATAATATTTTGACTTTGAGAATTTTTTGCAAATACAATCAAACCACTGGTATCTCTATCCAACCTGTGAATCAAAAACAGTTCACCGTATTTTTTATATAAAATATCAAACAATACAAGATCATCGGTAGAATGCCTGGGTCTAATTGTATATATACCGGCAGATTTATCAACAACTACCATATCATTATCTTCATAAATTATTTTAAATGCTCTCATTTGTAAAAATCTTTTCTTTTTAGATCTTTAAATGTCTTTTTCCCAAACAAATAATAACTGACAATTATTGATTTTTTATATATACCCGCTTTCCTGTATTTTCCGATTTTGTATTTATTTATCAATAAATTATAATGTTTCCTTTTTTTATAAATATGAATAATATTTCCATAAATATAAAAATGAGCTTTAATAATGGCCTTAACCGATTTCGTATTTCCTTCCACTAAAAATTTCAATCCGGCAATTCCATCCAAAATCAATCTTAAAGGAAGTTTCCATAAAATATTTATAAAGGAATCATTTTTCAATAACATCGCCAGATTATTGCGAAAATTAAGGTATGTTTTCATAGGATTCACATAAGACAAAGTCCCGCCCCCAACGTGATAAACATGGGTTTGGTTAGCAGCAACAACCTTATAACCTGCTCTTTTCACACGCCAGGCCAGATCTATTTCCTCCTGATGTGCAAAAAAACCGGAATCAAATCCTTCAAATTTATCAAAAACATCTTTTCTCATCACCATAGCAGCACCGCTAGCCCAAAACACTTCCTCCGTATCATCATATTGTCCGGTATCTTTTTCCACATCATCAAATAGTCTACCCCGGCAAAAAGGATATGCCAATATATCTATAAATCCACCGGCTGCACCGGCATATTCAAAATACTCTTTTTTATCGAATGACAATATTTTCGGTTGTGCAATCGCTATTTCGGCATCTTTTCGCATTATATCAATAATGGGTTCCAACCAACCTTCCGTAACCTCCACATCGGAATTTAGAAAAACTATATAATCCAAATCGTTAAGAGATTTAATCACCCGGTTATAACCAAGTGAAAATCCAAAATTACTTTCCAGTTCATAAACTTCCACTTCGGGAAAATATTTTCTTAAATACTCTACCGAGTTATCTGTTGAAGCATTATCGGCAATGATATATCGAATTGGCAAATGAGTAAAGTGCAAAACCGTATCTAAAAATTCTTCAAGAAAATCAACACCGTTATAATTTAGAATTACTATTGCGATATTTTTTTTTATCTTTTTCGATACCGGTAAACTTTTAAATACTTTTAGAACCTCCTCTTTATCTTCATTCAACTGGGAAATAACCTGCTCTCTCGTTTTGAATTTTATTCCCGGTCGAATGAAATCCACTAATTCAATTTTAATATTTTCTCCATAAATATCCCTGTAAAAATCAAAAATATTAACTTCCAAAACCCTTTCACCCGGATTATTTCCATAATATTTTTTACCTATATACATCATACCTTTGTATATCACATCATCAATCTCAACATAAACAGCATATACACCGTCTGCAGGTATCAATTTCTCTTCAGGCAGTTTTAAATTAGCAGTCCTAAATCCGATTGTCCTACCCACCTTATTGCCGTGAACAATAACACCGGTAAAAGAATAGTATCTACCCAATAAAATATTAGCGGTTTCCACATCACCATCAAGCAATAAATTTCTTATTTTTGAAGAACTGATAGCATGGTTTTCGTATTCCTCTTTTTCTATTTGTATAACTTTGAATCCACACTTTTTCTCATATTGTCTTATTAAATTAACATCCCCTGCCCTGTTTAATCCAAATCTGTGATCATATCCCAATATTATTACTTTGGGATTGAAATTTCGGCATATAAATTTTTCAATATATTCCCTGGGATTTATTTGTGAAAATTCAACTGTAAAAGGAACGATAACAAAATGATCCACTCCGGCTTTTTCCAATAAGTCAATTTTTTCTTCCCGCGTAGACAATAGTTTGAATTCGTCATCATTTTGTGACAAGACCATTCTAGGATGAGGATCGAATGTTATAACCACACTTTCCGTATCATATTCCCTGGATTTTGCAGTCAAAAGTTGCAAAATCTTTTGATGTGCCGTATGTATTCCGTCAAAAGAACCAATTGTGATCACAGATGACTTGAATTGAGGCAATATATTTATATCATTATAAACTTTCATAAAATTTAAGTGTTAAAACCTTAAACGCAATGCAATAGTATAGATTATTTATATAATATAATAATTTTAAAGCATTATTGTTTTTGTTTAATATTACATTATAACTATTCAAGTAGAATTTTTTGTCTGAAAATAAATATTTTTCATCTCAAAATCGCTCTACCTGATGAATAATTATATAAAATTAATTATAAAATAATTATGGATATAGAAAAAATTATTGAAGCACTAAAGAATGTTACGGATCCACTGACAGGAGTAGATTTGATCGCAGCCAAAAAAGTCTATAATATAAATATAGATGGGCAACATGTAGTTTTTGATTTGATAGTTAATGATCTCGAGCCGATAATGAAAGGTGAACTAAATCTGAAGACTGTTGAAGAAATTCAAAAAGTTTACCCCAATGCTAATGTAAATGTAAATATGATCACCAAAGAAGTTTTGGCTGCACAGAAAGCTAAAGCGGAAACTTCCGGAGATAACGGAGAAGAGAAAAAAGAGGAATATAAAACTTTTGTTCAACCTTTATTGGATTTAAGCGGTAATCCATTGCCTCAAGTAAAAAACATCATAGCTATAGCATCGGGAAAAGGAGGAGTAGGCAAATCTACAGTTGCGGTTAATCTTGCTCTCGCACTTAAAGAATTGGGATACAAAGTGGGATTACTTGATGGCGACATGTACGGGCCATCGATTCCAACTATGTTAAAACTACAAGGGAAAAGACCCGGATTAAAAAAAGTATATGGTGTAGATAAATTATTACCTATTGAAGCGTATGGAATCCATACCATGTCAATAGGATTTTTTGTCAATCCCGAGCAAGCAATTGTATTGAGAGGGCCAAAACTTGACGGGGTGATGAAACAATTCGTAAAAGATGTAGTTTGGCCTGATTTGGATTATATGATAATAGATTTACCTCCCGGAACCGGTGATGTTCAATTGTCGCTTGTGCAATTATTATCGGTTACCGGTGCTATTATGGTAACTACGCCACAACAAGTGGCATTGGATGATGCCGTAAAAGCAATGCACATGTTTATGTTGAATAATGTTGATGTGCCGATACTCGGAGTGATAGAAAATATGTCATGGTTCTCATGCGAGGAAGTACCTGATAAGAAATTTTATATTTTTGGACATGGTGGCGGTAAAGTATTGGCACAAAAAGGAAATACGGATCTTTTAGGACAGATTCCGATTATAGAATCTATTAGAAAAGCCGGAGACAATGGTCTTCCGGGAGTATTATCAAAGGGAGCGGTAAGAGATTACTATTTGGATTTAGCGGCAAACGTGGATAAACAAACACAAATACGCAATGAGATATCCGAACCGACTCAAATTGTAGATAGAAGCTCATAAATAACTACCAAGGGAAAGTACTTTATGGACAGACACTACCTAGTTATGACTAATATTTTTGTAACTAATAAATATTTTTGCAATGTCAAAAAAAACAAAAATCACAATTCAGGAAGTCAACTCTTATTTAGATGCCATCCGTCCACATATACAAAACGATGGTGGTGATATCGAAGTTGTTGACGTTAATGAAAACAATGAGGTTATTATCAAATGGCTGGGAGCATGTGCTGTCTGTGACAAAAGAGAACTCACTTTCAAATACGGAGTAAAAAATTATTTAATTGAAAATATGCCTGAGATAAAAGATATCATTCAGATTTAAGTGTTAAAAGACTATTTACATTTTTGTAATATCTTTAAAAAACGTATATTTGATATCTTTTTAAACTATAAAGCAAATGACAAGGGAATCTTTAATCGAAATCATTAAAAGAAAACAATCCTTGCTTTGTGTCGGATTGGATACTGACTTGGAAAAAATTCCCGGATTTTTAAAACAAAATTTTGATAATCCCGTATTGGAATTTAACAGAAGAATAATAAAAGCAACTGCTGACATTGCAGTTGCTTTTAAAATAAATACTGCTTTTTACGAATCGCAAGGAGAAGAAGGTTGGAAAAATCTTATAGAGACCATAAAGTTAATTCCTGAAGATATACTTATAATAGCAGATGCCAAAAGAGCAGATATCGGAAATACTTCAAAAATGTATGCAAAAGCATTCTTTGAAAAGATGAATGCTGATGCTGTTACCGTTGCTCCTTATATGGGTATGGATTCCGTAAAACCGTTTCTTGAATACAAAAACAAATGGATTATCATATTGGCTTTAACTTCAAATATAGGAAGTAAGGATTTTCAATATTTACCTGTTGATAGAGCCGGAACAAAATTGTACGAAAAAGTATTGGAGACATCATCTTCCTGGGGCAACATTAACAATACAATGTTTGTAGTGGGAGCAACTCATCCTGAAGATTTCAAGTCAATAAGGCAAATTGTACCTCAACATTTTTTATTGGTTCCGGGAATAGGAGCACAAGGAGGGGATTTGCAACAGGTTTTAAAACACGGATTGATTTCAGATTACGGATTACTGATTAATTCATCAAGAGGTATTATATATGCTTCAAATGGAGAAGATTTTGATTCGGCTGCCAGAAAAAAGGCATTGGAATTGATATATAAAATAAGAAAAATCATAAAATTTTAATCTTAAACTTTAAATCGGATGAAGTTAATATCTATTATCACCTTTTTAATTATTACTCAGACTATATTTGCTCAAAATACTTATAACATAGTATTTAAAACAAAAAACTATAAAGCGGATTCGGTATTTATTTCATATAATTACGGGAAAAAATTTCAGACTTATGATACTTTAAGAAGACATAAGGACGAAAATTTTGTTTTAAAATCCGATAAAACAATCCCTGCCGGATTATATTATATCGGAACGTATAGTCAAAGAAAACTATTTCCCGTAATCATTTCAAATAAAGATACCAGCTTTAATATGACACTGGATTTTGCCAATAGGTACAACTACCGGGTATCCGGATCAAAAGAAAATCAAATATTCAGGGATTATTATTTACGAACAGCAGAAAGCAGTCGTAATCAGCGAATTTATACTCGTTCGCGGGATTATGCTAAAAGGGATTCCATAATTTATGAACTCAATAATTTAAGACAAAAATATATTTCAGGCAATCCCGGGACTATTTCCTCTCTTATCATCAAAAGTGAGATTGAATGGATAGATCCCGTATTTAACGATATAAAAGGAATTGATAAAAGAAATAAGATTTTGGATTATAAAATACAACATTATCTGGACAATTTGGAACTCGATAACCCCATCACTCTGAGATTGCCCTACTCGCATCAACAGATTAA
>Ga0256833_1003548_pt1 | contig 10643 bp, 12 predicted proteins | sample 356284metaG_FD_190535 | JGI IMG/M metagenome (GOLD analysis project Ga0256833, IMG submission 190535) | Hydrothermal vent microbial communities from Mid Atlantic Ridge, Atlantic Ocean - 356-284 | ecosystem: Environmental > Aquatic > Marine > Hydrothermal vents | place: Atlantic Ocean: Mid...
CCGATGATACCATCGTTTATCCCGGTCATGGGCCGGCAACAACAATCGGTCAGGAAAAAAAATATAATCCATTTTTAAAATAGAAGATTCGGAGGAAATTTTGAAAACATTGAAAGATCTATTAGATATCGGTATTGAGCAGGAACGCGCTTCTCAAGAGTTGTATCGCAACGGCTTGACCGTTGTAGAAGATAAAGATTCCAAAGCTTTTTTAGAAGAACTGGTAAAAGAAGAAGAGCAGCATGAAAAATTATTGTATAACATTAAGGAGACCGCTATTTATAATTTAAACGCCGTCGTAAATGATGAGAGTTTGTGGCAAAAAAGCCGCGATTCTCATGCAACCGACGATCAGCCATTTAATGCAAGCTGGACGATAGAGGATGTGTTAACGTTAGCACTAAAACGAGAATATCGGGCGCAAAAGATTTTTGAGACCGCCGCCCTTGCCGCAACGGATGAAGACCTTAAAGAACTTTTTACCACATTGGCTCAAGAAGAGATCAATCATCATAAAAATATCGAACGCCGTTTTAAGTTAAAACAGGGGCTTTTGGGTGACGAGATGAATTGATGAGAACTTTTGATCATTAAGAAATTAATTTCCGAAGTCCGTTTCTAAAGCCGATAATCTTTTTAATTCTTCTTTCATGCTCCGTTTTTGCTCAGGATTAGTCTACGGCTGCCTATTGCGTTAATGGCGGGTTAACCTTTTCTCATATTATCGGGGATGATTCGTTTAAGGAACCGACTACCGCTATGAATGTTACCGTAGGTATTTTTCTTGATAATAGGCTTAATGAATGGAGTCTGCTGCAAACCAATATTTTATATGGGTAAAACGGCCGGTTGGGGAATGCCTCTGTTTCCATTCCCATATTCCGAAGACAATAAAGCCGCGTATACGATGGATTTTGTGGGGATTTCTATTATCAGTCATTTGAAGAGCCGCGTTGGTAATTTTCTGAAAAATTTTGATGTCAGCGTCGGTCCGTTTTACGAATATGCCTTATCCTCAAAGCAAAATTGGATAGTAGAAATTGACGGGCCTACCGAATTCCCTCCAGAAAATTTTTTAAACCAGATAACAGACATCAATTCGGGTTTATCTTCGGGTTGAGGATTCCTTTTTGTACCGATTGGATTAAAATGCACTTATTGTGGCGTTTTAATATTACCGATTTATATGATGCGGGGAAAATTGTTTATGCGGAATATGATTTTTCTTCAAAAGGGGATATGAAAATCAGAACTTTTTCCGTATCTTTCGATTTTATTTTCGGAGATTTTGATTTTAAAAAAGATTAAGGAATATTAAACGGCCCATCAAATTTTTATTTGAAAAGTTTAACTATTATCTCTATATTCGCTCGCGAAATCTTAATTATTTGGTATTGATTATGCGCAATTTGTTATTAGCGGCCGTTTTTTTTCTCTTAATATTTCAATTATCGGCGCAATCTCTGAAGTTCTCCGAGCGATTGAATAGCGAAATCGAAAGGAGTACAAAAGATAAAGAGATAACGGTTTGGATTTATTTTACGGATAAGGGCGGCGGCTTGGATAAAAGCAGCGCCGTGATTTCCGTCCGCGCCATAAAACGGCGCAAAAAAATTGCTAAGAACAATAGTTTGATAGATCAATACGACCTGCCCGTCTATGAGCCCTATATAAAAAATATCTCAAAGTTAATTCATAAAAAACGCACCGAATCCCGTTGGTTAAACGCCGTCAGCGTCGAAATGAGCGCGTCCGATATTAAACGCGTTGCTGCTTTACCTTTTGTTAAAAAAATCGATTTGGTAAATGCTTTTAAACGTCTTGAGCCTTTGCCTGATTCTCGGAACAAAATTTTAAATAAAACAGGTGCCCTGCAAAGTTATGACGACAGTTTGGCATATCTTGTTCAAATTCAGCAGATAAAAGTTGACAAAATGCATGAAAAAGGTATCAAAGGACAGGGCGTGCTTATTTGTATGTTGGATGATGGTTACCGACTTTATCGTTCCCACGAAGCGTTCGATTCGCTTGATGTATTGAAAACATGGGATTTTATTAATAATGATTCTACGGTGGACGATAAGGGATATGATTCGGAAGGTTTTCACGGCTCAATGACTCTTTCAACCATCGGCGGTTATATGCCGGGAAAATTGGTAGGCAGCGCTTATAAAGCGACGTTTATGCTGGGTAAAACGGAGATTGACAGCGCCGAAAAACCGATTGAGGAAGATTATTGGGTGGCTGGTCTTGAATGGGCCGATGCCGAAGGTGCCGATATTGTCAGCAGCTCGCTCGGATATATCGATTGGTACACGTGGCGTGATATGGACGGTCATACACCGGTAACCACTCAGGCGACGATTATTGCGGAACAAAAAGGTCTGCTCGTTGTAAACTCGGCCGGTAACGAAGGCAGCTGCGATACGTGTAACACTTTGATTGCACCGGCTGACGGCGAGTATGTATTAACCGTAGGCGCGGTAGATGCTGCGGGGTACCGCACTTCTTTCTCTTCCGTTGGTCCCACATATGACGGACGTATCAAACCCGATGTGATGGCCATGGGTTCCGGCGTAACGGTTGCTTCATATACGAATACAAACGGCTATTTATTAAGAGGAGGAACCTCTTTTTCCTGCCCGCTTACCGCCGGCGCTGCCGCGCTGTTGATTGAGGATAATCCCGGCGCCGCCCCGTCGTTAATACGCGAAGCGCTGCGTAATACGGCCGGTAAATCGACCAATCCCGACCGCTTTATGGGCTGGGGAATTGTAAATGTCGATTCAGCCGACTCTTATTTAAAAACAACATCAATAGTCAAACGGGTAAACAACTTAACTCCGCAAACTTATATTTTGTCTCAAAATTATCCTAATCCCTTTAATCCTTGGACAAGAATTTTTGTTTATTTACCGGAAGACGGGGATATTGATCTTGATATATTCTCCGTACTGGGACGAAAAGTACGCAGTCTTACACGCGGTTTCCATACGAAAGGGGCCTATTATTTTAATTGGAACGGTGAAAATGAAAAGGGCGTTAAACTAAGTTCCGGTATTTACCTATATACCTTAAAAACATCCGATGACGTTCTGTCCAAAAAGATGGTATTACTGAGGTGATATTTATCCTTCCTGTAAGCACGGCATTTTGATTACGGCGAAAAATTAATTTGTCGGATTATCAATAAGGCCGTCCTATCCTGTTTCTAAACATTTTATGAAATTTATGTTAAAAAAAGTGAAACAATTGTAACCTTTTAGCGTTAAAAATATCATATTATTTATATTGTCGGATTGAATAAAGCGCATTGAAATTTGTCGGAATTTCGCTTGTATTGATTTAAAGGCATAGAGTTTGTAGATTAGCCACTAATTTAATTAAATTAGTTTTAAATGAACGAGCTAATATTATTGTGGAGGAAATTTAGATGAAGTCAGTTAAAATACTCTTAAGCATTGCTTTAATAGGAATCTTGGTTTTTGCTTGCTCTCAGAAAAAATCGGAACAAGAGTATTATGAAACCGCAAAAAATTCTTATGCCAAAGAAGATTACAAAAGCGCTATCGCAGAGTTCAAGGAGCTGCTTAAAGAGTACCCCAAAGGGAAACATGCGGCGGAAGGTTTATTTATGCTCGGTTTCATCAATGCTAACAGCATAAAAGATTATAAAGAAGCGGAGAAATATTATAAACAATTTATAAAAGAATATCCGGATCATCAATTGAGAGATGACGCCGAATATGAATTGAAATATCTTGGTAAAGATTTAAACTCGCTGCCTTTATTCAATCAAACAAATCAAGATTCGACAAAGTAAATATTTTTATTTTTTGAGACGAACACAGCTAACTATACGCTTATTCGATTAGTTTTTACAGGGTGTGATAATGAGGAAATTTGTTTTATCTCTTGTTTTGTTTGTTTTGTTTTTAATTGATTTTTCGACGGCTGCAGTAGATAGCACCAGCAGCGTTCAAATTGAGTTGAAGACCTATCTTGAGTCGAATACGGTGCCTAAAAACAGGGAAGTGGTCTATCATGTAGAGCTCTCCTGGAAAGGCGATTTGGATCGTTTTCATATACTTAAGGTAAACGAACCATCCGTTAGTAACCTGCAAATCCGCGGAAGCGGTTCGTCAAATAAATTTTTCATCGATAACGATGGAAATCCTCTTTCCATTAAAAAAATAACCTATTATTTCCTGCCAAAAGAACTTGGTATGGCCTATATTGACGGTCTTGTTATCCGCTATGAAGATACGGTTCGCGGAGAGATCGAAACGTTAACCGCTCAGCGTCTTCAGGTATCTATTACCGATCCTGTCGCCGAAAACGGTTCCGCCGCGAGCATAGGCGTAATTATTTTTTGGGTTTTGTTAGTTCTTTTTCTGTCAACAATCGCTTTTTTCGTATATCGCTATTTTCAGCGCAGGGATACGAACGCGCAATCGGAAGAGGTTATTGAAATAACGCCGGAAGATGAAAATTTGGAGAAACTCCGTCTTATCCACGAAAATAAGAATTTAAGATATAGCGAAAAAGTACAGGCTATGAGCCGTTTGTTAAATCATTATTTTTCCGAAAAATTCGCTATTGAAGGACAGGTTGAGTTTAAAGATGTGGAAGAAAAGTTAAAAGCATTATCAATAGACGAGCCGTTACTAAATAAAATAAGAGAATTTATGGAACAAGCGCTGCTTACAAAATTTGCCGCAAAAGATGTTTCGGAGGCTGATTATCAGTTGTTCTACGATACATTAGAAAACGTTTTTGGGCAAATTAAAGAATTTGAAAGCAAAAAAGAGGAGGAAGAATGAATCCCGATATAAAAGAGATTAATGAAAAAGTCGCTAAAGAGAGCGTTTTTGTGGAAAAGATTCTGGCCGAAGTTTCTAAAGTAATCGTCGGTCAGGATTATATGATAGAGCGCCTCTTAATCGGGTTGTTGGCCAATGGGCATATATTATTGGAAGGCGTGCCGGGATTGGCCAAAACATTAACCGTTAATACTTTGTCCAAATGTATTAAAACCAAATTTCAGCGCATCCAATTTACGCCGGATTTATTGCCCGCTGACTTGCTCGGTACGCTGATATATAATCAAAAAGACGGTACTTTTACAACTAAAAAAGGGCCTATTTTCAGCAATTTGGTGCTGGCAGACGAAATTAACCGTTCGCCGGCGAAAGTGCAAAGCGCGCTTCTCGAAGCCATGCAGGAACGTCAGGTAACGATTGGCGAAGAAACCTTTAAGTTAGACGATCCGTTTCTTGTGCTGGCCACACAAAATCCTATAGAACAAGAAGGGACGTATCCGCTGCCCGAAGCGCAAGTGGATCGTTTTATGCTTAAATTGAATGTGGGATATCCCGATAAAGAGGAGGAGCTGGAAATTGTGCGTCGCCAAACACGCTTGGTGATTGAAGAACCGAAGGCCGTAATTACGCCAAAAGATATTATAAAAGCGCGCAAAGTGGTTAAAGAAGTATATGTTGACGAAAAAATTGAAAAATATATAGTGGATATCGTATTCGCTACACGTGAGCCGGAAAATTACGGTTTAAGCGAATTAAAGGACCTGATTACTTTCGGCGGTAGTCCCAGAGCTTCCATATTTCTTGCTTTGGCTTCTAAGTCGCATGCCTTTCTGCGCGGACGCGGTTATGTTACGCCGGAAGACGTACGCGCCATCGGTATGGATGTGCTGCGCCATCGAGTCATTCTGTCTTACGAGGCCGAAGCCGAAGAGATGACGCCGGAAGACGTAATCCGTAAAGTATTAAACAGAGTAGAAGTGCCCTAATGAATGTACTTGTAATTGGCATAGTAAGCGTTGCGGTTTTATTGGTTGTCCTGATCGTATTTTTCATATATTCCGGACGAGATAAAATTTTAGAAAAAATAGAACCGCAGGAAGAGAATGAAAGCCGTATTCCCAAAGAGCTGCTTAAAAAAGTTAAGCAGATTGAGCTTTCTACGCGCAACGTAGTAAACGAAGTTTTTTCCGGAGAATATCATTCCGTTTTTAAAGGCCGCGGAATGGAGTTCGCGGAAGTTCGGGAATACCAGCAGGGTGACGATGTGCGCACGATCGATTGGAATGTATCTGCACGTATGGGACATCCCTTTGTAAAGGTTTTTGAAGAAGAACGCGAGTTGACCGTGATGTTGTTGGTAGATGTCAGTTCCAGCGGTAATTTCGGCACAACCGAACAGATGAAACGTGAAATTGCCGCCGAGCTTTCGGCCGTGCTGGCTTTTTCGGCTATTCGCAATAACGATAAAGTGGGTCTGATTATTTTTTCGGATAAAATTGAAAAATTTATTCCGCCGCGCAAAGGCAAAAAACATGTATTGCGCGTAATTCGTGAGATTCTCTATTTTAAACCGCAGGATTCGCTTACCGATATTAATGTCGCTTTGGAATATCTGGCGCGGGTTATCAAACGTAAAAGCATCGTTTTCCTGATTTCCGATTTTCTATCGGAAAATTATGAGAAAGCGCTGCAAGTCGCCAACAAAAAACATGATATTATCGCGTTGAGTATTACCGATCCGCGGGAAGTTTCTCTGCCGAACGTGGGCTTGTTGGAACTTGAAGACGCCGAAACAGGCGAATCTATTGTAATCGACACGTCAAGTAAATTGATACGGGAACGATTTGTTAATCATGCGCGCGGCGAACAGGGGGAATTGGATAAGTTGTTTAAATCCGTCGGTATCGATCATATTAATATTATGACGGATCGTTCCTATATTCAACCGATTGTACGTTTCTTTAAAAAGCGTGAAAGACGTTTGGCCGGTTGAGAATATTAGGTTTGAAAGGATGGACAAACGATGAAGAATTTATATAAATCACTATTTTTAATAATTGTTGCCCTATTTGTTTCTTGCGGAGATTCCGGTTCCGATAAAGTTCCCGCCGATGAATTGTTGAAATTGGCAAATGCTTATTCTACAAACGGGTTGTATGAAGCGGCGGCCAATACCTATTTACAATATCTTAATGAATATAACCTCGATAAAGGGCGGCAGGCCAATACCTATTATACGGTTGCCAATATCTACTTTGAACGAATTAAAGATTATGACAAGGCGTTGGAATACTTTTTTAAAATTAAATATCTCTATCCCGAAAGCAAACTTCAAAGCGACGTCAGCAAAAAGATCGTCTCTTGTCTGGAACGTTTAAACAGAACCGGCGACGCGGTTCGGATTTATGAAAAGGAAGCGGCGTTAAAACCGGATTCCGTTCGCCGTAATCGCCCGGGGGAGGTTTTGGCGGAAAGCGGCTCGCATAAGGTTACTCAAGGCGATCTCGATTTTGAGGTCAGTAAAATGCCGCCTTATTTACAGGATCAGTTTAACAGCAAAAAGAAAAAAGAGGAGCTGGTACAGCAGATCATCATTCAAGATTTGTTGTATGATTCGGCTAAACGCAAGGGACTTGATAAAGATAAAGATGTGATAGAAGGCGTATTTAACGCCAAAAAGGCGCTTATGGTGCAAAAGTTAATAGCCGACGAAATAAAAGATCAGGTTAAAATTGATAAAGACGACGTACATTTGTATTATTTGGCGCATAAGGATAAATATACGGAAAAAGACGATAAAGGGAAGGTTGTTCGTCAGAAAACTTTTGACGAAGTCGCACAGCAGGCGGCAAATGATTTGTTGAACGAGCGGCAAACGGAAGCTTATCAAAAAATGATTCAGAGACTTGTTCAGGCTCAGGATGTAAAATTTTATAATGACAGGATTAAATAACGTTGAATAATCGTATAAAATTATTTTTATTGTACAGCTTCGCAGCCGGGGCGCTTTATCTGACGGCGCAGACGCAAAAACCTTTAATAGAAGTTCGCTCCGTAGTGGATACATCGGTGATCACGATCGGCGATCGTATTAATTATTCTATAATAATCGATCGTAAAAAAGGTTTGCGTATTGAGAAACCCGGAGCGGGTATTAATCTCGGCGGATTTGAAATTAAAGATTACAATTTTCCTGAACCCGAGGAAAAAAACGGCCGTATCATTGAGCGGTTTAACTATAATATTTCCGTTTATGATACGGGTAAATATACGATCCCGCCTTTTCCGGTGGCATATTTCCCATCGGATACGAGTCAAAAATATAAAATTATTATGGCGCCGGCCATTGATATTACCGTGAAATCGGTATTGAGCGGCGAAGATGCGCCGAAGTTGAAAGACGTTAAAGAACCGTTGGAAATCCCTTTTGATTATTGGTTTTGGACCTGGATCATTTTGGGAAGTATTGTCCTAATAGGGGGCGCTTATTTTGCTTATAAATTGTATAAGAAGAAAAAAGAGCAGGGCTATATTTTTACGCCGCCGCCTCCGCCGCGTCCGGCGCACGAAATTGCTTTTGATGCGTTGAATAAATTGTTTGCCTCGAATTTATTGGAAAAAGGTCGATATAAAGCCTTCTTTAGCGCGTTATCTCAAATATTTCGCGCCTATCTTGAAAATAGATATTTTATTTACGCTCTTGAAGAAACGACTTTTGAAATAATGCGCGATATGAAAAAGAAATTGGAAGATAGGGATTTATTAAGCGATTTAAACAATGTCCTTTCACTGTCGGATTTAGTTAAATTCGCTAAATATGTGCCGTCGGAAGATGAAATATCTCACGCCAAATCCGCAACCATGGATTTTATTATCCATACAAAAGAAGATATTGTTGAGAAAGAGGAGGCCAGTGAAACGGCGGTGATAGGTAATCCGGACGACGTGGAAATAATGGAAAAAACGCAAGAAAATGAAAAATTAAAAACAGAAGAATAAAGCTGCAAATGTCTGCAATCGGCAGTCTTGTGTAAGGCTAAATAAAAATATCGGACAATTATTAAATAATTATGAAAACGGAGGTTATTGCTGTGATAAGTGTTGAAGGATTGACGCGTTATTACGGAGATAAACGCGCAATATCGGACGTGAGTTTTCATGTAAATGAAGGTGAAATTCTCGGTCTGCTTGGGCCGAATGCCGCAGGTAAAACGACAACCATGCGGATTTTAACCTGTTATATGCCGCCCACAAGCGGTAAAGCAACCATCAACGGATATGATATTTCCACGCAAAGTATGGAAATTCGAAAAATTATCGGCTATCTTCCGGAAAATCCGCCGTTATATTCCGATATGGTGGTAACGGATTATCTTGATTTCGTTTGCAGAATTAAAGGGATTGAGAAGAGTCGTTTCAAACAGGAAATTGATGCGGTTATTGAAAAAACCAGCTTGGGTGACGTGCGTTCACGGATTATCGGAAAATTGTCAAAAGGATACAGGCAGCGTGTCGGATTAGCGCAAAGTCTGCTCAACAATCCTAAAATTGTTATCCTTGACGAACCGACGGTAGGTTTGGACCCCAAACAAATTATTGAAATCCGCGAGCTGATTAAAAATTTAAAGGGAGAGCATACGGTTATTCTTTCTTCTCATATTCTTCCTGAAATTGAACAAACCTGTGAACGGGTGGTTATTATCAGTGAAGGACGCGTCGTGGCGGAGGATACGCCGGACAATCTGACGAAACGCTTGCAGGGTATCGAGCGCGTTAATCTTCAGGTTGAAGGCAAAGAAGATGATATTCGCAAGATTTTAAGCGCCATGAAGGATATTAAAAATTATAACGTAGAATCCATAGAGAACGGCGTTGTACACTTAAGCGTTGAAAGCGATATCGACTTGCGTAAAGATTTGGCAAAAACAATTGTTAACGGCGGGCTGGGATTGATAGAACTCTCGGCCGATCGTTTTACTCTGGAAGATATCTTCCTGCATCTTACAACGAAAGAGGAGGCAGCGTAAAATGAAATCAATTCTCGCTATTATCAATAAAGATTTTAAATCGTTTTTTTACTCTCCCGTTGCTTATATAATTATCGCTATTTTTACGGCGCTTTCGGGAGTATTCTTCTATTTATATACATCCAATTTTGTAGAAGCGGCGTTTATGGACGCCATTAGGGCGCAGCAGTATCGTATGGCGCCGCAAAAATTTAACGTGAATCTTATGTTAATCCGTCCCTATTTTTGGAATATCGCATTAATTTCCATCTTTACTTTACCGGCTATTACCATGAGATTATATTCCGAAGAAAAACGCGCGGGAACGGTGGAACTGCTTTATACTACGCCCATAACTCCCGTTCAAATCATTCTCGGCAAGTTTTTTGCCGGACTGCTTTTTTATATTGTTTTATTAATTCCGACTATGTTCTTTCAGTCGATACTCTTTATGTACGGTTCTCCCGAATTTATGCCTATTTTGTCCGGTTATATCGGTTTGATATTAATGGGCGCCGCGTTTATCGCCGTAGGTTTATTCATCTCGACGACAACGGAGAATCAAATTATTGCCGCAATCGGCGGTTTCGCTTTATCCCTGCTGCTTTGGGTAATAGGTTGGGGAGCGCATTATGCCGGTCCCACGCTTGGCGGCGCGTTAAATTATATCTCGATTATTAATCATTTCGAAGATTTTGCGCAGGGCGTTATAGACAGTACGCATGTTATATATTACATATTGTTTTCTTTTGTAGGACTCTATTTTTCGGTTAAAATGATTGAATCGGTCAAATGGCGCGCATAGCCATAACTT
>Ga0256833_1003549_pt1 | contig 10640 bp, 7 predicted proteins | sample 356284metaG_FD_190535 | JGI IMG/M metagenome (GOLD analysis project Ga0256833, IMG submission 190535) | Hydrothermal vent microbial communities from Mid Atlantic Ridge, Atlantic Ocean - 356-284 | ecosystem: Environmental > Aquatic > Marine > Hydrothermal vents | place: Atlantic Ocean: Mid...
CGGGGTGTGGGGTGCGGGAACCGGGCCGCGCGCGGTGCGGTCGCCTTTGCCTTCGGGCGGGGCAAAACCGTCGCCGGTCAACAGCTCCCGGGCCAGGGCCGCGTAGGCCCGCGCGCCCACCGACGAGGGCGCGTACGCGGCGATGGGCAGGCCGTGGGAAGGGGCCTCGGCCAAACGCACGCTGCGGGGGATGAGGCTTTGGAACACGGCCTTGCCGAAGTACGAGCGCACTTCTTCCACCACCTCCCGGCTGAGGCGGGTGCGTCCGTCGTACATGGTGATGACCACCCCGCGCACCTTGAGGCCCGGGTTGAGGGCTTCCCGCACCTTGCGGATGGTCTGCATCAGCATCCCCAGCCCCTCCAGGGCCAGATATTCGGCCTGCACGGGAATGATGACCCCGTGCTGCGCGGCCACCAGGCCGTTCAAGGTCAGCAGGCCCAACGACGGGGGGCAATCCAGGAAAATGTAATCGTAGCGCGCCAACGCGGGTTCCAACGCCTTGCGCAGCTTGCTCTCGCGCGCCAGCTCGTTGACCAGTTCCACTTCCGCGCCGGCCAGGCCGGGGGTGGCCGGCAGCAAGGAAATCTTCAGTTTGGGGTTGTAAAGGACATAGGAAGCCAGGGGCGCCACGCCCAAGAGCACCTCATAAGTGCCGCCGCGCACTTTGTATTTGTCGACGCCCAGGGAAGAAGTGGCATTGGCCTGGGGGTCCAAATCCACCAACAGGGTGCGGAAACCCCACTTGCCCAAAAAGGCACTCAAGTTGACCGCGGTGGTGGTTTTCCCCACCCCGCCCTTCTGATTGACCAAAGCATACACCCGAGCAGCCATACCTCGCCCTCACAGGCCGGGGGGAATGGGGCGCGGCACGCCCAACGCGGCTTCGATTTCTTCCGCGGTGGGCACACCGGCCAGGCCCGGCCGGGTGACCGATTGAGAAGCCAGCCAGGTGGCCCGCGCCAGCGCGTCCACGGGGTCGCGCGTCCAATAAAGGCGGGCGAAGAACACCGCGGCGAAAATATCGCCCGCGCCGGTGGGGTCGACCAGCGGCACCTGGGGCGCGTCCTGGTGGTAAACCCGGCCCTGCCAGTACAGGTCCGCGCCGGCCGCGCCCCGGGTGACTACCAGCACCCGGCATTGCCGGGCCAGTTCCGCGATGCGATTGGGGTCGCGGCCCAGGTCCTCTTCGCTCACCACCGCGGCCGCGCTGCGGGGCAACACATACGCGGCCTCGGGCCAGGGCCCCGGCCGCACCCGCCCCTCGGCATCCCACTCCCGCAGCCACCCCTGGGGCGTGAGCGCCACCATCCCCCGGGTGAAGACCTGCACCACGGCCGGTTCCACCTCTTGGGCCACCGGGGCCAGGTGGGCGATGGCCGCGGTGCGCCACGCCTGGGGCACATGATACGGGTGCAGCTGCGGCCCGCGCGCGGTCAGCCGCAACACCCGCCCCGCGTCGGTTTCTTCCAGCCGAAAAGTCGTCAGGGTGGGCGTTTCTACACCGGTGACCCACACGCCCTCGGCTTCCAGGGCCGCATAGTCGGCCGGGCCGCGATAGGCCGTGACCACCCCTACCCGCAGGCCCAGGCGCCGCGCGGTCAGCGCGGCATAGGCCACCGTGCCGCCGGGCCGCGAGGAACCGTCGGGCAACAGGTCCAGGGTCAAATGCCCGACCAGTACATAATCCACCAGGGGAACAGCATGGGGCCACATCATAGTTGTATTGTACCGCAAAGCCCGGCGCTTTGGGGCCGCTTTTGCGCGTTTTTTCACGAAGTTGACGCGCCGACCGGGCCCAAAGTGTGGTATGATACAGCCCGTTGCTTTTTCACGGAGCCCCATGGTCGTCTTCCCCGGGCGGCGAAAGGCCGCCTTTTTTGCTGGCCGATGGCCGAGGCTCCTCCCCCCGCTCGAAAGGAGCCTCGCCATGACCGACGCTTTTCGCGCCTTGGGGTTGGAACCGCGCCTGGCGGCCAACCTGCAAGCCTTGGGCTACACCGAGCCCACCCCCATCCAAAGTCAAGCCATTCCCCTGCTGCTGGCCGGGCACGATGTGCTGGGCCGCTCGCAAACCGGCACGGGCAAAACCGCGGCCTTCGGCCTGCCCCTGCTGCAAAGCATGGACCCCGCGGCCGCCCATGTGCAGGCCCTCATCGTCACCCCCACCCGGGAGCTGGCCTTGCAGGTCACCCAGGCCCTGCGGGATTACGCCCGGGGGCTGGGGGTGCCCATCGTGCCCGTGTACGGCGGCCAGGGCTACGGCCCCCAGCTGCGGGCCCTGCGCCGGGGCCGGGCCGCGGTGGTGGTCGGCACCCCGGGCCGCCTGCTCGACCTGCTGCAACGGGGCGCGCTGGACCTGACACGCGTGTGCTGGGTGGTGCTCGACGAAGCCGACGAAATGCTCAGCATGGGTTTCATCGACGACATCACCGCGTTGCTGGAAGCCACCCCTGCCAGCCGCCAGACCGCGCTGTTTTCGGCCACCCTGCCGCCGGCCGTGCGGCAGCTGGCCAGCCGCTACATGCGCCAGCCGCAGCACATCGCCATTCGGCCCACCGAAGTGACGGCCCAGGGCGTGACCCAAACCGCGTTTTGGGTTCACCCGCGCGATAAACTGGCCGCGCTCACCCGTCTGCTGGCCGCGCACCCCGTCACCACGGGCCTCGTCTTTTGCCGCACCCGGGCCACCACCCGGGAACTGGCCCAGGCCCTCAACGAGCACGGCTGGCCGGCCGCGGCCCTGCACGGCGACATGAGCCAGGCCGCGCGTGAAGAAGTCTTCGCCGCGGTACGCGAGGGTCGGGTGCACCTGCTGGTGGCCACCGATGTGGCCGCGCGCGGCCTCGACATCGCGCAGGTTTCCCATGTGGTCAACTACGACCTGCCCTTGGACCCCGAAGTGTACATCCACCGGGTGGGACGCACGGCCCGGGCCGGTAAAACCGGCGTCGCCTGGTCTCTGGTCACCCGCCGCGAAAAGGGCCTGTGGAAGCGCATCGAGCGCCGGGTGCGGCAGCGTATTGCCTTCGCGCCCTTGCCCTCGGAGCGGGACATCGCCCGGGCCCGGCAAGCGCGCCTGCAGCAACGCTTAGAAGCCGCGCTGCAAAACCCCAGCCCGGCCACCGCCGCAACCCGGCAGGTGCTGCACGCGCTGGTGGAAGCCGGCCACGACCCGCTGACCATCACCTTGGCCGCGCTGCAACTGGCCCAGGCCCACGAGCCCCGGCTCCAGCCTCTGCCTCTGGGGGAACCGGCGCCCGACGCGCGCCGCTCGCCGCGCGGCCCGCGCCCCCGCCGGGAACGGAGCCGCAAGCCCGAAGCCGACATGGTGCGCCTGGGCTTCGCGGCCGGCCGGGAGCACGGCCTGCGCCCCGGTGATGTGGTGGGCACCCTGGCCTATCAGGCGCAAATTCCCGGCCGCGTCATCGGCCGCATTCAAATCGGCGCCCAGGCTTCCTGGGTCGAGGTTCCTCAGGCCTATGCCGCACAGGTGTTGGAACACGGCGCGTTTCGCTGGGGCCGGCGCACGGTGCGCGTGTGGCTGTGGGAGGCCGCGCGGGTCAAGGCGTAGCCTGGGGCGTGGGGCCGGGCGTCGCCTGGGCTTCGGGCACGCCCAGCGCCAGCAGCGCCTGCGCGGCCGCGTCCAGCGGGGTAGAAACACCGTCCAACACCTGCAGCACGGCCCGCCGCAACGCGGCCGCGGCGGCCTCCCGCACGGCCAAAGGCGGCGCGGGCTGGGCCCGCTGCAGCCAGGGTTCCCAGGCCCGGGCCTGGGCCGCGCCCCAACCTTGCTGCAGCCCCGCGGAAGTGGTGGGCCACAGGCCCGCGGCCCGGGCCCAGGGCCCATTCCACCCCGCGGCCGTCACCCGACTCAGCCAGGCCAACGCCAGGTCTCGTCGGGCCGGGTCTTCGGTCAGCACGGCCCAGGCATACACCCGCATCATCAACGGCCCCGGGCCTTCAGGGCCGGGCAACGGCCCCCACTGCCAGCCGTCTTCCCCCACCACCGCCGCGCTCCACACCACCAACCCAATACCTTCGCCCTGCAAACCGCTCCACAGGGCGTTCATGTCATACCACAGCCGGGCGTCGGTGCGCAGCGCGTCGTTCCAGCGGGCCTGGACCAAAAATTCCAGCAGCGCGGCCAAAGGTTCGGCCTGCACCAGGCGGGGGCTGACGACCGAACCCGGCCGACCACCGGCGGCCAGGTAAAGGGCCCAGGCGCTCCAGGCCCGGGGGTCGCGCGCGGCCCAGGTCCAGGGCACAGGGCTGGCGGCCCATTCCTCCCAGGTGGTGGGCAGGGGCGGCTCCACGCTGGCCGGCCAGGCCAGCACCGGCGCTTCGGCGGCCACGGGATAGGCGAAGGGACGGTCGTGGTCCAACACGGCCTGCGCGGCAAAGGGATACCACCCGCCGACCGCGACCGCGGGCTCCAGCGGGGGCCAGCGTCGCTTGGCGCGCGCGGCTTCCAGCACATCCACCGGCGCGAGAATCAAATCGGGCGCGGCATCGGGGGCCGCGGTGCGGGCCCACAACGCGGCTTCGGGCACGCCACCCGGGCCCCAATCGGGTTTGACGCGCAGCTCCAGGGTCACGCCGTGCTGCAGGGCAAACTCGTCCCGGGCGCGCTGCAAAATCTTCCAGGCTTCGGGACGGGCCTCGGGGCCCAGGGACGCCGCGACCCACAGGCGCAAATCGGTGGGCGGCCCGGGCGTGGGCGTGGGCGCTTGGGTCGCGGTGGGGGAAGCCTGGGCCGCGGCGGGCGTGGGGGGCGCTGCGGGCAGACCGGCCAAGTTGGGCGCGGATGCGCAACCCACCAGCAGGGCCGCCAGCAGCCCCACGGCCAACCACACGCTACGCCAGGGGGTCACCGGGGGCCTCCAAAAGCTGGCGCAGCCAGCGGGCGGCTAAGGTGAGGTCGTCCAGGGCCACACTTTCGTGCGCGGCGTGCAAATTACGCACGGGCAGGCTGAGGGTAGCGGTGGGCAACCCCGCGGCCACCAGGGGCAACGAAGCCCAGCTGGGCTCCCGGTCGGGGGGCACCTCGGCCTGGGGGGTGAAGCCCACCTGAGCCGCGGCGCGCTGCAAAGCCTGCACCAGCCGCGGGTCCGCGGCCCGACCCCACTCGCGCAGGCGCACCGCGGGGCCGCGGCCCACCCCAGGGCCAGGCACCCGTTGGCCGGGCAGGTCCCCCGCGGGGGCGGGCATCACCCGCCAAGCCCAGGCGGGCTGCAGGCCAAACGCGGCCGGCGCGCTGCCGTGGCCGGGCACCTGCTCCCGGGCGGCGAACACCCAGGCCGTGGGGTGGGCGGGTTCCGCATGATGCAGGGCCCACAGCGCGACCAGCAACGCAGCCCGCACGCCCAAGGCTTTGCCCCACACCCGGCCCGCCCGCGCTACGGGGGCAGCATCCCACACGCCGGGGGTGCCCACGGGAACCGACGCCGCGGCCACATCGCACAGCCAGCCCCGCCAGCCCGCGTCGTCCGAGGCGTGGGGTTCCCGCACCAACACACCCAACGCGGCGTTGGCAAAACGCACGCGCGCCCCCGCGGGGCCGGGCAGGGGCGCGGGGCCCAAGGGTGCCAGGCGCACCCACCCCTGCGTCGGCCCCTCCTGGCTCAGAAAGCCCACCTCATCCAGCGGGGCCACCACCACGGCCCGGGGTTGACGGTCGGGTTCCCGCAGCACGATGAGATTGCCCAACCCATCGACCCGGGCCGTCGCGCCGGCGGGCAAATGGGCCTGCAGCCAGGCCCGCAACGGGGCTTCGTAGCCCGGCGGCGCGTCGATGCGGCTCAATTCCAGCAGCAAAGCCGAAAAATCGTCGAGTTTCATGGGGTTTGCTCCAACACGGCGGGGGTGAGGGCCTGCAGCGCGGCCCACAGCCAGTGGAACGCGGCCCGCCAATCGGCGTAGCGCATGGCTGCCACGGGGCTGTGTAGCCCCCGGGCGGGCACCGACACCGACAGGCTGGGGATGCCCGCGGCCTGGATGTGCATGGCCCCGGCGTCGGTGGAACCGCCCCCGGCCTGACGCAGCTGATAAGGCAGGCCGTAGCGCTCGGCCACGGTGCGGAAGTGCCGCACCAGCCGCGGGTCCGAGATGGTGCGGCGGTCGGCCAGGTAGAGGGCCGGGCCCCGGCCCAAGCGGGTGTTGGGGAAGGGGTAGGGCCGACCGTCGGGGCCCACGAAGTCGCGGGCCGGGGTGCAGTCCAAAGCGATGGCCAGGTCGGGCTGCAGCGCGTGGGCCGCGATACGTGCGCCCCGCAGGCCCACTTCCTCTTGCACGGTGAAGACGGCCCACAGGTCCAGGTGGGGCGGCGCGTGGCGCACCAGTTCCACCAAAGTGACCACGCCAACCCGGTCGTCTAAGGCCTTGGCGAAGATGGTGTCGCCTTCCCGGCGAAAGGGAGTGGCGAAGGCCGCGTACTGGCCAGGGGTCGCGGGCGGGTCGTGGGGCCCGAAGTCGATGCGCAAATCGTCCCAGGCGGGCAGGCGCGCGCCGCCCTTGAGCAGGTGCACGGGCGCGCTGCCGATGACGCCTACCCGGCGCTCGGGGCCAACCCACACTTTTTGCCCCAAGGCGGTGGCGGGTTGCAGGCCACCCACGGGCCGAAAGCGGTAAAGGCCCGGTCCCGTGCGCTGGGTGAGCATGAAGCCCACTTCGTCCAGGTGCGCGGCCAGCATGACCCGCAGGGGGCGTTGGCTGCGGTGGGCCTCGGCCGGGCGGTGGACGAAGAGGTTGCCCATGCTGTCGGTGGTGATGCGGTCGGCGAAATCCCGCAGGGCGCGGCGCACCAGGCGGCGGGCCGGGCCCTCCGCGCCCGAGACCGCGACGGCTTCGGTGAGCGCCCGCAGCAGGCGCACGGCACGTGGAGGAAAGGGCGGAAGGGTAGCAGGCATCATGCGCCTCACAAGGCCAAAGGATGCGGGTATTATACCGTGGGAAGGGGAGGCCCACCGGGAGAGGCCGCGCGCAGCCCGGGCCCCAAGTCGACGCTACGCGAGGGAGGAAACCGGCGCGCGGCCCATTTTTTGCGGTACAATCTAAAGCCCGTTGTTTTCATCGCCTTGCGAGAGGTCGCCATGTCGTCGTTGTTCTTCTTGTATGGCCCCCCGGGAGTGGGGAAAAGCACGGTGGGCCAGGTGGCCGCCCAGGCGTTGGACCTGCCTTTCGTGGATTTGGACGCCGAAATCGCCCGGGCCGCGGGGCGCGATATTCCCGCGCTGTTCGCCGCAGAAGGTGAAGCCGGCTTTCGCCAGCGGGAGGCCGCGGCCCTGCGGGAGGTCGTCGAACGCTATCGCGGCACCCGGGGCGCGGTGGTGGCGTTGGGCGGCGGCGCGTTGCTCGACCCGGCCAACCGCCGCCTGGCGCAGCAGGCCGGGGTGGTGGCCCTGCTCACGGCCCGGCCCGAAACCTTAGTGGCCCGTCAGGCCGCGCAGCCCGGCGGGCGTCCCCTGGCCCCCAGCGCCGAAGCCCTGCACGCGCTGCTGCGCGGCCGGGCCGAGCATTACGCCTCCTTCCCGCGCCAGGTGAACGCCGACGACGCGTCCCCCGAAGCCGTGGCCTGGGAAGCGCAAATCGCCTGGGGCGCATTCCGCCTGCGGGGCATGGGCCCGGCTTACGACCTGCGGGTGCGGCCCGGCATGGCCTACGATTGGGCCGCCGCGCTGCGCCCCTGGCTGCACCCCATGCCCACCGCGCTGGGCATCCTCACCGACCGCCATGTGCACGGCTTTCACGCCGCGGCCCTGCTGCGCACGCTGGAATCCTTAGGCCCCGAGGCCTCGGTGCATGTGTTGGCCCCAGGCGAGGCCAGCAAGACCTTAGGCCCGCTCACCCAGGTGTGGGAAATCTGGTTCGCCGCCGGCCTGGACCGCAGCAGCCTGGTTTTGGCCCTGGGCGGCGGCGTGGTGGGCGATTTGGCCGGCTTCGCCGCGGCCACCTACATGCGCGGCCTGCCGTGGGTCAATCTGCCCACTTCCCTCATGGCCATGGTCGACGCGGCCGTGGGCGGCAAAACCGGCATCGACCTGCCCCAGGGCAAAAATCTGGTCGGCGCGTTCCACCCCCCGCGCGCGGTGCTGGCCGACCCCAACCTGCTGCGCACTTTGCCCGCGGAGCACTGGCGCTATGGCCTGGCCGAGGTGGTCAAGCACGCGCTCATCGCCGGCGACACCACCCTGCTCGCCTGGGTGGAAGAAGGCCTGCCGGCCCTGCAACGCCGCGCCGATGCGCTGGTGCGCCGCGCGGTGGCCGTCAAGGTGCGCATCGTCAACCAGGACCCCTACGAACGCCAGGGCCTGCGGGCCCAGCTCAATGCCGGGCACACCGTGGGCCACGCCATCGAAGCCGCGCTGGACTACGCCTACCCGCACGGCGCGGCCGTGGCCGTGGGGCTGGTGGTGGAAGCCGCGCTGGCCGCGGCCCTGAACCTGGCCCCCCGCAACTGGCCCTACGAGGTGGCGGCCTGGCTGCACGGCCTGGGCCTGCCTACCCGCATTCCCGCGGAAGTGGGATGGCGCGCCTTTCGCCACGCGCTGCAGCACGACAAAAAACGCCGCGCCCGGCAGGTGCGCTTCGCGCTGCCCCTCGCGGTGGGGCAGGTGCAAACGGGCCTCACCGTGCCCGAGGCGACCCTGCAGGCGGTGTGGGAGGCCTGGCATGACTGAGGGCCCCTGGTCCCTGGCGGCCTGGGAGGCCCTGGTGGACCAACGCTTCCCCGCGGCCCATGTGCTGCAAACCGCGGCCTGGGCCCGGCTCAAAACCGAGTTCGGCTGGCAGGCCACGCCCTTCGTGGTCGACGACGCGGCCGCGCTGGTGCTCTGGAAGGCCCTGCCGTTGGGCTTTTCCTTCGGCTATGTGCCCAAAGGCCCCTTAGGCCCCTGGAGCCCGGCCCTGTGGCAGCGCATCGACGCCGAAGCCCGCCGCCGTCGCGCGGTCTTCCTCAAGGTGGAACCCGACCTGTGGGAAGACCAGGCTCCCCCGGCCTGGCGCACGGCCCCCCCGCAAGGCTTCCGCCCCTCGCCCCACAGCGTGCAGCCCCCCCGCACCATCGTGATTGACCTGCGGCCCGACGAAGACGAGCTTTTGGCCCGCATGAAGCAGAAAACCCGCTACAACATCCGCCTGGCCCGCCGCAAGGGTGTGACCGTGCGTCCCTGGGACGATGTGGACCGCTTCTACGACATGCTGCAGGTCACGGCCCAACGGGACCGGTTTCCCCTGCACCCCCGGGCCTACTACCGGCGGGCCTATGCCCTGTTTCACCCCCGGGGCCAGGCCCAGCTGCTGGTGGCCGAATATGAAGGCGAGCCCCTGGCCGCGCTCATGGTCTTTCGCCGGGGGCCCCGGGCGTGGTATTTCTACGGCGCGTCGTCCAACCGGCACCGCAACCGTATGCCCACCTATTTGCTGCAGTGGGAAGCCATGCGCTGGGCCAAAGCCCAGGGCGCGGTGGAATACGACCTGTGGGGCATTCCCGACGCGGACGAGGCGCAGCTGGAAGCCCAATTCACCCAACGCCGGGATGGGCTGTGGGGGGTATATCGCTTCAAGCGCGGCTTCGGTGGGCAGGTGCGGCGGGCCTTGGGCCCGTGGGACCGGGTCTACCGGCCCTGGCTGTATCGTCTGTATTTGTGGCGGGTGCGTTCCCCTCGGTGAGGTGTGCCATGCGTCCAACGGTGAACATTCTGGTGGTGGGCGCGGGGCTGCAAGGCGCCGCGGCCGTGCATTTTTTGCTGCGGGAACCGCGCGTGGGCCGGGTGTGGGTGGCCGATGTGCGCGGTGAGGCCCTGGCCGCGTTGCAGGCGCGGGAACCGTCGCCGGCGCTGCGGGTGCTGCAAGCCGATGCCGGCCGCGCGGCCGAGGCCTTTGCGCCGGCCTGGGAAGACGACCTGGCCGCGGTGGTGGCGTTGGTTCCGCCGGAGCAACGGGCCGCGGTGGCCGAGGCCGCGGTGGCCCGCGGGGTGCACTATGTGGATGCGTCGTACCCCATGCCCGCGCTGCGCGCGCTGGCCGACCAGGCCGCGGCCCGGGGGGTGGCCCTGCTGCCCGAAATGGGCCTCGACCCGGGCCTGGATTTGTTGCTTTCGCAGCATTTGCTGCGCGGGCTGGAACGGGTGCGGGTGTGGCGGGTGTTCGGCGCGGGCGTGCCCGAGCCCCAGGCCGCGACGCCGCCGCTGCGCTACAAGATTTCGTGGACCTTTGCCGGGGTGCTGGCCGCGTATCGCCGCCCGGCCCGGGTGGTGCGCGCCGGCCGCCCGGTGTCGGTTCCCCCCGAGGCCCTGTTCGCCCCCGAGCACTGTTTTCGCTATGTCATGCCCGCCTTGGGCGAGATGGAAGCCTACCCCAACGGCGATGTGACCCGCTACCTGGACGCCTTAGGCCTGACGGGCCAGGTGTGTGAGGCCGGGCGCTTTTCGCTGCGCTGGCCCGGGCATTGCGCGCTGTGGCGCGCGTGGAGTCAGTTGGGCTTTTTGGACGACCAGCCCCTGATGGTGGACGATGCGGCCATCGCGCCCCGGCGCTTTTTGCAGGCCCTGCTGGAACCCCAGTTGCAGTACGCGGCCCACGAGCGAGACATCGCGCTGGTGCGGGTGGAAGTAGAAGGCGACGCGCAGGGCCAGGCCGTG
>Ga0256833_1003550_pt1 | contig 10639 bp, 9 predicted proteins | sample 356284metaG_FD_190535 | JGI IMG/M metagenome (GOLD analysis project Ga0256833, IMG submission 190535) | Hydrothermal vent microbial communities from Mid Atlantic Ridge, Atlantic Ocean - 356-284 | ecosystem: Environmental > Aquatic > Marine > Hydrothermal vents | place: Atlantic Ocean: Mid...
CAGCAGGTGATACGCGAGGGAAAAAGAGCCAGCCTCGACGACCTGCCCATCCAGACCTGCTGGCCCGGCGAGCCGGCGCCCCTGATCACCTGGCCACTGGTCATCACCCGCCCGCCGGAGACGGCGCCGGACGATGCCACAGCCTGCAACATCGGCGTCTATCGCATGCAGAAGCTGGGTCCGCACACGGCCATCATGCGCTGGCTGGCCCATCGCGGTGGCGCGGCCCACCATCGGGCCTGGCGGGCCCGTGGCGAGGACATGCCCGTCGCCATCGCCATCGGTGCCGATCCTGCCACCATCATGGCCGCCGTGACCCCGGTGCCGGAGACCCTGGGCGAGTATGTCTATGCCGGTCTGCTGCGCCGACGCCGCAGCGATCTGGTGCCCGCCGTCAGCCAGCCGATCCTGGTGCCGGCCAGTGCCGAGATCGTGCTGGAAGGCATCGTCTCCGTCCGGGAAACCGCCCTGGAAGGCCCCTATGGCGACCACACCGGTTACTACAATGCGGCGGAGCCCTTCCCGGTCTTTCATCTGACCGCCATCACCATGCGTCGCGATGCTGTCTATCACACCACCTACACGGGCCGTCCGCCGGACGAACCCTCGGTGATGGCAGAGGCCATGAACGAGGTGCTCCTGCCCCTGCTGCGGCAACAGTTTCCGGAGATCCTGGATTTCTGGCTGCCACCGGCCGCCTGCTCCTATCGCCTCGGCATCGCCCGCATCCGCAAGCACGTGCCCGGCCAGGCCCGCCGCCTGATGATGGGCCTGTGGAGCTTCCTGCCGCAATTCACCTATGTCAAGCTGCTCATCGTCGTGGATGCGGACATCGATGCCCGGAACTGGGACGATGTGATCTGGGCGCTCGCCACCCGCTTCGATCCTGCCCGCGACGCGCTCGTCGTGCCGGATACCCCCATCGACTACCTGGATTTCGCCTCGCCGCGCGAGGGACTGGGAGGCAAGCTGGGCCTCGACGCCACCACCAAGATCGGCAGCGAGACGGATCGCGAATGGGGCCGCCCCCTGAAGATGGACGGGAAGGTGGCGGAGAGAATTGAATCGATCTGGCAGGATCTCGGCCTGACCCCTTGACGGAAAAGGACATTCCCGAAACGGAGAACAACCGCATGACCAGCCCCCCGCCCTCCCTGTCGGCAACCTCGGAATCGCCGGTCTGCCATCGCGTGCTTGTCGGCATCACCGGTGCGTCCGGCGCCATCTATGGCCAGGCCGTGCTGGAGATTCTCGCCGACCTGCAGTCCGTGGAAACCCATCTCGTCATCACCGCGGCCGGTCGCCGCACCATTGCCCACGAGCTGGACATGCCCCTGCGCCGGCTCGAGACACTGGCCGATGCCGTGCATGACGTACGCGATATCGGCGCCCCACCCGCTTCCGGCAGCTTTCCCCTGCATGGCATGATCGTGGCCCCCTGCTCCGTGCACACGCTGGCCGCCATTGCCTGTTGCCAGGCCGACAACCTGCTGCTGCGCGCCGCCGATGTCTGCCTGAAGGAACGCCGCCCCCTTGTCCTGATGCTCCGTGAAACGCCCCTGCACCTGGGGCACATCCGCGCCATGGCCGCCGTGACGGAGATGGGCGGTATTGTCTTTCCGCCCGTGCCGGCCTTCTATGACCGCCCCCGGACCCTGGCCGACATCGTCCGCGCCAGTGCCCTGCGTGCCCTGCGGCTGCTCGGACTGACCGACGTCGCTGCCGGCATCCGTCCGTGGTGCGGCAGGCCCTGACGACGGCCCTTCACCCCTGCAGCGGCCAGAACAGGAGAATGGCCGGCACGCTCACCAGCAGCACGATCAGTTCCAGCGGCAGGCCCATGCGCCAGTAGTCGCCGAAGGCATAGCCGCCCGGTCCCATGATGATGGTGTTGTTCTTGTGACCGATGGGCGTGAGAAAGGCGCAGGAGGCGGCCACCGCCACGCCCATGAGCATCGTGTCCGGGTTCACCGCCAGCGCCTGGGCCACCTGCACCGCCACCGGTCCGGCCACCAGCACCGTGGCCACGTTGTTCAGCACGTCGGAGAGCGTCATGGTGACCACCATGATCACCAGCAGGACCATGACGGGTGACAGCCCCGCCGTGACCTTCAGGATACCCTGCGCGATCAGGGCAGTGCCGCCCGAGGATTCCAGGGCGGCCCCGATGGGAATGAGGGCGGCCAGCAGCACGATCACCGGCCATTCCACGGCATCGTAGACCTGCGACAGGGACACGATGCGCAGCAGCACATAGGCCACCACCACGGCCGCCAGCGCCACCGGCAGATAGACAAGCCCCAGGGAGGCAGCCAGAATGGCCGCGGCAAACAGGCCCACGGCCAGGGCCGCCTTCTGCCGCTGCGGCACGGTGATGCTCTCGCCCCTCCGCTCCAGGGGCAGCGCCCCCATCCAGCGGATGGTTTCCTCCAGCACGTTTTCCGGCCCCAGCAACAGCAACAGGTCACCGGCGCGGATCCGCGTCTTTCGCACCCGGCCCTTCACCTTCCGCCCGTGACGCGAGATGCCCACCAGGATCACGCCATGCCGGGCCAGCAGGCGCATGTCCTCCGCCGACCGGTTGACGATACGCGCCTCGCGCGGCACCACCGCCTCCATCATCGTCACCGTGTCGGCCAGCAGCGCGCCATGCTTGCGCGAGCGCGAGAGGTCCAGCTTCAGCGTGGCCGCCAGCTGCTCCAGCCCCTCGGGCGCCCCCTCGATCACCAGCACGTCCCCCTTGCGGATTTCGGCGTTCGCCGGACGCCTTTCCCGTCGCCCCCGCCGCACCAGGGCCACCAGCCACACGTCGCTCTCCTCGGCAACGGCCTTCAGCGCGCGAAAGGTCTGGCCAATGGCCGGCGATCCTTCCGGCACCAGCACTTCCATCACGTAGTCGTGCCCCTCCCCCGACCGGATCGCCCCCGCTCCATCCCGCGGCTTCAGCAGCCGCCAGCCGACAAGGGCCACGAAGGCGATGCCCGCCACGGCCACGGGCACCCCCACCCAGGAGAAGTCGAACATGCCATAGGGCGCCCCCAGCGAATCCTCGCGGAACTGGGCCACCACGATGTTGGGCGGCGTGCCGATCATGGTGGTCATGCCACCGAGGATCGTGGCGAAGGAGAGCGGCATGAGGGTGAGCGCCGGCGAGCGTTTCGCCCGCCGCGCCGCCTGGATGTCCACCGGCATCAGCAGGGCGAGGGCCGCCACGTTGTTCATGAAGGCGGAGAGAAAGGCGCCAATCCCGCCCATCACCGTTATGTGCCAGGCAAGCGGCCGCTCCGGCTTCACCAGGCGCCGGGTGAGCATCTCGATGGCGCCCGACTGCGCCAGTCCCCGCGAGACGACGAGCACCAGCGCGATCACGATCACGGCCGGATGGCCGAAACCGGAAAAGGCCGCACCCGTGTCCACCACCCCCAGCAGAACGGAGACCACCAGGGCCCCGAAGGCCACGAGGTCATAGCGCCAGCGCCCCCACAGCAGCAGCGCCAGCACGCCGCCCATGACGAGAAACAGAGCCCCCTGCTCGTAGGTCATTGCCCTTGCGAATGTCCCCTGTGCCATGCTGTCAGCGGGTCGAGCCCCCGTCGGCCATCATCCTGCCACGGCAGGCGGCGACGGTCCATGCCGCAGGCCCGGCCCTGGTCCGGCAGAAAGAGAGGCCGCCCCAGGGGCGGCCTTCGTGAAGTTCTGGCAGGCATTGCAAACAGACCATGCTGACGGTTGCAGCGTCGTCGCAATCGGTCACGAGAGTGCTGTCTCGCAAGACATTCGCAAGGACGTATCCCTTCTCCCGCGTCTTGCCGGCTTGCCTGGCCGGCGTCTCCCTCTCCCCGCTTGGCCTGGGTAAACGAAATCATAATCGGCCGTTTTCCTCAACCCGTTTCTTAACGAATGGTTAACGGCACGGCCGGCGACCATGCCCAGCGTGTCGCCACGCTGCCGGCCCCGTGTCTCCTGCCCGTTCCATCCTGCCGAAGGGATCGCCCCTGCCGCTTGACAGCCCGCCAGACGACTGCCACACACCGGCCGGATCTTCGATCCATCGCCTCATCGGCCAGACAGGCAGGAACACGTCCATGAGCAAGCGTCGCCCGCCACTGCCCTTCAGGGAGATCACCGGCCGCAGCGGCCGTCGCGGTTTCGAGCTGGACCCTGCCGTGCTCAACGATCGCACGGACATCATCAGCTTCCTGCGCACCCGCCGCTCCACCGAGCCCGGCGCCATGACCGGCCCCGGCCCCGACGCGGCAGACATCGAGACCATGCTGGAGATCGCCACCCGCGTGCCGGACCACGGCAAGATGGAACCCTGGCGTTTCATCGTGCTGCAGGGCGAGGGCAAGGCGCGCTTTGCCGACATCGTCGCCCGCCGCTGGCAGGCGATCGAGCCGGCAACACCGCTCACCGACAAGCGCGCCCAGGTAGACCTGTTCCGCCGCATCCCCCTGGTCATCGTGGTGGTGGGCCGCACGCAGCCCCATCCGAAGATCCCGGAGTGGGAACAGCGCCTGTCCGTCGGTGCCGCCTGCATGAACCTGCTGCTCGCCGCCCAGGCCCTGGGTCATGCCGCCCAGTGGCGCTCCGGCTGGACCGCGGAGGACGAGGAGATCATGAAGGCCCTTGGCGTCAGGCCGGATCAGGGCGAGTTCATCGCCGGCTTTTTCTTCATCGGCAGCCGTGATCCCGCAGCCCCGCCGGCGGAGGACCGACGCCGCCCGTTCTGGCAGGATCTCGTCACCTGGTGGTCCGGCCCGCCCGCCGAGAACGGAAAAAGGGACAAGGACTGAGGAGAAAGGGAGGAAAGAGGACAGGCGCGCATGGGAAAGGAAACGGGGGCAGAAGGAACGACGACGCAGGACAGGGAGCAGGCGGCAATCCGTGCCGTCGTCTTCGACAAGGACGGCGTGATCGTGGATTTCGACCGCACCTGGACACCGGTCATCAGGGAGGCCGCTCGCCGCCTCGCGCGCGGAGACGAGAACCGCGCCACCGAGCTTCTGATGCAGGTGGGCTATGACCCGGGCACCGGCACCTTTGCCCCCGGCTCCGTGTGGGCGGCCGGCACCAACGAGGAACTGCTCGCCGTCTGGCTGCCGCAGGCGGATGCGCAGGTTCGCCGCGCCTTTCTCGACATGATGGCCGCGCTCTGCGAGGAAAGGACGCCTGTCCCCGTCGTCGATCCGGCCCTGATGCGCCATGCGCTGACCGCCCTGCGCGCCCGCGGCCTTGCCCTCGCCCTGGTCACCAACGACACCACCGTATCCGCCCGTGGTGCCCTTGAACATTTCGGTCTGCTCGACCTGTTCGATTTCGTTTGTGGCTTTGACGCCGTCCCGCGCCCCAAGCCGGCACCGGATCCCGTGCTGGCCTTCGCGGAGGCCGCCGGCATCGAGCCGGCCGCCATGGCCGTGGTCGGCGACAACCGCCACGATGCCGAAATGGCCCGGGCCGCCGGCTGTGGCCTGATCATCGGCGTGCTCTCCGGCACCTCCGATGCCGCCACCCTTGCCTCCCTGTGCGACATCGTTCTGCCGGACATGCAGGCCGCCGCTCATCACATCGCCACCCTGTGCGACGGAAAGGCCAAGGATACGCAATTGACCCCGCGCCCTCTCCGGCGCTATGGCTGATGCTGCCCGAGCAGCGTTCCGTTTGAAGGGACTGAAAGCGACTCCGGATGCGGTCGACCCAAACCGGGGACCAAGGCCGGAAGCTGCTTGCAGGCCGTTTGAACGGTTCCTGCCTCGCCGGCAGGGAGCGGGCCGTTTGGCCACGGAAAGGCCGCGCCGCTCCCGGCACTGGAAACGGAAAGGATCATCCGCGCTTCCGTGACAACGAGGAGGAATCGGATCATGCAGAAGATCGTTCTGGCCATCGTCACGCTGGGACTGTCGGCCCTGCCGGCCCTTGCGCACACGGGCCACCTCATGGATGACGGCAGCGGCCACGAGCACATCACCGGGCTTCTCGCGATCGGCGCCGCGCTGGGCATCGCCGCCGGGGCGGCAGGTCTTGCGCTTTTCCGCCGGGTCCGGGCCCGTCGTCGCGCCTGAACGGCCACACTGACCATCACAAGAACAGCCAGCCCGGCCCGGAAACCGGGGCCGGTTACGGAGTTTTCCGACAATGATCGCCATGGCGGCCCGGCTCGCCGCCATGGCCGGATGCATTCTTCATCCGCGCACCGGCTCCTGCCCCATCGGCCGGTGCCATCATTGGCTTGCAAGCGGGAATGTCAGCCATGACGGAAAGGATTGGCCTCATGATCTGCGGCCATGGCAGCCGCGACGAACAGGCGGTGGCCGAATTCGCCAGCCTGGCGCATAAGGTGCGCGAGACGGTGGGCCACGAGTGGCCGGTGGCACACGGCTATCTGGAATTTGCCCGTCCCGTCATCCGCGAGGGCCTGGACGCCCTCCGCGCAAAGGGCTGCACCCGCATCCTGGCCGTGCCCGGCATGCTGTTTGCCGCCGGCCATGCCAAGAACGACATCCCCAGCGTGCTCAACCGCTATGCCGCCGAACACGGCCTTCGCATCGACTATGCCCGCGAGCTGGGCCTTGATCCGGCCATGCTGCAGGCGGCGGCCGACCGCATCCGCCAGGCCATGGCCACGGCCGGCGATCATGTGCATGTGCACGAGACCCTGCTCATGGTGGTGGGGCGCGGCTCCTCCGATCCCGATGCCAATTCCAACGTCAGCAAGCTGACCCGCATGCTGCAGGAGGGCTTCGGCTTCGGCTGGGCGGAGACAGCCTATTCCGGTGTCACCTTTCCGCTCGTGGGGGCGGCACTGGACCATGCCGTGCGTCTGGGTTTCCGGCGCATCATCGTCTTTCCCTGGTTCCTGTTCACCGGCATCCTCGTGCAGCGCATCTATGACGCCGCCGATGCGGCCGCTCGCCGCCATCCCGAGGTGGAGATCGTCAAGGCCTCCTATCTGAACGATCATCCGAAGGTCGTGGAAACCTTCATTCGCCGCGCCCGCGGAATTCTCGAAGGTGACACGGCCATGAACTGCGCCCTGTGCAAGTATCGCACGCAGATCCTCGGCTTCGAACACCAGGTGGGCGAGCCCCAGATGAGCCATCACCACCACGTGGAGGGAATCGGCACGGGACACCCCCATCATGATCATGCCCACTACCTGGAAGACTCATCAACAGAAGACGGCAATCATGAGTTGACATCCCTTGATGAAAGTCATACTCGCCCAAATGGTGATGGACTAGCGTTTTCGAAAGACGATAGACTGACGTCAGGTCACCTGAAGGGAGCTCGGATCGGCAAGGCGGGGGGCACGGAAGGCGGCAGGCATGATCATGGCCATGCGCATCACCATGATGCACATGATCACCATGCGCACCATGCCCATCATCACCACCATCATGCCCCCTATCCGCATGCCGACCACCCGCTGGGGCCGCGTTCGTTGCGACGGGAGAAATGATGGCGTTCCTGAACGATCCGGAAGAGATCTATCGACGATCCTTCGAGATCATCGAACAGGAAACCGATCTGTCGGCATTGCCTGAGGAGGTGCGCTGGATCGTTCTGAGAGTGATTCATGCCTGCGGCATGCCGGAGATTGCGGAGGACCTCCGCATCGATCCCGAATTGCCCGCGGCCGTTCACGGAGCCCTGGCGGCAAAACGCCCCGTCTTCGTGGACGTGCGCATGGTCGAATGCGGCATCATCCGCCGCTTTCTGCCGGAAGGCACCGAGATCCGCTGTTACATCGACGATCCCGAGACCATCGCGCGCGCCCGCAGACTGAAGGTCACCCGTGCCGCCGCGGCCACTGCATTGTGGCGCACGGATCTGCAGGATGCCGTCTGCATCATCGGTAACGCGCCCACGGCCCTGTTCACCCTCCTGGAAATGCTGGACAACGGCGCCCCCACACCGGCCGCCATCATCGCCTTTCCCGTGGGGTTCGTGGGCGCGGCCGAATCCAAGGAGGAGCTGAACCGCAACCCGCGTGGGGCCCGCATCGCCACCCTGCTCGGCCGTCGCGGCGGTGCGGGCATGGCGGCTGCCGCCTTCAATGCCATTCTCGCCGGGCAACGGAAAGCGGGAGAGACGGCATGAAGACGGAAACCGACACCGCTCCCCTGCAACGGCCGCCCCTCGTGGTCATCGGCATGCAGGCTGACGGCATGAACAGCCTGCCGCTGCCGGCGGCCCGCGAGCTGTTCCGGGCCGATGTGATCTACACCTCGCATCGCCTGGCCGCGCTGCTGCCGGCCGATCTCTCTGGCCGTGTGCAGACCTGGCCCCGGCCCTTTTCCGTGCTCGGCGAGGAAATCGTCGCCCACCGCGATGCGGGTCGCCGGGTGGTGGTCGTGCTTACCGGCTCGCCCTTCTGGTTCGGGGCCGGTCCCCTGCTTGCCCGCCATGTGCCACCGGAGGAGATGCGCGTCTATCCCGCTCCCTCCGCCTTCTCCCTGGCCGCTGCCCGGATGGGCTGGGCGCTGCAGGATGTCTGCACCCTTTCGCTGCATGGCCGGCGCAGCCTCTGCATCGAGCGGCACATGCTGCCCGGGGTGCGCATGCTCGTCATCGGCGAGGACGGATCCACGCCGCTCAAGGTGGCGCAGCGCCTTGTGCGCCGTGGCTTTGGCAACAGCCGCATCACCGTGCTGGCCCACATGGGCACGGAACGCGAAAGCCGCGAGAATGTCGAGGCCCGTGAACTGGTGGCCTCGGCCCGGGAGGATTTCCCGGCCTTCCACATGCTGGCCGTGGAGGTGATCGCCGGGCCCGAGGCCCGGATCTGGCCCCTGGCCCCGGGCCTGCCGGACGAGGCCTTCATCCACGACGGCCAGCTCACCAAGCGGGATGTGCGTGCCGTCACCGTGTCCAGCCTGCAGCCGCGTCCTCATGCCGTATTGTGGGATGTCGGTGCCGGCTGTGGGTCCGTGGCCATCGAGTGGCAGCGCATCGCCGGCCCGCTTGCCCGCAGCTTCGCCATCGAGGCCAGCGAGACCCGCTGCCGCTTCATTGCCGAGAATGCCGACCGGCTGGGCGCCATCGGGCTGAAGGTGGTGTGTGGCAAGGCGCTGGATGTCCTTGACGAACTGCCGCCGCCCGATGCCGTCTTCATCGGCGGGGATGCACGCAGCGAAGCCCTGTTCGATGCGTGCTTGGCGGCCCTGCGCCCTGGCGGCGTGCTGGTGGCCAATGCCGTATCCATCGAGGGCGAAACGGCCCTCATGCGCCGGCACGAGACCCTGGGCGGCGAGCTTGTGCGCATTGCCGTCGAGCATGCGGCGCCCCTGGGCGGCCTCCGGGCCTTCCGCCCGGCCATGCCCGTCACCCAGCTGCGCATCGTCAAGGGCCGCGCGGCCTGATAGGCCGGATGCATCTGAAACACGCAGACAACGCCACGGATCACCAACGTGGGGATGCGTGACCATGCGCCCCGTGACGTGGCCACATTCAACCGTTATCCTTCTGCGCATGGGACAGGATGAACGCCGTGCGCGTCTGCGAGGGGGAAGCGCTCATGAAGGGCACCTTCCATGGTCTGGGGCTTGGCCCCGGCGATCCGGAACTCGTCACGCTCAAGAGCTGGCGGCTCATCTCCTCCGTGGAGGTGATCGCCTGGCCCGTGGGGCCGTCGGGGCGCGCCCGGGCCCGCGAGGTGGTCGATCCCCTGCTGCCCGATGATGTGATCACCCTGCCCCTTTCCATCCCCTTCGGCGAGAAAGGGGCAGCGCTCGAGGCCGCCTACGATGCCGCCGCCCGCCGCATTGCGGACCATCTGGACGAGGGACGCGATGTCGCCTGGCTGTGCCTGGGCGACCCGCTGTTTCATGGCACCTACGTGCCGCTGGCCGCGCGCCTGGCGGAGAGCTACCCCGTGCGCGCCGTGCCGGGCGTCATCGCCCCGGTGGCCGCCGCGGCCGTTCTGGGCCGGCCGCTCGCCATGGGCAGCGGCATCTTCAAGGTCCTGCCTGCCACCACCGATGCCGAGCGCCTGAAGGCGGAACTCGCGACCGGCCCGGCCACCATCGCCTTCATCAAGACCGGCAGACACGGCCCGGCCCTGCGCACCATGATCGACGAAGCCGGGCTGGCCGACCACGCCTGGGCCGTGGCCGACATTGGCCGTCCGGAACAGCGCGTGCTGCCCATGGCCCAGCTGGACGAGAGCGATCTGCCCTACTTCTCCACCATTCTCGTCTTTCCGCCGCAAGCCTGAGCGGCTGCACCTGCGGCTGATTTGAGAACGGAGACGCCGGCAAGGCCCCACCATGACCGACCGTTTGGAGCAGCACGCCCCCCCGGCCCGAAGGCCAGTTGCCGTCATCGCGCCAGCGCACGCACGCGCAACGGCCGAACGCCTGGCAGAAGCACTCGCGGCCCGCCTGGTGGTGCCGAAGGAAGGCGCTTTGGCCTCGGCCTTGCGGGAAAGCTTCGTGCAGGGAGAAACCATCGTGGCCCTCTGTGCCACCGGCCTGGTGGTGCGCACGCTCGCCCCCCTGCTGGCGGACAAGTGGCAGGACCCGCCCGTCCTCTGCCTGTCACCGGACGGGCGTCACATCGTCCCCCTCCTTGGCGGCCACCATGGCGCCAACGGTCTGGCCCGACGCATCGCCGCCCTGACAGGGGGGCAGGCCGCCAT
>Ga0256833_1003551_pt1 | contig 10637 bp, 13 predicted proteins | sample 356284metaG_FD_190535 | JGI IMG/M metagenome (GOLD analysis project Ga0256833, IMG submission 190535) | Hydrothermal vent microbial communities from Mid Atlantic Ridge, Atlantic Ocean - 356-284 | ecosystem: Environmental > Aquatic > Marine > Hydrothermal vents | place: Atlantic Ocean: Mid...
CAGAAATTTCTTCCTCCCCTAAAATACTAGCCAGGGGATCATCATTTTCTTCAGAAGGAGGTGGGGGCTTTTCTTCTTTAGGAGCAGATTGGGGTTCTTCTGGGGGTTCTTCTTTGGAGGTCTCCGAAGCCTCTTCTTCCCTGGTTTCTTCAGAGGCTCTTTGGCCTTTTTCTTCTTTTTGGGAAGGTTCTGCCTGCTCGGAAGAATTTTCTCCGTTTATAGGGGGGTCCTTTCCCTCTTCCTCCTCGAAGAGGAGATCAGCCAAAGGATCATCTTCAAGGTCTTTTTGAGGCTCTTTTTCTTTTTCTTCGGCCATTTAAATTTAGCCAAATATTTTCTGTAATTTTTCCTGGAGAGTTTCCGGTGTAAAAGGTTTTACAATGTACTGACTAACTTTGTATTTCACCGCCTCAATGATATTTTCTTTCTGGGCCTCGGCTGTAACCATCAGGAATGGCAAATCTTTAAAGCGTTCATCGGAACGAACTTTTTTGAGAAGTTCTATCCCTGTCATTTTAGGCATATTCCAGTCAGAAATGATGAGATCAACCTTTTCTCCTTTATCCAAGATCTCCCAGGCCGTAGTACCGTCATCGGCTTCGATAATATTCTTAAAACCCAATTGAAGAAGAATATTTTTGATAATGCGCCGCATGGTAGCAAAGTCGTCCACCACCAAGACTTTCATATTGGTGTCCATAGCCATTTAAGCCCTCCTCATTTTTAGTTCTATCTCCTTATCGGACACCCCCAAACTTTTCCTAAGAGTTAAGGTAATCTTCCAAACGTCCCTTGAGTTTACCTCGCAAGCGTGTAAGGGCTTTGCTGTGCAATTGAGAAATTCGACTTTCGGTATAACCGAGAATTTCACCTATTTCTCGCATAGTGAGCCCCTCGTAGTAATAAAGACTAAGGACCAATTTTTCCTTCTCTGGGAGCTCGTCTATAGCCTCAGCGAGAATGTCACGGAGTTCTTGGAGTTCGCAATCCTCAAAAGGGTCAGGCTGGTCCGGATCTTCGATGAGGTCAAAAATATCTTCTTCGTTTAAGTCCGGAATTTTCCGTTTGATATTTTCGATGTCTATAAAAGAGATGTTTTTGGTCTCCTCAAGGAGATGGTAAAACTCATCAATAGTGATCCCCAGGGCCTCTGCCACTTCTTCATCTTCTGCCGGTCGACCTAATTGTTGCTCAAGCTCCTGATAAGTTTTTTCCAAAAGGGCGGCTTTTTTACGCACCGAACGCGGTACCCAGTCTAGAGAGCGGAGTTCGTCGAGCATGGCCCCTCGTATTCGAAATTCCGCAAAAGTCTTGAACTGGATATTGCGACTGGGATCAAAGCGATTGATAGCATCGATGAGGCCCATAACGCCTGCGCTAATAAGGTCGTTGATATCAACGTTGGGAGGGAGCCTCATGGCTAAACGGCCTGCCACATATTTGATCAGAGGTGCGTATTTAATGATGAGCTCGTTTCTTTTTTGGAGATCAAGTTTCTCCCCTACTTCCTTTTTGTAAAACTCGGTTGTTTGTTGTTTGATTAAAGATGCTTTCATGCGCAAACCCCCATAATTTTTCGTCCGAAAAATTGTAGCCCCCCTTCAAAGGGCCTGATATCCACTTCCGAAAGATCTGCAGCTATCTTGCGGATAGCCCTACTGGCAGAAGCCTCCGGATAAAGAGATAGCAGGAGACGCTGGGCTTTTACTGCTTCTGAAACCTGACGATCAAAAGGTATCCCCCCCAAAAAATTAAGAGAAATACTGCCCAAGAACCGTTCGATGACCCGCAAAAGCTGGCGGTAAATTTCAAGGGCCTGGTTAGGACGCCGCACCCAATTCACTACTAGATGAAAGCGCTTTACCCCGTAACGGCGGTAGAGGACTTTTATGAGGGCATAAACATCGGTGAGCGCCGTAGGCTCAGGAGTACAGATAAGAAGCCGTTCCTGAGAGGCTAGGTTGAAATAGAGGACATTTTCAGAAATACCTGCCGGGGTATCAAAAAATACCCAATCAAGACCTGCTGTCAGTTCTTCAAATTCTCCCAACAAATGGAGTTTTTGGGCTTCGGAAAGATGGGTAAGGCTCGCAAATCCGGAACTTGCGGGCAACACCAGAAGACCTGCAGGGCCTTCGAGTAAGATTTCCTCCAGCCGGCAACGTCCTTCCAAGACATCCCCGATGTGATAACGCGGGATAAGCCCTAAGAGGATGTCTACGTTTGCCAGTCCCAAATCTCCATCAAAGATAAGAACCTTTTTTCCAGCCTCAGCAAACAGATAAGCCAAATTAACGGCAAGAGTCGTTTTCCCCACTCCACCCTTGCCACTTGAGATGGCAAAAACACGAGGGCCATTTTTAAGAGCTGGCACTAAATTAAGCGGCATAGGTTTCCTCCATCTCTAAATTCCGCAAAAGGAGACCCAAAAGCCTCTTGGGAGTAGCGCGTTCAAAATCCTCCGGCACCTGGTCACCGGTGGATAGAAAACTCACCGGGGGAAGGCCTGGTAAAAAAATCCAATAAAGTGGGCCGGAAGTCTCCAAAGCTTCCAGATGAGTGATCACCAGGGACCGTACCGCAAGTCCTTGAAGCCGTTTTAGGACCCTTCTTATTGCCAGAGCTGCATCTGTGGCCCTTAAAACAAGGTGAAGACTCACTTCCGAAGAAGCTTTGAGAAAACGAACTAGATAACTTTCGGGAAAGGAAGGAGAAAGGGCCGGAGTATCCACGAGGACGTAATCATATTTTTTGAGTATTTCTAAGGCCTCTTTAAACTCCTCCGGCCTTGCAAACTCAAGTGGCAAGTCCAAGAGTTCGGCATAACGGCTTATTTGTTCCTTTGCCCCTACTCGCACTGTATCTAAGGAGAGGAGAGCCACTTGATGACCTGCACAACCAAGACGGGCAGCAAGCTTTATTAGAGAGGTGGTTTTACCTACTCCAGCTTGCCCGATAAAGACCAGCACCCGCGAAAAAGGTCTCGTCTCCACCCTCTCAGCCACAGCATCCGAAACCTTTTTAAGAAATACCTCTTTATTTAGATCGCCATTTGAGCCAAAAATTTTGAGGACTTCTACCGGGACTCCTTGCTCCAAAAGAATTTCTCCCAGGGGATTTCGAGGTTTCAGACTGGCCTTAAGCCCTCGAATAAGGCCTTTAAGATCTTCGATTTCTCTTAAAACCAAAGAAAAGCCTTCACGTTTGCGAGTTAGAACTTCCGGCTCGGGAGGTTCGAAATCAATGGCCGCCGTCATTTCATAAAGCCATCTTCCCCCTTCCCGCACTCTGCGGGTGGAAAGAATAACAGCATCTTCCCCTAAAGTTTCTTTGACCTTGGCCAAGGCCTCTACCGAAGTACGAGCACGGAATTTTTGTACTTTCATCACGCAAGCCTCACTGTTTCATGAATTTCGACCTGGACCTGAGAAGGAATTTCTGCCTGAGAAATAACCGCCGCCTGTGAAAGACTTCGTTCAATAAGGCGCCGAAGATGTCTTCTGGAAACAGGACCTGAGAGAAAGACTGGCGTGTAGCCCATTGCAGCCAACCGCTCTGCTGCTTGAGTGCAGGCTGCTACGATACGGCTGCCTACTTTTGGATCTAGGGTAAGGAATGTACCCTGATCAGTACGCTGAAGAGCCCGCCTAATAGCTTCCTCGATATCTTCTCCTACGGCGGCGGCATGGAGTCTTCCATCAGAAGCTAAATAAGGCTTCACAATAACCCTTCCCAAACGCTGACGAACATATTCGGTTAGAAGATCAGGGTCTTTCACATGTTGTCCATAATCTGCAATAGTTTCTACAATGGTGAGAAGATCTCTAATGGAAACCCGTTCCCGCACCAAATTGTGAAGCACCTTTTGAACCACTCCGAGGGCGGCTACATTTAGACACTCTTCCACCGCTTTGGGATAGTGTTTGGCAAGGGCGTCAAGAAGACGTTGTACTTCTTGCCGCCCCAAGAGCTCGTCGGCGTGGCTTTTGATCACCTCGGCCAAGTGGGTAATTACTACAGTGGAAAGATCCACCACTGTATAGCCTGCAAGCTCTGCTTCTTCTTTACTATCTTCTGGGATCCACAGTGCCGGTAGGCCAAAAGCAGGCTCGGTAGTAGGGATGCCGTCTATCTTTTTCTTTACATCTCCGGGGTCCATAGCGAGATAATGCCCTGGCATAAGCTCAGCCCGGGCTACTTCTACTCCTTTGATGAGAATTACATATTCGCCAGGACGAAGCTGAAGATTGTCTCGCACGTGAAGCGGAGGCACTATGAGCCCCATCTCCATGGCAAACTGGCGTCTCATGGTTCTAATTCGTTCTAAGAGGTCTCCCCCCTGAGATTCATCCACCAAAGGGATGAGAGCGTAGCCTACCTCAAGCTCTAAAATATCTACGACTAATAGGTCCTCCACTACATCGGAGGCAGAAGATTCTTCGGGAGCCGAGATCTCTGGCTCCTCTTCTTTGCCTTCTAGTTCCTGACGGGTGCGGTAAGCAACATAGGCCAAGGCCCCCAAGAAAAGGGCCAGAAGGGAAAAAGGAATCGTAGGAAGGCCTGGAAGAAGCCCAAAGACAAAAACAATGCCTGCGGCTAAAGCCAACGCCTCGGGCCTGGTAGCAAATTGGCGAGCAAAATCCCGCCCCATACTGGCCTCTGCCGCTGCCCGGCTGATGATAATACCGGCTGAAGTTGAAACAATGAGAGCCGGAATTTGGGAAACAAGTCCATCACCAATGGTGAGAAGGGTATAACTTTGGGCCGCTTCCGAGATAGAAAGGCCTTTTTCAAGAGAACCAATGATAAGACCACCGATAACATTGATGGCCATAATGATGAGACCAGCAATGGCTTCACCACGAACAAATTTGCTGGCACCATCCATAGCCCCGTAGAATTCCGCCTCTTTGGCAATTTCCTCCCGGCGTCTTTTGGCCTCAGCTTCGTCGATGAGGCCTGCATTCAAATCGGCATCGATGGCCATCTGCTTACCTGGCATAGCATCCAGAGTGAAACGCGCCGCCACCTCGGCAATACGGCCTGCCCCTTTAGTGATCACCACAAAGTTGATGATGACCAAGATGGCAAAAACAATAGCCCCTACAACATAATTTCCACCCACCACAAATTGACCAAAACTTTTGATCACGTGCCCAGCGGCAGCCGGGCCTTCATGACCGTGAAGCAGAATAAGCCTGGTAGAGGCTACATTGAGAGAAAGACGAAAGAGAGTGGTTACCAACAAGAGGGCCGGAAAGGCGGTAAAATCGAGCGGCCTTTTGATATACATAGACATGAGCAGGATGAGGAGCGCGACACTAAAACTAAGAGAAATCAAAAAATCCATGAGATAGCGGGGGAGAGGAAAGACCATAATGGTCAAAATTCCTACGACCGCTCCTGCTACCACCAAGTTGGTAGGATCCAGGCTTAAACTTTTTGGTAGAGGAAGTGCCCTTTCCGCCATCAGTTAACCTTCCCCCTCAAGCGATAGACGTAGGCCAAAACTTCTGCCACTGCTTGGTAAAGTTCGGCCGGGATAAATTCCCCAATTTCAACGTCGGTATAAAGGGCTTGGGCCAGAGGCGGATTTTGAACAACTGGCACCCCGGCCTTTTCGGCAATTTCTCTTATTTTTTGCGCCACATGTCCCTTGCCTTTGGCCAAAACTTTGGGAGCAGGCATCTCTTCCATCTCGTATTTGAGTGCCACGGCGTAATGAACAGGGTTAGTAATCACCACATCGGCCTTGGGAACCTCTGCCATCATGCGTTTCTGAGCCATGGCTCGCTGAATCTGCCGGATTCTGGATTTCACCCAGGGATCGCCCTCGGTTTGTTTGAGCTCTTCTTTGAGCTCTTCTCGCGTCATGCGGAGCTGGCGTTCGGTTTCCCAGCGCTGAAAAAGGAAATCGAGTATTGCCAAGACCAAAAGGACGATGATGGTTTTAAAAACCAGATTACGAGAAAGAACAAAAACCGCTCTTCCAAATTCGGGGATTTCTGTCCGGGCTAAAAGGAGAACTTTTTCTTTCTCAGAAGAAATAACCAGATAAGCTATCAGGCTGATAATAATAAGCTTCAGAATGGACTTAAGAAGTTCCACCAGGGAAGGAAGAGAAAAAAGGCGCTTGAATCCTTGAACGGGATTTATGCGTTCCCCTTTGGGAAGGAGGCTTTCCCAGGCAGCTATTCCTCCTATTTGGAGATAGAGAGAAAGAAAGGCTATCGGCAGGAGAAAAACCAACACCGGTAAAATGGCCTTAAGGGCCAATTTAACCGCTAACCAAAGGATCCCTTCGGCCCGATAAAGATCAAAACCTCCTTTAGGAAAGGCTAAAAAGACCCGGTAAATAAGAAAAAATTGTGTAAGCATGTAGTTTCCAGCCAAAACAAAGGCCAAAAGCCCCCCGGAAAGGACCGCCACCGCCGCTACCTCCCGGCTCTTGGCTACTTGGCCTCTTTTACGAGCTTCCTCGCGCCTTCGCGGCGTGGGTTCTTCTGTCTTTTCCTGAAAGCTTTCTTCCGCCACGATCTAGCCCCTAAAGAACTGTATGATAAAAGGCATCAATCTTACCGCTTCACCATAAGCGGGCCGTAAAACCTCCGCCAAAATCTCTAAAGTAAGTCCAAAGAAAAAGAACCCTATGCCGATGGTGAGCGGAAAACTCACAATCATTACGTTTATTTGAGGCACAAAGCGCGAGACTATTCCCAGAGCAATCTGGACAAGGAGCAAAATGGCCATCACCGGGGCCAATACTTTAAGCCCCACCACAAAGATGATCTCCCCTTTTTGGAGGAAAAATTTGAAGACAGATGCTTTTATGCCCAGCTCTCCTGGGGGTAAGAGTTTAAAACTCTCTCCTAAGCCCAGTAAGAAATAGTGATGCATATCAAAGACTAAAAAGAGAAGAAGGGCTATCAAATAAGCCACTTGAGAAAGAACCGGTGCCTGAAGGCCTGTTGCAGGATCAATAACATTGGCCACCCCAAACCCCATTTGAAAGCCCAGGAGCTGCCCTCCAAATTGGATCCCGGCCAATATCAAACGAACCAAGAAAGCGAGTGTCATTCCCAAAAGGGCTTCTGGAAAAGCTAAAAGCAGAAATTGCCAGATATTTTGAGGAAAATCAGTCTTTTCTGCCACCAAAGGTGTAAAAATAAGGGCTAAAAGTAGGGCTACTCCTGCTTTCACCTGCAGCGGTACCATGCGACTACCGAAAACGGGAAGAAAAGCCACAAAAAAGCCCACCCTTAGGAGTACTAAGGCAAAGACTGCGGCATGACGTGCTAAGAAAAGATAAAAATCCCCGTTCATTTCAGATACCCCGGAATGCCAAGAATTATCTGTTCGGTAAAGGCAATCATCTTTCGCATGATCCACGGAAAGGAAAGAAGAAGCGCTAAGAGGACCGCTACAATCTTGGGCACAAAAGTAAGGGTCATTTCTTGGATCTGTGTTACTGCTTGAAAGATACTGATAAGGAGCCCTATGATAAGACCCGCCGCCAGCATAGGAAGCGAAATGAGAAGCGTAAGTTCAATAGCCTGCCTTGCCAGCCCAAGCACCATGTTTTCTGTCATCTTTTAAAAACCCCCTCAAAAGAAACTCTTCACCAATGAACCCACCAGAAGGTTCCAACCATCTACCAAAACAAAAAGGAGAATTTTAAGCGGCAGAGAAATCATTACCGGAGGAAGCATCATCATTCCCATAGAGAGAAGAACACTGGCCACTACCATGTCGATGATGAGAAAGGGGATATAAAGTAAAAAGCCAATTTCAAAGGCCGAACGTAATTCGCTGATCATAAATGCCGGGATGAGGCTTAAGGTCTTTACGTCTTCTTTACGTGCTGGCCTTTCTTCCCCGGAAAGCTTGAGCATCAAGGCCAGGTCTTTTTCGCGGGTATTACGAAACATAAATTCCCGAAAAGGTTTTAGGGCGCTGCGGAAAAATTCTTCGTCACTTATTTCTCCGTCCAGATAAGGTCTCACTGCCTGCTGGTATGCCTGACTAAAGACCGGGCTCATGATGAAAAAAGTGAGGAAAAGAGCCAGGGCTATTAAAACCTGGTTAGGGGGAGTTTGCTGAGTTCCTAAAGCGTGACGCAAAAGAGAAAAGACTACAGCCAACCTGGTAAAGGAGGTAAGCATTAAAAGAAGGGCTGGAGCCACAGAAAGAATGGTAAGGAGAAGAAGGATCTGAAGCACAGTGGCCATTTGTTCGGGCCCCTTAGCTGCTTCTAACCCCACCCGTAAAGTGGGAAGGGTGAGAGCCAAGGCCGTGCCTGGTACCAAAATTAAAGCAAAAGAAAAACTAATCTTTAGCCGCATCATCCTTTCCCAAACGGCAAATAAGTCTTGGGCCTTCCTCCCCAAGGCCCAAAAGTAGTTTTTGACCTTCCACTTCCACAACTAGGAGTTGGGATTTGGCAGAAAGAGAGCGAAAAGCAAGGAGCTTTATAACTTCTGGAGAAGAAGTTCGTCCCCAACGGAAGCGACGAATACCCCAAAAAACCAAAACCAACGCTCCGCAAAGGAGCAATGTTAGACCCAAAATTTCTAAATAAAGTGAAAGACCGTTCATGATCCCAGCTGCCTTACTCTTTCTTGGGGAGAGATGATTTCGGTGAGCCTTACGGCAAAGCGATCGTTCACCACCACTACCTCTCCTCGAGCCATAAGCCTTTGGTTGACATAAATTTCGGCAGGCTCTCCAGCCAGTTTGTTGAGCTCTATAATGGAGCCCTGAGAAAGTTTGAGAAGATCATTGATTATCATTTTGGAACGTCCGATCTCTACCGAAATTTCTAGGGGAATATCGAGAATAAAATCCAGACTCGGATGCTCATCTCCCCCTTGAGTCTCACGAAACTCTTCAAAATTGGCTTGAGAAGCCGCAGGGGTTTCTTTCTTCTTTTCTTCCTTAGGTGGTTCGTTTTTGGCTTCCGCTTCTTTGGCCTCCTTAAGAGCCTCCTCCCACTGGGCCAGAAGATCGGCCTCGGCCTCCCCTACTTCGGAGTTTTCTGATTCGGCTTGGGCGTCTTTGGATTCTTCTTCGGATTTCTGCTCTTCCTGATTCTGGTTCAAAAGGGCGTCAATGTCGTCTTGACGGAGTTCTTCAGACATCTCTTTACTCCTCTTTTAGAAATTCGATTACCCGAATGGCCTTTCGGCCCCGGTAAAGGCCCAGCTCTCCCAGCATCTTTTTAAGACCTGCGATATAGACCGGAAGGGGTTGATCAATTTTGGTGTCAAGTTGGATGATATCTCCTTCAGACAAATCAAGGAGATCCCTTCCGGAGACTTCGGCCGAACCCAAAGGGACCAGAAGTTCTACAATCACTGAACGGACAATTTCCTCCAGTTGTTGACGCCAGTAAGGATCGGCGTCTTCGTCGCTTTGGAAGGGAGAATAAAGTTTGGTCTTGACCGGCTGAAGTGTTCCCAAACCATAACAAATAAGGAGCTCTCCTTTGAGGTCTTCTAATTCCAAACTAAAGGTACAAACCACTACCGTTTCATCAGGCTGCATTACCCGAGCAAATTGGGGGTTGATTTCACTGCGAACGTATTGGGGTTTCACAGGATGAATTCCCCGCCAAGCCTTTTCCAATTCGTGAAGAGCAGCTTCCACTACACGTTTGATAAGGCGTTGTTCAATATGGGTAAATTCCCGTCCCTCCACCCTTGTCATCCGACGGCTGCTGCCCCCTAAAAACCTTTCTACAAAGGCAAAAACCAAACGGCTCTCAAAATTTAGAAGACAATGCCCCCTCAAAGGCTCTATCTTGAAAAGATGAAGGGATGCTGGCACGGGGATGCGATTCAAAAAATCCTTGAAGCGTTCCATTTTGATGGGAAGGGCCACGATATCCACTACTTCTCGGAGCATGGAGGAAAGTACACTTCTAAAACCACGCGCAAAATAATCGTTTATTACCTCCAAACCCGGCATCTTAAGGCGGGCTGCCACCGTGTAGTTCCGGAAGTCAAAAGGCTTGACATCCGCCTCGTCATAAGCCGGTTCCTCGGGAGTGGTATCTACCGCACCCTGATCAATACCACTTAAAAGGGCATCTATTTCTTCTTGTGAAAGGATCTCTCCCATGGCTACTGCACTACAAATTGAGTGAAATAGATATTTTTGACACTATTAGGACCAAGGAGATCGTTAAGTTTGCGGATAAGTTCCAGCCGCAATTCAAGCTTTCCTTCTGGAGAAAGCATCTCTTCTACAGTCTTGCTGGAAAGCACCATAATAATGGCGTCGTTTATCTGAGGAATACGTTCATTGGCTTTTTGAAAGGCCTCATCGTTACGGAATTCAAGAGTAATCTTGGCTCGGAGATACCGGTGTCCGGTGGGATCAGCCAAATTTACAATGAAAGGATCTAGCTGTAAAAAAGGGCCCACTTCTGGTTCTGGTGGGGAGGCCTCTTTCTCGAGCTCTTCGGGTGGAGGGCTACTTTTGGCAAAAAGGAAAAAATAAGCCCCACCTCCTATACCGGCCAAAAGCACCACTCCTATAATGACGAAAAAAAGAAGCTTTTTTTTGCCACCCTTTTTTTCTTCCCCTTCAGATGCCTTCTTTTCCTTTCCTGCCATAAAAGCCTCCTTAACTAGCCC
>Ga0256833_1003552_pt1 | contig 10636 bp, 9 predicted proteins | sample 356284metaG_FD_190535 | JGI IMG/M metagenome (GOLD analysis project Ga0256833, IMG submission 190535) | Hydrothermal vent microbial communities from Mid Atlantic Ridge, Atlantic Ocean - 356-284 | ecosystem: Environmental > Aquatic > Marine > Hydrothermal vents | place: Atlantic Ocean: Mid...
CAGGGGATCGATTGATGGCGGCATTATGATGACCTTTTCCCTCTCAAGGTCATCCCGTACGTAGTCCTCCATGTGGAAGATGTAGCGGTCGTACTTCTCGACGAAGCCCCTCAGGAAGCCCCAGAACTCCCTGTTGGGGTCGCTCAGGTCTATGTGGCATCTCCATATCCACGGCTGTTTTTTGTCGTAGAACTCTATGAGGGGAGCCGGTTGCGGGTCGTGGATAAGGATGTAGTCAAAGCCGCTTAAATCAAAGTCCCCGGCGTTCTTTTTGTTTGTCTCGATGTAGAGCTTTTTCATGTCCTCCGTGAGCCTGAGCTCCTTGTTGCCCTGCAGGGCGTTGTGGAAGCTCTTGGTTACGTTGAAAAACTCCTCTGTTCCCTCGATAACCAGCCACCTTGCGTCCAGTCCGACGTCCCTCATGAGGGGGATGAGGTTGTGGAGTATCTCCGCGACGCCTCCTCCATATGCCGTGGAGTTTACGTTTGCGAAGCTCTTTCCTTCGAGGCTCCTGCCCTTCTCCATAATCCTTTCAACCGCCCCGGTTCCTATTATTCCTTCGTAGTCCTTCAGCCTCTTTCCTTCTCCGCTAAACTTCTCAACTTCAAACATGATATCTCCTCCTGTCTGTTTTAAACGGGATTACAATGAAATGTTATTTCTCCGTTGACCACCCTATCATACCGCTTATATAGTATTTCTGGAAGAGTGCATAGACGAGCAGGGGCACAATCATGACCAGTATTGAAGCCGCTGTGAGCACCCCCCAGTTCACGTAGTACTGCCCCCTCAGTAAGGGCAGCCTCTGGGTGGCAACGTATTTTGATGGATCCTGCAGGAACACCAAAGCGAGGAAGAAGTCGCTCCAGACCCATGTGAACTGAAGTATTGCGGCTGAAATCAGGCCCGGCAGTGCCATTGGGAGGACAATTTTGTAGAATATCTTGACATCGGAGGCACCGTCTATTCTTGCGGCCTCTTCAACATCCGTCGGGAGCATTGAGAAGTAGTTCCTCATGAAGAAAGTTATCCATGCCAGTCCCCATGCTGAGTGGACGAGGATCAGCCCCCTGAATGTGTTCAGCAGGTGCATGTTCCTTAAGAGGAAGTACAGTGGCACAACCGTCATCTGCTGCGGCAGTGCCATCAGGAGTATTATGAAGGCAAAGAGGTAGTTCTTAACCGGAAAGCTGTATCTGGCGAAAGCATATGCTGCCAGCGAGGCCACTATGAGCGGGATTATTGCACCGGGGACTGCGATTATCAGGGAGTTCCTCAGGCCAACACCTATTGGAAACATCGGATGATTGAAGGCATCGATGTAGTTCTTTATCGTCAGCGTAAATGGGTGGAGATGCCACCATCCGCCGACTATCTGGTCGTAGGGCCTTACTGAGGCCATTAAAACTCCAAGGAATGGTATCAGCCATACTATTCCTGCAATCCAGGCAATGGTGTTTGAAATCACATACCGTTTGAGCTTGTATCTCGGTATTCCCATTTTATTCCCTCCTTCTAATCAGCCACATTGCGGGTATGAGTGTCAGTGTTGTCAGCAGCACCGCCACAACCGCAGCATAGTTGTAGTTCAGCTCCCTTGCGAAGTAATCCCACATCTGGAGTGCGAGCACCATTGAGGCACCTCCCGGCCCCCCTCCGGTGGCAACATAAACAACGTCGAATATCTTCAGATCCCAAAGGAGAGTCATTGCAACCACAACTATGGTTATCGGCTTCAGGAGAGGCCAGGTTACGTTCCTGAAAATCTGGAACCTGCTGGCACCATCTATCAGAGCGGCCTCATAGTAGTCCCTTGGAATTGATGCCAGTCCTGCGGAGTACATGAGCATGCTGAAACCGGTCCATATCCAGATTGAACCCAGAATAACCGCAAACAGAGCCGTCTGTGGAAAGGCTGTCCAGGTTATATCAAGACTTTTTATACCCAGCGCTCCCAGTATAGAGGGCACAACCCCCGCGCCCTTCTCAAATAGGAATCGGGTTATCAAACCTCCGACGATCATGGGGATTACCATGCCGAGGAAAATTATGGACTTTATAAGGGAGCTCCCCTTAACCTCCTCCCTTTTCAGCAGGAGAGCCAGCCCAAGACCCAAAAAGATGGTCGAGGGAAGGTGGATTGCGATGAAAATAACATTGTTGATTAACGATCCCCATGGAGGGGATTTGGTGGGAAACCTATCAAGGTTTATGATATCAGAACTCAGCAGCACATGCTTATAATTGGCAAGACCCACAAACTTACCCTCAAGGAAGAAGCTGAGATATATGGTTTTTAACACGGGATATATCACAAAGGGCACGAGCAGAATCAACGCCGGCAAAAGAAAAAAGAGAGGAATTAAAGATCTCGGTCTCCTCATGAGGCTAACCTCCTCACTTCTTGGGGAACTTATCGTCGAGAGTCTTCAGCACATCGTTCAGCCGGTCGGGCTGAACCCAAAGCAGCTTAAGCTGATCCCAGAATGTCTTCTGCCATTCTCCTCCAACACTGTCGTCGAGGTCGGGCACAGCTTCAACGTTGCTGACTATCTTTGCAACGTCTCTCATCGGTGCCCAGTAGTCGTCTATTGTAACCTTCTTCCAGGTGGCAAGCTTTCCTGAGTTTGTGCCGACGTGTACTCTCTGGCCTTCAGTTGCGAGGAACTTGGCCAGCTCCATGGCCTCTTTCGGATGTGCCGTGTATTTTGGCACCATGAGGTAATCCGGAGCGAGAACCATCGCCTTGCATCCCGGAAGGGATATCAGTCCGAGGTCGTTCGGGTCATCTACCATTCCGGTAATCCACGTGCCCATGAAGTACAGTGCATAGTCCCCCTTCCACCATGAAGTCACTGCTGACGTCCACTCCACTGGCTCGCTGAAGTAGCCGGCCTTGAGGAGAGGCACAAGCCTGTCCGCAAATATGGCCTTTACCTGCGGATCTTCAAACCTGATACTGCCATTTATAAGTCCAAGCTGCATCTTGGCACCGCCGAACGTCAGGATGAAGTGCTCGGTAACGTCCGAAAGCGGCCATCCGACGCTGTCTCCACTGACTATCGGGGCTTTTATTCCAGGTATCTTCTTTATCTTGGCGAGCAGTGCGACAAACTCATCCCATGTCTGGGGCGGTTTCAGACCGTACTTCTTGAAGAATGACTTCCTGTACCAGAAGCCAGGCTTGGCTGCCGCAGTGAAGGGAGCTCCATAAATCTTTCCGTTGGCCGTAACGGCATTTAGAACTCCCGGGATGTACTCATCGGGGTTTATGACATCGTTGAAAGTCATCAGGTGGCCTTTCTCGCCCATCTTTTTGATGAACCATCCCCACATGAAGATCACGTCTGCGGGGGTATCCTTGGACTCAAACTGGAGCGGCAGAATGGTTGCGAGATCCTCTGCCCTGTAGGTCTTGTACTCAACTTTTATATTCGGGTGCTGGGCTTCAAAGGCTTTGATAACCTTCATGAAGGCATCCAGCTCTTTGCCAGACCATGGGCCTATAACCTTGAGGGTTACCTGCTCCTGAATCTTCGTTTCGGTCTTGGTTGTGGTCTTGGTTGTCGGGCTCTGGGAGGATGTGCTGGTGCTTCCTCCGCCACTGATGCACCCGCTGGCCACAATAGAAAATGCCAGAACTCCTATCAACAACAGGCTAAACAATACCTTCTTGGTACTCATAGAGACACCTCACCACCCACTATATACTGAAAGTATATATATTTTACGGCTTGTACCGGCAGGATTTTCAATGAGCATAACGGCGGATCAATGGATAACGAAACGTTAACTTCGCTATTCCCGGCCCGGTGTCCACAATGGATACATCTGACATATTTTATTTACTTTAAGTATAAACACTGGGGTGCTGTTGTGATAAGCTCAATAATAGCAATTGCGATTGCCGGGCACCCTTCAGTTATCTTAAAACAATATACAGTATAAACACCATACAGTATAAACACAGGACAGCAAAACTTTAAGGCCATCAGACCTTAAAAAATAGGGGGATGGGGATGATTTTCGCCATAGGTGAAATCCTGATAGATTTTATAGCTCAGCAGGAAGGGCCTTTGAAAGATGTCAGGAGCTTTGAGAAGCATGCAGGCGGCGCACCGGCCAATGTGGTGGTTGGACTTTCCCGCTTAGGCGTCCCCTCGGCGTTGATAAGCAAGGTGGGGGATGATCCGTTCGGTGATTTCCTCATTGAGAAGCTCGAAGGGGAGGGCGTTAGCACGGAATACATCAGAAAAGATCCGGAGAGACACACCGGAGCCGTCTTCGTTCAGCTCATCGGTGCGAAGCCGGAGTTCATCCTCTACGATGGTGTGGCATACTTCAACATCAGGGCTGAAGATGTATCCTCCGTTGATATCAAAAAAGCGGAGCTGGTGCATTTTGGAAGCGTGCTTTTTGCCAGAGAACCGAGCCGCTCCACGGCATTAAATTTCCTGCAGAATGCCGGAAGACATGTGCCCCTAAGCTACGATGTAAACATCCGCCTCGATCTGTGGAGGGAAAGGGAGGAGGAAATGCTGAGGGATATTGAAAAAGGGCTTGGAATCGCAAGCATAATCAAAATCGGGGATGAGGAGATGCGCTATCTGAGCGAGCAGGGGATAAACATCGAGGACTTTAATTTCAGTCTGCTCGCAGTAACTAAGGGCTCCAGAGGGAGCACATTAACACATAATGGGGTTAAGGTGAATATCCCGGCCTATGAGGTACAGCCGGTTGATACAACGGGAGCCGGAGATGCATATATGGCGGCGCTTTTGGCATCTCTATGGCGTCTCGGAAAGCTGGAAGACCTTGAGCTGAGCGAAGAAGAGCTAAAGAAAATCGGAAAATTTGCAAATTTCATTGCAGCACTCTCAACACTGAAGAAGGGTGCATGGAGCGTTCCGAAAATGGAGGAAATACCTTCCATGCCGGATCTTCGGGGAATATACCAAGGTCTATAGAATTTTTTCTTTTTTGGCTTCCTCCTCGGCAAAAACTTCGATCTCCTCCAAGAATTTTTTGTAACCTATGATATCCAAGCCATATTTTATAAAGGGCTCATATTCCTTAGAATCCTCCTCATTAACCACAAGCAGAGAATCAGTAACAATTGCCGACACTGCTACCATAAGAACCTCAAAGTCAACAAAAATACTGTCCCTTACAAGTACCCCCTCTATTTTTGCCATTTTCTCCAGAAGTTCGGTGGAAGCTTTCACAATATTGAAGATTCCTCTTAAATTTTCAAGTTCCTGTGATACATCCATATTCCTGATGGCTTTTGTGAGAAGGTATGAATGAAGCGCTGGAATTGAGACATATATTTCAAACTCCGCAAGGAGAAATTCAAGTATATCCTTGTTCCGTCTTTGGGTTATTCTCAAGAATGAAAAAGGATCAAAGGATATCCTTTGAGGTAGAACTCTCATGTTATCTGCCCCCGTACTCTTCAACTATGTCTCTCCTTCTTTTTGTTTTTTAGGATTGAAATTACAAAATCAGCATCTTCATCTTCAATGACAACCTTTTCTGCTTTGGTATCAAGCTCCACTGAATGCCAGACTTCTATGAGCTTTTTGAGAACCTCAGTGTATGATTTAGCATCAAGTTTGGTCTTAAGTCGTTTTATTGCTTCCCAAGTTTCTTCATCGACTGCTATGGTCTTCATCTGGACCCACCCGGTTATATAAATCAGGGAAATTATTTAAAAACTATTGCAGCTTAAATTCCTCTTTGAGTTCAGGGGTTATGCCATTGTTTTTTATAATTTCCCGGTAAACCTTGACACTTCTTTTTCTGGGCTTTCTCTCTTTGGTTATCAGGTCAACCTCATAGAGCCCAAATCTCATTCTAAATCCCAGAGCCCATTCATAGTTATCCGTCAAAGCCCAGTAAAGATAACCCCTAACCTCATAGCCTGCATCGTGAGCTTCTTCTATTGAATTTATATGGCTCACGAGATAGTAAGGTCTGAGAATGTCTTTCGAGTCTGCAACTCCATTCTCAGTGATATAGATGGGGACTCCATATCTCTCTGCTTCGACTATTGAATCATACATTCCCTGTGGATAAACCTCCCACCCAATATCACTCACGGGATTTCCTTCTTTTGAAGTGGCTCCTGGCCGGCATGCATAGCCATATCCTTGGGCTCCTTTGAAGGAAATCAATGGGAGCATCGGGAATGGAGTTTCTTGATATGTTACAACCTCCCTCGTATAATAGTTAACTCCTAACCAATCATTTCCTCTGAGATATGGCAATTTAATCAGGGTTTCACCGTCAAACTCAATGTTCAGTTTTCCCCAGTGAATGGCTTCCAGAAAGAGCCTGCTGTGAAAGAAATTGTCGTTTTCTGCGGCTTTCACATCTTTCGAGTCATTTGGATTGAGGGGATATGCTATTCCTATGTTGTTGTAAATGATTCCAACACTTGCTGGCTCCTTGGAATCACTCTCAGCTTTTTTCTTATCAAATTTCTTTATCATTCTATAGGCTAAAGAATGGGCGTTTATCATATGGAGCATGGCAAGCTTAACCGCCTCGGGATTCATAACCCCCGGGGGAAAGCCGGCATAAGGTGCCAGATACCCCAGTTCCACCACGACCATGGGTTCGTTGAACGTGCTCCACATGTCAACAAGGTCTCCAAATTTATACGCAATATAAGCTGAGAACTTTGCAAATTCTATCGGGGTCTTCCAATCAACCCATCCATTTCTACCGCTGGTTAAAGCTTTCTCCCTGGCTTCTATTGGGTCATGAAGCCAGTAGGGCAGCGTAAAATGGTTGAGATTGACAATAACCTTAAATCCTTTCTCTCTGAGGCTTTTTATGACGTTACGATAATATAAAACCTCCCTGCGGTTTGCAATTTCATCCAACTCTCTCAGTGTGTCTCTGTTTATTTTAACATCCTTTATTAACCCATAGGAATCATCCGAAATATAGTCAACATCAATGTTGTAGGTTGGCCATGGAAATATTCTGCTCCATTCAATGCCGATACGGTATATATTAGCTCCAAGATCCTCTGCTATTCCGTGGTCAACCTCATAAAGCTCATAGTTGTTAATTCCCACCTCCGGAAGATCACCACTAACAAGCTTTTTTTCCAGATTGTCCTTGTCCCTAACCCAATGCCACCAGTCTGTGTTGGTGTCTATATATCTGTGGTAGCGGTCTCCCATTTCAAACTGAAAACCAGACTGTGAAAACCCCCAGAGAAATTCCTCGTGAAGCATTCTGTCACCTCCACCTGCTTAATTTGTGTTTAGATATCATTATTTATAAATCTTTCTCAAATTTATAAATAACGGCGATTAATTATAATTATGGCACAAACTTTATAAATTCTTGGCATCAATTATAAAATGATAAACTTAAATAGCATCAAACACAGATGGGGGCATATATTATGAGAAAGGTTTTAGCCGCTGTTTTAGGAGCTGTTTTTGTTTTGAGTATTGCGGGGCAGGCAGGGCTAACAAGTGCTGCAACACAAGTTCAGCTTCCGAGGGATGAAACCCTTTACGTTGGAGGAGGGCTCTGGAGTCAACCAAACAACTTCAACCCCACTGTGAGCTGGGCAGCAGTTACAGGAACGATAGGGCTTATATATGAAACCCTGTTTTTATATGATCCCCTAAAAGATAAACTTGAGCCATGGCTTGCTGAGAGTGGAAAATGGATAAACGGCAACACCTACGAGGTCAAACTCAAAGAGGGGTTAACATGGCAGGATGGAAAACCCCTGACTGCTGAAGACGTTAAGTTCACCTTTGATTATGCAAAGGAGCACTCGGGACTAAGCTACTCCCCAATATGGGGATGGCTTAAAGAGGTTAAGGTTGTGGACAGCAAAACAGTGGATTTTATTTTCAGTGAGCCCCACTATGAGGAGTGGAAGTACTGGTTGTATAACATTGCAATAATTCCAGAACATATTTGGAAAAACATCAAAGACCCTGTCAACTATGCAAATACCAAGAATCCAATCGGTTCTGGAATGTACGAGCTTTATAAAACGGATCAGATGAGATTCATATTGGTCAGAAATGACAAGTGGTGGGGAATCAAATATTATGGAAAACCTGCTCCAAAATACATCGTGTATATCATTGTCTACAGCAACAATCTTGCTCTTTCTATGCTGGTTAAAGGAGATCTCGACTGGAGCAACTTCTTTATTCCGGGCATACCTGACGTTAAGAGTCACTATGGCATCGTAACATGGTTCAAAGACAAGCCTTATCACCTTGGGATTAATACAGCGTTTCTGTTCTTGAACAATCAGAGAGGGCCTCTCAACAACCCGGAGTTTAGAAGAGCTCTGGCGTATGCAATAAATCCCAATGAAATTGCCCAGAGGGCAGAACAGAACCAAGTTACTCCAGCCAACCCAACAGGTCTGCTTGTGCAGTATCCTGTGTTTAAGAAAATCTACGATAAAAATGCCGTTGAGATGTATGGCTTTTCTTATGACCCCAAGAAGGCAGACCAGATACTTGATAAACTCGGTTTTAAAGACATCAACGGTGATGGATATAGAGAGTATCCCGATGGTAAGCCTCTGAAACTCACAATAGAGGTTCCGTATGGATGGACTGACTGGATGGAAATGGCAAGGGTTATAAGTGAAAACCTTCAGCTCGTTGGTATAAGGGTTGATCCAAAGTTCCCGGATTACAGCAAATATTATGAAGATATAACAAAAGGCACATTTGATATGGCAATAAACAACTTTGGAAGCCAAGTTTATGCAACACCATGGGAATGGTTCAACTGGCTTCTGTATCCTGACGTCACTCCAATAGGTAAAGCCACCTATTCGGGAAACTGGGGAAGGTACAAAAATGATAAGGTTTCTGAACTCCTCCACAACATAAACATTGAAAAAGATGAGAACAAGAAGATCCAGTACTACCATGAGCTACAGGAGATATTCCTCAAGGATCTGCCATATATACCCCTAATATACAACGGAGCATGGTTTGAGGCAAGCACACAGCACTGGATAAACTGGCCAACTGCAGATAACCCCTATGCCCTTCCTATAAGCTGGCAGAACTACTGGCAGATGGGAGGTTTGAAAGTTCTCCTCCATATAAAACCTGCAAAGGCTCCTACCGTACAAACGAGCACCACATCAAGCGGCAGCATAACCTCATCATCAACTAAAACACCCACATCTACAAGCACTCCAACTACCACGAGCAAGGAGAACAAGGGTATCTGTGGACCCGCAGGTCTGCTGGGTTTGGCATTGTTGCCTTTGCTACTGAGGAGACGCAAATGATCCACTATCTCTGAGAATTTTTTTTATTTTTTTAATAAATATGTGACTGGCCAGTAGAAGACTGCAGTATGACTATGATGTTTATCAAATCCTCAGATTTGGACAAACAAACGTGAGGGGATTAGATGAGCGGGATAAAGAGATATCTCATGAGGAAATCTTTTATATATGCATTGACGTTTGTATTTGCCGTCACAATTGATTTTATAATTCCTCGTTTAATGCCCGGTGATCCTATAGGGGTCCTGCTTTCCAGATTTGCCACTCTCCCTGATGTTGCAAATTACCTTCATGGGTATTTTATGAAGGCCTTCGGACTGAACAGACCCCTCTGGCAGCAGTATCTCTCCTTCTGGAATGCTGTGCTTCATGGTGACCTCGGGATAAGCATCTATTATTATCCAAAGCCAGTTGCTCAAATCCTAAAAGAAGCCCTCCCCTATGACCTTCTTCTGCTGTTGCCCTCTATCATTGCCAGCTGGATCGTTGGGAACTGGCTTGGAGCATATGCAGGTAAAAGCAGGCGTTTTGATTCATATTTAATGCCCGTATTCTATTTTCTCCAAGCATCCCCGTATTTCTGGTTTGCTATAATTCTCGCATACATATTCACAGTAAAGCTCGGGATTTTCCCAATTTCAGGTGCATATAGCTATGGGGTTATACCCTCATTCAGCTGGGAGTTTATAAAGGACTATCTCCACCACTGGATTCTACCGTTCTTGAGCCTGTTCTTTGTTCAGCTTGGGGGCTGGGCAATTGGAATGAGGAATATGATAATATACGAAGTTGAAGCGGATTATATAAGATATATGGAAAGTCTTGGGGCCTCCGAGAGGTTGCTTATGAAACACGCATTTAAGAACGCAATGCTACCACAGATAACGGGGCTTGCTCTCCAGCTCGGTCTTATAGTCGCCGGTAATGTTACAGTTCAGGTTGTTTTTTCATATCCCGGAATAGGATATATTCTGATGCAGGGCATTATGAATCAAGACTACTTCCTGATTCAGGGATGTTTCCTGGTCATAATCCTGACAGTTCTCATTGCCAACTTCACAATAGATCTGCTCTATGCAATCATCGACCCACGGATAAGACACTCTTATACGGAGGAGGGCGGTTGAGATGAGAATAAACAACGAAACCTTGAGGATTGCCCTTAGAAACACAAAATTTAAAATTGGACTTATAATAGTGCTAGTTTTTGTTATATGGGCGATCATAGGGCCGTTACTTACACCTTTTGACAGTATGGGGTATTACCCAGTAAAATTCGGTGAAAAAATAGCCCCAAAACCCTCACTGCCGTCTCTGAAGCCAGGATCTATT
>Ga0256833_1003553_pt1 | contig 10633 bp, 8 predicted proteins | sample 356284metaG_FD_190535 | JGI IMG/M metagenome (GOLD analysis project Ga0256833, IMG submission 190535) | Hydrothermal vent microbial communities from Mid Atlantic Ridge, Atlantic Ocean - 356-284 | ecosystem: Environmental > Aquatic > Marine > Hydrothermal vents | place: Atlantic Ocean: Mid...
GTAGAAGAAATATTGATCTTAATCATATCTTGATAAATAACTTTATCTATGGTCTTACAAACTCTCAAACTTCACCAACAACACCTCAGGGTATGTGGACGGTGACTATGCAGTATGGTAATATTGATCCTACATTTGATGCTTGTAAACTGGCAGAGGGTGCTGGTGCTACATTTATCGGCAGAGAGGCTGTAACTGATCCAAAACGACTTGAAAAAATGTTTGTTAAAGGTTTTCAGCATAAAGGTTACTCATTCTTTGATGTATTTAGTAACTGCCATATCAACCTTGGTCGTAAAAATAAAATGGGTGAAGCTATGGATAATCTTGACTGGATTGATGAGAGAACTGTTGGTAAAAGAAAGTACGATAACATGACTGAAGAAGAGAGAAAAGGTAAATTCCCTACAGGTGTACTTGTAGAAAACACTGAACAAAAAGAGTATTGTGAACTTTATGAAAGAGTGATCGAAGCAGCTCAGGGGAAAGCTCCAAAACTCACTACAAAGGATTTTGAATGAGAAACCAACTTAGATTTACAGGTGTAGGTGGACAAGGTGTTTTACTTGCTGGTGAAATCCTGGCTGCTGCAAAAATCGGTGAAGGCGGATATGGTGTAAAAGCTGCTACTTATACTTCTCAAGTACGTGGTGGTGCAACTGTTGTTGATATTCTTTTGGATGATAAAGAGATTTTATTTCCATATGCTATCGATGGTGAGATTGAGTTTATGCTTTCAGTCGCACAGATCAGTTATGACCAATTCAAAGGTGGTGTTAAAGAGGGTGGTATCATCGTAGTTGATCCTAACCTTGTTCACCCAACTGATGAAGATAGAGCTAAATGGAAAATCTATGAGATACCTATCATCGAAATAGCGAAAAAAGAGGTTGGAAATGTTGTAACACAATCTGTTGTAGCACTTGCAATAGCTTTAGAGATGACGCATGTAATGGATGCAGATAAAGTACTTGAAACTATGAAAAGTAAAGTTCCACCAAAAGTTTTGGATGCGAACCTGAAAGCATGGGAATTAGGTACAAGCTATGCTAAACGTGCATTAGCGGGTGAAACATTCGTTGAAGCGTAATCTTTTGAGGACTTATAGTTTTTATAAGTCCTCCGCTCTCTAAAATTTCACTTTTTTTTGCTACAATATAAGACCTGCATTTTACAATGAGATTTGTATAGTTTAATACTTATTGTAAAATGTGAGTAAAAATAAAAAAGGGATTTAGTGCTCAGTTTTATCAAAGATATCGAACTTCCATTTAAAATACCAACTCCCGATAAAACAATCAAAATAGCCATAACAGGTTTAAGCAGAAGTGGTAAAACTGTATTTTTAACTTCACTTATAAACCAACTGATTGCAAATGATAAACTTAGCTATCTAAATGAAAAATTAGGGCGTACTTTTATTGCAAGATTGTTACCTCCTGATAGTGTATATGTCCGTTTTGATTATTATAGTAAGATAAAAGCTTTTAGACTAAAACAGCCTAAATGGCCAAAAGCAACTAGATCTGTCAGTAAAACTACTTTACAGTTGGAATTTAAAAGTGAGTATCGCTTTTTGGAAAATCAAATTATAAATATTGAACTAATCGATTATCCTGGTGAATGGTTGATGGATCTTAGTATGTTAGATCTTGATTTTAAAGAGTGGTCTGCTCAAATGTTAGAGTTGGCATATGAAGATAAGCGTAAAGAGTTTGCCAAAGAGTGGCTGGATTTTTTAAAGGGTGTAGATTTGTATGGAGAGTGCAGGGATGAATATATAGATGAACATCTTCATGATATGTATAGCGAATATCTAAAACGTTTACACTATGGTGGATTTAGTTTTGTGCAGCCTGGCAGATTTTTAGAACCTGGGGATATGAAAGATGATCCATTGTTGCTTTTTTGTCCATTGCCTGCACCTGTTGGTGTGGTGCATGAAAATTCACTCTATGCAGCATTTGAGCGTAAATATCAACAATATATTGATGAAGTAGTCAAAAGATTATACTTGGAACATTTTCAGTCATTTGATACGCAAATCATTTTGGTGGATCTTTTAAAGACATTAGAAAATGGATATGATATATTTGAAGATATGCATTTAAGTTTTAAACATATTTTAAAATCTTTTACTTATGGTAGCAATAATTTTTTAAAGCGATTTTTCAATCCACAGATAGATAAAGTAATATTTGCAGCAACCAAAGCTGATCATATAGCCCAGTCACAACATAACCAATATAAAAAATTATTAGAGATGCTGGTATGGGACTTGAAAAAAGAGTTGGATGTCAGACATATTCAAACAGAAGTGACACTCATAGCAGCGGTTAAAAGTACCTATGATGTTAAGGCAAAAGTTGATGGAAAAGTTGTTGATTGTGTGAGAGGAATAGTAGAGGGGGAAAAAGATTTTTCAACACATTTCCCTGGAAATTTACCTAAGTATACAAGTGATGAATCATTTTGGAAGGAAGCTAACTTTCATTTCACAAAATTTCAACCACGTTCATTTCCTATGCGTGACAATCATGCAACAGATCATATTCGTATGGATAAATTATTATATAGCATTTTGAAGGATCATGTATGAATCGTATAAAACCTGGACGAATTGATGATGAAAATATAATCGAAGAAGACAATAGCGATGAAAAGAGTAAAACATTAACGCCTACTAGAGTTGATGAGGAAGAGGTTATAGAAGAGATTGTCCAAGAGGAGAAGAAACGTTTAACATCTCTAAGAGGTATTGGTGCTTTTGCCCAGAAAAGTATGGTTGTTCTTGGTCTGTTGTTTGGTGTCATGATTACAGGTACACTTTATGATGCGACATCTACAGCTTCATCTATGATGCAAAATGCTCCTGTTGTTGGTGTCTTTTATCTAGTGATGCTTTTTTCTTTACTTGGGATACTTGGTTATGGTATTTTTAAAGAGATGCTAGGATATCGAAAGATCAAAAGAATTGATACAATTCAAAAAGAGGCACAGGAAGTCAAAACCAAACCCAAAAGAGTTCGTGCATTTGCACAAAAAATCATCTCAATGTATAAAGACCATGAAGATGAAGAGATAGCACAAAGGGTCAGAGCTTTTGAAATAGAGTTGCCCACTTTACTAGATGAAGAAGTTTTGCCTAGACTCGAAGAGGTAGTTTTATCAAATATGGATGAAAAAGCCAAAAGAATTATCACAAAATATGCAAATCAAACAGCATTATCTACGGCTATTAGTCCAGTTGCTATTATTGATGCGATATTGATACTTTCAAGAAGTCATGTGATGGTAAAAGAGATTGCAACGGTGTATGATTTGAAACCAAATTTTTTGGCAGAGATGGCACTTGTAAAAAAAGTATTTATGACGATGGCATTTGCAGGGGTGACTGATATTATGTTGCATCACTCACATGATATTCTTGGTGCATCTGTACTCTCAAAAGTATCTTCTCATGGTGCACAAGGTGTTGCAAATGGTATCTTGACAGCACGGATTGGACTTAGTACGATAAAAGCTTGTCGTCCTATCGCTTTGACAAAAAAACAGGATGGTTTTTTCAAAAATATTTTGAAGATGATTACCAAATCTCTGTTTTCTTCTAAAACTTAAGTAAAATTATCCGATATATTGCCAAGAACACTATAAAAGGAAACATCTTGGCATTAGATATACCAAATACAAAAATAGCTGATAAAATAGATGATTTTGATCAAATGAAACAAAGTAGTGATGTAAAAAACATTTTACTCATTACCCAAAACAATCTTGATCTTGATCTTATCAAAAAAACATTAGAGCGTATGGGTGAACTTAAAATTTATGAAGCAGGTAATTTAAAAACAGCTTTTAATATTGCTAAAACTATTCAAATTGATTTGATTATCGTTGATGATAAATTACCAACAGCAAAGGGATTTGAAATCATTGACAGGTTTAATAATAAGTCAGCAATGAAAAAAGTTCCAAAGATATTACTCATATCTAAAAGTTTTGAAAAAGATCGTTATGAACATTATTATGATACAAACCTGGATTTTATGCAAAAGCCCATAGATGTGATGATACTAAAAGCCCGTGTTCATACACTCTTCAAAAACATGCATACAAAACATGAAAACTCAGTTTTTGAAGACATGATAAATTCAAAGATAGATCAAGCAAAATCTTTTTTGACAATATACAAAAGTTTTATGAATATTGATGAAAATATTTTATTTATTTATGACTTTAATAAAAATAGGGTACTTGAAGCTAATGATAATTTTAAACGATTTTTTCATGATAAAGAGATATTTAATAAAATCATAGCAAAAGATAAATTTATCAAAAAGTTTGTTCCATATATGGAGGATTCAAATTATCTCAATCGTTATAAGCCTAAACAGTGGATAGATATCATAAAAGCAGCACAGGGGTTTACTCTTGGGATTAAGATAAAGAAAAAAGATACTTTTTATAGTTTTAGTGTTTTATTTAGAAAAATTGAACTTATCAATGAAGATATGTATATCATCAAACTTCTAAACAATCAGCAATTTTTGACAACTGATACTTCAAAAAATGTCGATAAATGTAAAAATAATGTTAATAAAATGTTATTAAAACTCAAAAATGAGTTGTATAAAGAGGAAGATGACAGAGAGTATACAAAAATATTTACATTTTTAAAAGATATCTCAAAAGAGATAAATGAAGATGATCAAGAGAGTGTATTGGATGTTAATATCTATAAACATCATGAAATAAATGCTTATTTTGTGATAGCTTCTTTGTTAAAAAGATATGCTCAAAACAAATCACTATATCTAAATGGAAATAAAGTAACAAATTCGCTTGAAGAGAATCAAGAGCAGTTTTTTATGAAAATAGATGCAGATGCTTTAAAAAATAGTGTAAAGGGGATTATAGATAGCTATTTTACAGCTCCTGTTGCTTATGACAAACGAAAAATTTATATCTCTTTATATACGATAAATAATCATCTTGATATAGAGATCAAAACCAGTGATCGTAAAGAGAAGCCAAAAGACTTATCTATGTTTGATAAAATTCTAAAAAAGAATGATTTGACATTTTCAAATGATCACAAAGATGATATTATGCCAAAACGAGTACAAAGTGCTCTTGATCAGTTAAAAGCAAATGTCAGACAAGTATCAGGAAATGGGCATACGATTTTTATTATTTCAATACCTTTAAATAAAAAAGTTAAATAATTTAGCTATATTTTATAAAAAATTTAATATAATACTCTTTAAGTATAAGATTTTTAACTTTTAAGGCTATTATATAGATGAAAACCTATAATATCAGATATAGAAGTCATGATAAATTGCATGACTTCTTATATACTAACGAAATTGTTGATTCTTCTGATATATTGATTCAAATATTTTCATATGAATTAAACACAAATAAGATCAAAGAAATCGTCAGTCAACTAAAAAACCTTTTGCCTAGTGCAAAAATAATAGGAACTACTACTGATGGCGAAATACTCGATGGTCGTATTTTAACAAAAGATATTGTATTGAGTTTTACTCTTTTTGAACATACTAAACTTACATCAAAACTTCTCCCACTAGATAATGATAGTTTTGCAATAGGTCAAAAGCTAGTAGGAAGTATAGTAAATGAAGATACCAAGGCTTTGATAGTATTTGCTACATCCAAAGAATTAAATGCACAAAATCTGCTACAGGGGATATGTAGTGAATGTGGTGAAATTGTTGTTTCTGGTGGCTTGAGCGGAGATCGAGGGAGTTTTCAAAGTGGTTATATTTTTGATAATGATGAAATTAGTGATTATGGGGTAGTAGCAGTAGCTTTGAGTTCTGAAAATCTTCATGTTTCAAACTTATCTACATCAGAGTGGGAACCAGTCGGACGTGAGTTTACTATCACAAAATCTAAAGACAATAGACTTATTAGTGTTGATAAAATGTCTGTTAGAGAACTTTATGCTAAATACCTGGGAGAAGAGATCGCAAAACAGTTACCATTGAGTGGATTGCAGTTTCCTTTTGTCCTAAAAAGTGATGATCGTTACTTAGTAAGGTCTATACTGTCAGATCCTGGGGATGGTTCTATGCTTTTTGGTACAACTATGCCAGAGGGAGAAAAAATCCAGATAGGCTTTGGTGATGCTAAGACTATGTTGCAAAATTCTAGAAATATTGTGAAAAATTTAGGTACCTTTGGTGGTGAGAGTACCTTTGTTTATGGATCTGCTGGAAGGCGTAGATTTTTAAAGCAATATGCTCATTATGAGATTGAATCTTTCACTCAACTTGGAGCGGTGAGTGGTTTTTATGGGTATGGAGAATTTTGTGCAAATGGCAAAGATTCACTGTTTTTAAATCAAAGTGTTTCTGTATTGTCTATGAGAGAATCTTCAACTCCACTTACAAAAGAGATTCATTTTAAAGAGATTCGTCATGCAAATGATGATTTGCAAATCATGCGAGCACTCAGTCACATAGCAAAAATCTCTGCACATGAACTTCAGGAGTTAAATCAAAAGTTAGAAGCCAGAGTAAAAGAAGAAGTACAAAAAAATAGAAAAAAAGATGGGATCTTGATACACAACTCTAAACTTGCACAAATGGGAGAGATGATGAGTCTCATAGCCCATCAGTGGAGACAACCGCTAAATGCAATAAGTGCAACTTCTACTGGACTTCATGTCAAGATAGAGTTAGGTCGTTATGATGAAGACTTTTTTCTCTCCTCTTTGAATAAGATAGAAGAGTATGTTAAACATCTATCGACAACAGTTGATGATTTTACAAATTTTTTCAAACCTTCCAAGCGAACACACGAGACTGATTGTGCCTTTATTATCGAGAGAGCTTTGTTTATATTATCTGCTTCTCTTAGTAAAAACAGTATCGATGTAAGAGTAGAAAACAATAGTGATACAACTTTTACAACTTATCCAAATGAAGTGATTCAAGTGGTGATAAACTTAGTTAAAAATGCAGAAAACATTTTGCTAAAAAGAGAGATTAAAAATCCCCAGATTACAATCTCAGCTTATGAAAAAGAAGATAAACATATAATCGAAGTAAGTGATAATGGAGGGGGAATAGAAGAAGATATCATCGAAAAGATATTTGAACCATACTTCACAACCAAAAATCATGAAAGTTCAACAGGTCTTGGCTTATATATGTCTAAGTTTATTATCCAGGAGAGTTGCAAGGGTAGTTTGGTTGTCAAAAACGATCAAAATGGTGCGTGTTTTACAATCACCCTTTAATCTGTGCTTTAGTATAATCTCTTGATTTTTAAAATATAATCTTTTTTATCGACTCTTTGTTATTTGCTTTGTGTTAATAGATAAAGGTTATAGTTTTATACTTTATAAATTTAAAAAGAAGGAAAATATATGAAAAAATTACTTTTAGGTTCTGCTGTAGCAGTAGCTTTACTTGCAGGGACAACACTGAGTGCAAAGACATATGCGACTGTAAATGGTCAAAAAGTTGAAGATAAAGATATCGCAGCTATTTTACAGGTTATCCCTGGTGCTTCATTTGACAAAATGAATAAAGAACAACAAAAAAAGATTATCGAGCAAGCAGTAGAGAAAAAACTTCTAGCTGAAAAAGCGGTCAAATCTGGTATAGAAAAAGATCCAAAATATATAGAGACATTAAATAGCATGAAAAAAGATTTGGCTCTTGAAGTATGGATGAAAAAACAATTTGATAACGTAAAAGTTGATGATAAAGAAGTTAAAGATTTTTATAACAAAAACATCAAAATGTTTAAACAACCAGCAACAGCAAAAGCAAGACATATCTTAGTAAAAACTAAAAAAGAAGCACAGGCAATTATCAATGAGTTAGCAAAAGCTAAAGATAAAAAAGCAAAATTTATAGAATTAGCAAAGAAAAAATCAACAGGTCCTAGTGCTGCAAATGGTGGTGATCTTGGTTGGTTTGATGCAAAAAGAATGGTAAAACCATTTAGTGATGCTGCATTTAAACTTAAAAAAGGTGACTATACAAAAACACCAGTTAAAACACAATTTGGATATCATGTAATCTTTCTTGAGGATAAAAAGAAAGCAGGAAGTGTATCTTTAGAAAAAGCAAAACCAAATATTATTCAAAGTTTGAAAGTAAGAAAATTTCAAGAGCAAATGAAAAAAACAGCTAAAGAACTCAAAGCAAAAGCCGATATTAAAATCAAATAGTTTTAACAAATAAAGGAAAACATATGGGCACAAAGATTTTGGATGTAGTTGAAGCAGGCGTTGTTACTGGTGATGATGTAAGTAAAGTATTTCAAATTGCAAAAGAGGAGGGCTTTGCTCTCCCTGCTGTAAATGTTGTAGGAACTGACTCGATAAATGCTGTTTTAGAAGCTGCAAAAGTTGTTAATTCTCCAGTTATCATACAGTTTTCTAATGGTGGCGGTGCATTTTATGCTGGAAAAGCTTTGGATAACACAGATGAAAAAGCAGCTATATTAGGAGCCATCAGCGGTGCAAAACATATCCATACTTTGGCAAAAGCATATGGTGTTCCTGTTATTTTACACACAGATCACGCTGCCAAAAAATTACTTCCCTGGATTGATGGATTACTTGATGCGAGTTTTGAGCATTTTCAAAAGTATGGTACACCTCTTTTTAGCTCACATATGCTTGACCTTTCAGAAGAACCACTTGATGAAAATCTCTCTATTTGTGAAGAGTATTTAGAGCGTATGGATAAAATGGGTATGACTTTGGAGATAGAGCTTGGTATCACAGGTGGAGAAGAAGATGGTGTAGATAACTCTGGTGTTGATAGTTCACTCCTTTACACACAGCCCGAAGAAGTTTGCCAGGCATATGAAAGACTTAGTAAAATAAGTGACAAATTTACAATAGCAGCATCTTTTGGTAATGTTCATGGTGTTTATAAACCTGGTAATGTTTCACTTCAGCCAAAAATCTTGGATAACTCTCAAAAATATATTCACGAAAAGTTACAAACTTCAAGTAATAAGCCTGTAAACTTTGTTTTTCATGGTGGTAGTGGAAGCAGCCATGAAGAGATCCAGGAAGCCATAAGTTATGGTGTTATCAAAATGAATATTGATACAGATACACAATGGGCATTTTGGGATGGTGTACGTGGATATGAAGCTAAATATCATGACTATCTACAGTCTCAAATCGGAAATCCTGAAGGTGAAGATAAACCAAATAAAAAATATTATGATCCAAGAAAATGGCTAAGAGAAGGTGAAAAATCTATGGTTGAGAGATTAAAAATCGCTTTTGAAGATCTTAACTGTATTGATAGAAATTAAATATCTTCTCTTAAACCAGGGAAGAGGAAGACTTTGTATACTATATGGGATCAAAGTCTTCATTTCCAAAAAAAATCTCACTCTTATAATATAATCACTTCCAAAAATTAATTAACTTTTTTAATATAATTCAAATAATTTTATAATATACTAATAATATTAAATTATTTGAATTATTTATTATTAAGGACATACTATTTTAATACTTCGTTTTTTTATGGTGTTATTTTTAATGACACTGTATCTCTTTGGAGAAAGTGTAACTGTATTACCTACACAAGGTCATACAGGAGATGATTTCTCTTTTACTGTGACACTAGATTCTACACAAGAGAATCAATATGAAAGCATCTATTTGCGAATCTATGAAAATAATGGTGATTATTATGACTATAAGTTAGACGAGTCATCAGAAAATATTTACAAATTGACATTTGCAGTGGATGAAGCCTCTCAAAATAAAGCCTTCATCATAGGTATGCAAGATTTTCATGGACAAATGCACTGGCAAACAGTTAAACATTTTTTTTCTGTATCAGATGAGGTTGATTTTGATACTAAAAAACTTCCTTCAGATGGCATAAAAGTTAGTGAAATGTATGTAGATGAAGTTATGAAAAATGTATTAAATTGTCTCGATCATAAGCGAGGCTATACAGTTTGGAATGGTGTGAAACATTATGGTTGCTGGGTAAGTGGTAGAAATACCTACTGTGCTAGATTTGTGCGTATGTGCTTTGGAGAAGCGAGAAAATATGGCACTGCAATTCAAATGTATCGACACTATAAAAGAGAATCACTCATACAAAAAAAAGAGATACCACCACAAGGTAGTGTAGTATTTTACAAAACAAGAAGCGGATTTGGTCATGTCGGCATAGCCGATGGCACTGGAGGATTATTTTCAGCTGCAAGCTATGTCAAAGGTGTTAAACACGATGATGTTTTTACCTCACGTGCAAAATATCTAGGATATGTAAGTGCATTTGATTTTAAAGAGTTTTATTAGCTGAAATTGTAGCATTTTATACTAGAAGCGGAGACTTTTTTAAATCTTATTCCCAATGTAGACATTGGGAATGAGGAAAAGGTATATTACTTTTCTAGTGCTATTTCTAACACTTCTTCGATTTTATTTACTCCGATGATTTCCATAGCATTTTTTACACTATCTGGGATTTCGTCGAGGTCTTTTTCATAGTTTTTCTGAGGGATTATGGCTGTTTTTATTTTGGCTTTGTATGCGGCTATGAGTTTTTCTTTTAGTCCTCCTATTGGAAGTACTTTTCCTGTTAGTGTCAGCTCTCCTGTCATT
>Ga0256833_1003554_pt1 | contig 10633 bp, 12 predicted proteins | sample 356284metaG_FD_190535 | JGI IMG/M metagenome (GOLD analysis project Ga0256833, IMG submission 190535) | Hydrothermal vent microbial communities from Mid Atlantic Ridge, Atlantic Ocean - 356-284 | ecosystem: Environmental > Aquatic > Marine > Hydrothermal vents | place: Atlantic Ocean: Mid...
ATTCCGTACATGGATGAGAACTCATCCATTGTGTTCATATCATCACAGCTCGCATTTCGTGGTTCCTCAAGTGATGTTGCCTACGGGGCCTCAAAGGCAGGAATCCTTGGACTAATGCGATCTCTGGCAATTCAACTTGCACCCAGAATCAGGGTTAATGCGGTGGCCCCTGGAACTATAGACACTGATATCATTGGGGGATACACCAGAGTGCAGCGAAAAAAGCGGGAATCAGAGATACCCCTGGGAAGAATAGGAAGTCCAGAAGAGGTTGCATCAGTGGTTAGCTTTCTTCTGTCAGAAGATGCCTCATATATAACAGGAGCCACCATTGATGTTAATGGGGGTCTCTACATTCATTAGAAAATTCTTTATTGTGCATAACCATGCAACCCGCTATGCTGCTGATATTTGATCTGGACGGAACATTAATGGACACATGGGATGAGATAGAGTATGTATTCAAGAGAGTGTTCAATAGGAGAGGTGTGCCCCTGGATAGTGATAAGTTGCGTATGGCTGTGGGACTGCCCCTGGGAAAGGTAATTGAGAAGGTGTATGGAAGAGAGGATCGCGAGCTGGAAGATGAGATAAGAAAGGAATTTCTTGGCATGAATCCAAGAAAAATAAAACTGTTCAGTGGATTGGAAGATGTGTTTCATCTACCCGCTAAAAAAGCGGTTTTCACCTCCAAGGGAAGATTGGGAACATACAGGGATCTTGATTTCCTTGGAATAAGGGAGTTCTTTGATATTGTGATAACAAGCGATGATGTTTCCAATCCCAAGCCAGATCCAGAGGGGATAATAAAGATCCTAAATGCTCTAGGAGAGAGACCTGAGAAAACCTTCATGATAGGGGACACGGAAATGGATATCCTCGCCGCCAGGAATGCTGGTATCAAGAGTATTGCTGTAACATGGGGGAACAGAAGCGAGATGTTTCTCAGGGAATTCAAACCCACATACATAGTTAGGGATCCAAAGGAACTTGTGAAAATCCTTCATGCCCATCTGTGACCATATTTCCCTATCATGGGCACAAATGCAACATCTCCCCATACCCTTTTGGTTATTTCACCATTAACCTTATCAACGATGTAAAGCTCCTGAAAGAAAGTACCGCCCACGGGAATAATCATCCTGCCACCCTCCCTGAGCTGTTCAACCAGAGCGGGTGGAATTTCGGGTGCTCCGCAGGTTACAAGAATCTTATCGTAAGGTGCCTCGGGTTCATATCCAACAGATCCATCTCCCAGAAGCACGGTGATTTTTTCACGGTATTTGCATTTCTTCATATTATCCTGCGCAAACTTTCTAAGCTGCGGTATTCTCTCAATCGTTATAACCCTTCCAGATAGGGCTGCCAGAAGACATGCATTGTACCCTGAGCCTGTTCCGATTTCAAGAACCTTATCCTCATCATGCAAATCAAGTAACTCCAGCATTATGGCAACCATGCTCGGGGCACTGATGGTCTGATTGTAGCCAATGGGCAGGGGTTCATCATAATAAGCCTGAGGCCTGACATCATCAGGAACGAAATCACCCCTATCCACACTTAAAAAGGCATTTTTAACCCTTTCACTTTTGATGTACTTCCATCGCAGGAGTTCGTTAACAAGATCCTCGTTCCTCACCATCGGGTAATGGAACTTTGCATTTATTTACTTTTCTCGCAACGCACATTGGCTGCATATCCCAAGAGATGGAATATAATGCTCATCGCACACTGGCCTTCCGCACACCCTGCAAACATGAAGTGCTTTCTTTCCACAGATGTAGCACCTTCCGACTACCATCTTCGCCTCTCAAGATACCGCCTGTAGAAATCAGGATACGTTTCGTATTCAAGTGGATCCTCGTATCCCGCTTCCATGAATCCTTTAAGACGAAGAAGGCAAGAATCACAGCGCCCACATGCTTTCTCTCCTCCCCTGTAACATGACCAGGTAAGTTCATACGGCACTCCAAGTTCCATACCCCTTTTAATTATCTCAGCCTTGGTTAAATTGATGAGGGGAGTTTCTATCTTTATTGGTCTACCCTCAACCCCTCTCTTGGTCCCAAGCCTTGCAACCTCCTGAAAAGCCTTTATGTATTCAGGCCTGCAGTCCGGATATCCAGAATAATCAAGGGCATTTACCCCTATGTATATCCTGTCACCATCAATCACCTCAGCATACCCCAGAGCGTAAGATAGAAAGATTGTGTTTCTGGCAGGAACATAGGTAACGGGTATCTCATTCTCAATTTCCTCAAGGGTCCTTTCAGGAACTTCAATATCATCTGTGAGAGCACTTCCACCAACAGCCCTCATATCAAGGCGTATTATTTTGTGCACAACCCCGTAATGTCTCGCAATCCTCTTTGCACTTTCCAGTTCCCGAGAATGCCTCTGGCCATAATCAAAGGATAGGGCATGGACCTCATCACACTCATTCACCGCAATTGCAAGGGTTGTTGCAGAATCAAGACCTCCTGAGAGAAGAACAACACACCTCATTTCAATCACCAACCTCAAAGTACTCGCATGCCCCCTGGCCGGGACCTTCATCAACACAAATCTCTATGCCCTTAACATTCTCGCCAAAGGCACCATTTAGCCTGGACAATAGCCTGTGTCCTATGTATCTTGCAAGCTCCTCTGCACTGGGTATGGTCACATCAACAAACACCACATCCTCTCTGGGGAAAAGATATTCTCTGTCTCTGTAAAAAATATGGAGCGCATTACCCTCCTCTTCAATTCGCATATCCTCATTTTCAGTGGGAACAAGAATATGGTGATCAAGTTCATCAGCTATTTTCCTGGCTATTCTTTTTACCTCAACAAAATCAAGGAGGATACCACTGCGTACCTCACCATATATCCTTAGGCGAATACCGTAATCATGACCGTGTATGCGAGAGCATTTTCCATGCTCCGGAATGAAATGAGCAGCCGAGAATTTTATTCCAACCTGCCATCCGTCAATTTCAAGCATCATATCATATCCTTAAAATTGCCCCATTTAAAAACTTTTCCTGAGCTCATCAAGGATCTTTCTCGCGGATGATGTTAATGCCATATCCTCTGTTAGCAACCCCATCGTCTTGAGAACACCTAATGCTTCTCCGTACTCTGATTCAGACAATCCCAGGATATACCTAATCATACCTGGCTTTCTTATTCCAAGGGAGATAAGAAGAAGAATGCGTTTGTGCATCTCCTCAATTCTGTTTTCAACCCCAAAAGCAAGTTTTGAGATTATGGCCTTCATCTTTGTAATGACATCAAAATCTGCAGATATGAGGGTGACGAGAACATGCTTTTTATCTCCATTTTCATAATGCTTTATCTCAAGTATGCTTCCACGTCCCCAGCCCATAGGTGGAGAAATTCTGGAATATCTGTCTCTCTCGGTAATTTCTGCAATGTCCCCATAGAGAATACTTGAGACCCTGTCAAGCTTTTTGAATATTATCCTCCTCTCAGTGAAATATACCCTGCCCAGCACCCATTTTTTGTCATCGTATCGTATCCTATCACGCCCGTAAGCTATGATGAAATACACCCTGGCCTGGGCAAGAACGCGTTCCATCAGTATGAGTACCTCACCCTATTATTTCAAATTATCCCTTTTATTTTCAACCCTCAAAAACAAGAACTTTCTCTTAACCCGCTCCTTTCTGTGAAAATTATATATCCTTGGTATGGTAAATTCAAACTCTGCAACATGAGTTATTTCTCCACCTTTATCGGTGTATCTGTTCATAACAAATTCCCTTGTTTCCCAGTTGTGAAGTGCATACGTAACTGTGGATATTTCAAGAGCCTTGTCTATGAATGCCAAATCCGCATGTTTCCTCTGTGCCCCGAATGGAACATTCTGAAACACAGTATCAACTTTAAAATTGAACTCTGAAACATCAATGCGATGCATCTCAATTGAGGTGCAATTGAACCTCTTAACATTTGCAATAAGATCCCGCAAAGCATCATCATCAACCTCCACCGAATGCACCTTCTCTGCCCCCATAAGACAGGCACCCACGGAAAAAATACCTGGACCACTTCCGAGATCCCCTACGATTCTCCCCTCAACATCACCAAGGGTATGTGCTAAAAATAGGATCTCTGCTGCTATCTTTGCGGGAGTCACATACTGTTCCAGATACGCCTTTGGATTTGTGAAACCCTGCAACGATTGAAGTTTTATTTCAAGATGTTTCTTCTTCATTGCAACGCCAGATCCACAATATGCTTTGCAAAATGCATTGCGTTTTCCCTGCTCAATCCCTTATTAACAAGGATCTCTTCAATCCTCTTGATGGCCTTTCTCCACTTCCATGTGGTGTTTTCATATTTGGTTTGGAGTATTATCCTTGCAACGTCCCTGTCCACATCAATCCCGTACTTCTCCTTGAACTCAATTCTCCACAGCGAAATAACAAAATCGGGCACATACACTCCCCTTTCTCCCCTGGGACTCGTGTAACCACGGACCTTCTCGCTCATCGGATTTTTCTATGAGAACACACATACATATAATTTTTGGAAAAAATCACCAAATCCAGGGTGGAATTAAGAATACAGATGTTAGGAGGAAGGGTTTTATATCAAGTTGCACTACGAGCAAAGGAGGCGTGGATGGTGATAGCATGGATGAATTTGAGCGCGCTGTTGAGGAAATTTATGAGGCACTTGAGGGAAATATGGATCGCGAAGAAATAAGGAAAACCCTCAGAAAATGGATTGTTGGATACAAACTCTCCCTGGATGAGGCAAAGCGTGGGATAATTGTAAATTACGGCGGAAGCAACAAACTTCTTGATGGAAAATTTAAGAAACTTAACGAACTGCGGGCGGGAGAAGGAAGATTGAATCTTCGTGTTAAGGTTCTGAGCATAAATGAAAAGGTGCATGGGGAGGGTGAAACGAGAAAGAAATACTATTACGGTATGGTAGGGGATGATACAGCAGTACTGCCCTTCACAGCCTGGAACCTCAATGTGAACATAAGGAAGGGTGACTGCATTGAAATAAAAAACGCATATACAAAAGAATGGAGAGGCCAGATACAGGTAACAATTGGACAGAACACAAGAGTTGAAATTCTGCCCCCAGACAGCGTAAAGGTGAGATCCGAGATCAGAAAGGCCAAGGTGAAGGATCTCCATCCTCGTATGGGTCTTGTTGAAGTTGCAGGAAAGATCCTTAATGTGGAAAAAAGAACCATTGTGGTAGACGGAAATGAGCGTGATATATACACAGGTATATTTGCCGACGACACGGGAGAAATACCCTTCACATCCTGGGACACCCCTGTGGAGAAGGGCTCAACCCTTCGCATATCTGGAGCTTATGTCTCCACATTCAGGGGTATGCCCCAGCTTGTATTTGACTCCCGCTCAACAATAAGAGAGGAGAACATGGAAATAAAAATCAAGGAAACTCCCGTTCCTATAGAAAGCCTGGAGGGAAAAGGCGGATTTAACGTGCTCTTAGAGGGAGTAATAATTGATGTTAAAGATGGAAGCGGCCTTATATACAGGTGTCCGGAATGCGGTCGTGTGATTTCTGGAAGCGGCTGTCCTGTGCATGGCAGGGTTAAACCCGTGGCTGATCTGCGCATAAAAGCCATCCTGGATGACGGAACAGGTGCGGTTATGTGCCTTTTCAACAGGGAGCAGACCGAGAAAATACTCGGAAAAAGCCTTGAAGAGGTTATTGATATGGTGAAGGATAACCTTGGAAATCCATCTGTAATTCTGGACATGGTGGAAGATAAGCTTATCGCCAGACCGATGAAAGTACGTGGAAATGTGATGAACGATGAAAAATATGGGCTAAGAATGCTCATAAAAGACTTTGAGATGATAAATATGGACGATATTGCAAAAAAGGCTGAAAAGATGCTTGATGAAATGGGGTGGTAAAATATGCCCAGAGAACCCGCATGGAGAGTTTTCGCATCTGAATACAACTCCGCCAGACATTACATCAAGGCTTCTGAGCCAAAAAAGCCAAGTTATGTTATAACACCCCTCGGAGCAAAGATAAGCAGAGTGTTCGTTGTGGGAGTGCTTACAGAGGTAAGGGTCATATCTGATGAGGTGGTTAAAGCAAGGGTGGTGGATCAGACAGGTGCTTTTTACATTTTTGCAGGAAAATACAGGCCTCAAGTAAGGCAAATGCTTGAACTTACAAGTGTGCCTAAATTTGTTGCTTTTGTGGGAAAACCAAACATATACAGGCCAGATGAGGATACAATGTACGTTTCAGTTGTACCGGAGAGAATAAAAATAGTTGACGAGATCCTGCGAGATTACTGGATACTTGATACAGCAGAGAAACTGAAGGTGAGAATTGAGGCAATGAAAGAAGCGCTTAACATGGCTGATCCCACAATACACAACCTGGTATCGCTTGGCTTTTCAAGAAGGGTTGCAGAGGGGGTTATAGAAGCAATAAGGTACTACGAAAAAATTGATGTGGAACGCTACATACACATGCTAAAAAATGCACTTAAACACCTTCTCCCAGAGTACAGAGAACTCGGTTACGAGCTACCCACCGTGGAAGAAAGTGTTGAAGGCGAGGAGGAACCCGTGGATGAGGAAAGCACCGTTGAGATTGAAGACAGAATTCTTGAGATACTAAAAAAAGCAGCAGAATCTGGAAACGATGAAGATGCTATCGTGGCCTACGAGGACATACTGGACATGCTCCCCGATGTGGAGCAGGAAGAAATAGATAGGGCTATAGATGAACTGTTAACCCGCAAAGAAATAACCGAACCAAACATAGGCTTCTTTAAACTTGCAAAAAAAGAATAAGCTAAGAGGACATTTTCTCTATCTCCTTTTTAAAAGAGAGTTTGAGAAGAGGTGGTGTTATGAGAGTGGTCACTATAACAAACACCATGGTTGCCGCTATGAAAAGAGGCACATGCTCAGAACTTATGGGATGAGATGGAGAGGTTATAGCAACTGTAAGAGACACAAGTGCAACTTCCATACGGGGTATTGATCCGATACCCATCTGCCATGACTTGCGCCAGTTGAATCCGCCTATTCTCGCCCCAATGCCTCTTCCAATAATCTTGCCGAATATAGCTGCAATCAGGATGACGGCTGCTAGAACAAGGGCATTCTCGTTGAAAAACACACCCACATCCAGCTGTGCGCCAGTATAGACGAAGAAGACGGGTATGATGAAACCGTAGCCTATTGCCTTAACATCCTCTGTTATGATCTTCTTTGCTGGAAGCCTGCTCAGAACTATTCCCGCAAAGTACGCACCTTCTATGGCCGCACCAAAACTGTATTCTGCAAGAGATGAGAAGAGAAGCATTACACCAAAAAGAACTGCCAGCATGGCCCTTTCAGTTTTTATATATGTGCTTATAAATCTGGTAATATATGGCATATAGTACCATGCAGCCACCAGGGTGATCAGGAAGAACACGGCAAGTTGAATGCCAAACATGATTATGCTGCCAGTACCTACAGCGAAAATTATTAGAGCAATTCCAAGAAAATCATCCATAACACTTGCACTTAAAGATGCTGCACCCACATCGGTCCTCAACATGTTTATGTCCAGAAGGGTCCTAACGGTTACCCCTATGCTGGTGGCTGTTAGAAGAACACCCAGCACAAGGCTCTCCCGGCTGCTATAGCCAAGAGCCAGACCGGAGAAATAGCCTATAACCAGGGGTACGAACACACCCATAACCGTGGAAATAGTAGCCACCTTTCCCGTGGATTTGAGTTGATCAATATTTGTGTCAAGACCTGCTATGAATAAAAGAACGACAATTCCAAGTTTTGCAAGATAATGTACTGGATCAAGCCCCTCAAAGGGCACTGGGCCCCTTAACTGGATCCAGTTATGTATCCAGGAGTTTATTGCACTTCCAAATATATGCCCGTAAAGAATCATGTTTCCCAGTATAAATCCCAGTATAATCTCCCCAAGAACTCCGGGAAGATTGGCTCTTTCAAAGATAACATCAAACATCTTGGCAAATATGAGGACAATGCCAATCGTGAAGAGGAATGATGCGAAATCCATGAGGCATCACCAGAGAAGGGCATGGTCACATACGATAAATAGATTTTCAAATTTTTTAAAAATCAGAAGATCAGATAATACGAAAACACTATTGCAGAAGTACCCACAATATCTGCAAGGGTGGTTATAACAGGGACCACAACATTATCCGGATCCATGTTGAATTTAAGGCTCCCTATTGTTAGATAATATGCAATGAGTAGCAGCAGGATAATGGAGAGCAGAGCGGATATCCACACCATCATCACTGCACGGATATCAAAAGAGATAAGGAAAACAAACGCTGAGATAAGGGAGTATATCAGAATGGTAAGTGCAAATATTGAAAGTAATTCCCTGTGCATATGCTTGCCCCTGGGAACAACACTTGGCTCCACAAGACCAAGATATAAAAATGAGCTGAGGCGTGAGGAAAATATACTGCTCAAATTCCCAAGGGTTTCAAGCATTGGGGGGAGAATAAGAAGTATAATTGCAATTTTATTTGATTCCCATAAGCTACCTGTGAGAAGTTCAAGGAGAGCAATACCAACTAGAATGGGCATGCTCTGAAAATAAACCCTTTTACCATCATGGGTTTTCAGCGTTCTCACAACAAGAAAGCATACATACCCAAGGATAGCAAGGATGATGATGAAGAAAATAGTGTGATATTTTGATATTCCGAGGAGAAATATGGCGGTCAGTACTATAAAGCCCACGCTAACCACATCCCCCACACTTGAGATCAGTGGGACACCCACATTATCAGGATTCCACCCCTTCTGATATGTTTTCACACCTATGTAGGCTGTAAGTGGTGTAAGTACACTGGCCGTGAATAAATGCGTAACGAGTATAATTGAAGGTAGAAAAATCATATAGAAGGGCTCGCCTGTATTCAAATAAATAATGAAACCTACAACTCCGCCTACAACCAATGCCGCGGAGTAGGCAAGTGATTTTGTGGTGATTATACCTGTTCTGACCTTTTCATCCCTCAAAGATTCAACCTCTCCAAGATGGAGAGAGGAACTCAAACGCGATATGAACGCCCCGTATATGTTTCCACGCATATCAATAAGTGCAGGGAGCATCATAAGAAGACCAGGGACCGCCACAAAAACTCCTACGGACTGGTTCATGATATATCCTGCAAAGCTATCTGCAACTAATGCAATTATTAGAGCCATAAGGGACTCGCGTATAAGCCTCATATCCAGGTGGCGGCTCATCTGCCACCACCCCCTTTATGGAGATCATCATGCAAGGTATGGCCAATAAATATAAAAAATTTGGGCATCCTGCGAGATAAGATTAATATAAACCCTTTAATTTTCCCCTTATATGGAAACGCTTGTTCTTGCAGTGGGTGGCAACGCATTACTGCGACCTGGAGATAAGGGAACCGCTGAAGAGCAGATGCTTCGCGCAAGGCAGACTGCTGAAGAGATATACCCCCTATTTGAGAAATTTAAAATTGTAATAACCCATGGTAACGGACCTCAGGTGGGCGCTATTCTCCTTCAGAATGAGCACTCAAAGGATATTGTGCCCGCAATGCCCCTGGATGTGTGCGGTGCTATGAGCCAGGGAGAAATTGGATATTTCCTAGCACAGGGATTTCACAGCGTGTTCAGAGAGCATGGAATAGAGAAGGAAGTTGTGCCGGTAGTAACAAGGGTAATAGTGGATGAAAATGACCCCGCCTTTGAGAATCCAACAAAGCCGATTGGCCCTTTCTACACGGCCGAGGAAGCGAGAAAGCTTGCATCTGAAAGAGGATGGCATATTGTAGAGGACTCGGGACGGGGATGGAGAAGAGTTGTACCAAGTCCGGATCCAAAGGAGATTGTTGAGAAGGAGATAATTAGGTTGATTATTGATTCGGGCAATGTGCCCATAGCCGTTGGAGGAGGAGGCATCCCAGTAATAAGGAAAGATGGAGAGCTGGTTGGCGTGGAGGGAGTAATTGACAAAGACCTCGCATCTGCAACCCTCGCAAGGGATATAGGTGCCGACAGGATGTTCATTCTCACCAGCGTGGAGCGGGTTTATCTGAATTTTGGAACTCCGCAACAGAAGGCGATAGAGGAGATGAGCTTGGAAGAGGCAAAGAGGTATCTCCAGGAAGGGCATTTCAAGAAGGGCAGTATGTACCCAAAGATTCTCGCTTCCATTAGATTTCTTGAAAATGGCGGTAAGGATGTTCTAATAACCTCGCCGGAGAGAGTGGTGGACGCGTTAAAAGGAGAGACGGGGACATGGATAAGAAGGTAGATTTACCTCTCATCCACCCTCTTTTTCAACTCATGCAGCTTGTTTAATGCCTCCAGAGGTGTCATATTCATTATGTCAAGTTTTCGTATCTCGGAGATTATTTCATCTTCTTCTATGGGGAAAAGCGTTGCCTGGATTATTTTCTTAGATCTCCTCACTTCAATGGCATTTTCTCTCTCAATGAGATCAAGAATCTCACGGGCACGCTTTACAACCTTTCCTGGAAGACCTGCAAGCCTGGCAACCTCAATACCATAGCTTCTGCTCATCCCACCTGGCATAACTTTTCTTACAAAAATCAACCCGTCGGAGG
>Ga0256833_1003555_pt1 | contig 10632 bp, 6 predicted proteins | sample 356284metaG_FD_190535 | JGI IMG/M metagenome (GOLD analysis project Ga0256833, IMG submission 190535) | Hydrothermal vent microbial communities from Mid Atlantic Ridge, Atlantic Ocean - 356-284 | ecosystem: Environmental > Aquatic > Marine > Hydrothermal vents | place: Atlantic Ocean: Mid...
CCGCCAAGATATACAGCGTCGGCACCATAGTGGATGGCTGTGACCAGTTTGTCAAAATTTCCGGCCGGGGCCAGCAGCTCAGGGATTGTATTGTGCATGTTTTTTTATGGGGTTACCAGGTTATGGGTGAGAGAAAAATAAATATGGGTTGCAGGAAAGTTAATGCAGTGTCCGTGTATTGTCCAGCAGTTGCAAGCCGTTCCCCGCAGGTTCATGGCAAATGTTCAATATAGCGGTTGACCGGAAAAACAGTCCACCTTACTATATAGTTTGTGTATAGGTCAGAATAGATAACCGGCAAGGAGATATGTGATGTTGAAGAAAAATTATACCAAGACAGGAAAGAGTTGCAGGGTCACCTTTAAATATCCCAATGAAGAACAGGCTGAATCCGCAGTTCTGGCTGGTGAATTTAACGACTGGTCACTGGATGCCACGCCCATGAAAAAGTTGAAGGACGGCTCTTTTTCCGTCACCGTTTCCCTGAAGCCTGGATACAGTTATCGCTATCGGTATGTTCTGGACGGTGGTGTCTGGGTGAATGATCCCGATGCCGATGAATATGCGGCCAATGAATACGGCGAGGAAAATTCAATCGTCACCATTTAAAGCCGGCTTAACGCCCGCAACCCTATAGATTATTGATTGGTGTAGGTCTGGTTGAGTTCCACGAAACCGGACATTGGCGGCGGCAACCTCATGTCCGCTTTCGTTTCATTCAAGCAGATCTGCAACATCCATAAATTTTATTGTTTTTATGACGGAAATTAAGCTGTAAAGCGCCAGGCAGGTATGAAGATTCCCTATTATCACGTGGATGCCTTTACCGGTACGGTCTTTGCCGGCAATCCGGCCGGAGTCTGCCTGTTGAAAGAATGGTTGCCCGATGAGATTCTGCAGTCCATTGCCGCGGAAAACAGGCTGTCGGAGACCGCCTTTCTGGTTGGCTCGGGGATAGAGTATCAGTTGCGCTGGTTCACCCCGGAGGCAGAGGTGGATCTCTGCGGCCATGCAACCTTAGCCGCGGCCTTTGTCCTCCATGGACATACCGATATTATTGCCGAAACCACGATTACTTTTCAGACAAAAAGTGGTGTCCTGCATGTTGGTCGGGATGGAGACCTGCTCAGCATGGATTTTCCCGCCAGACCAGGAAAACCGTGTCCGGTCACACCGGAACTGGTTGCCGCTCTTGGGGCACAGCCGGAAGAAGTGTACATTGCTCGGGATATCCTGGCTGTTTTCAGAAATCGCACCGCCATTGAACATCTGCAACCCGATTTTGAGCGACTGGCCGAGCTTGACTGTCTTGGTATCATCGTCACTGCCCCTGACGCAGAGGTTGATTTTGTCTCCCGTTTTTTCGCACCCGGAGTAGGCGTGCCGGAAGATCCGGTAACCGGATCGGCTCACTGCACCCTGGCGCCCTACTGGGCGGATCGCCTCGGTAAAGACAATCTCCATGCCCGGCAGGTATCCGAGCGAGGAGGCGAGCTTTTCTGCAAGAACCAGGGCGACCGGGTAATTATCAGCGGCCGCGTCGTAGAATACCTGAGCGGTACCCTGCATCTTGCCGATGATTAAGTTTATACAGGGTTAGGTCTGACCATTCAGGCTGCTGCCATACCTTGACAACAGTGCTGTGTTCTTTGATCAGTTTATTGAGCAAAGGGTCCATCCTGGTCTGGGAAAAAAAATCCATGAGAAAATACACATCATAATCACTTTGCTGCAGGAAGGCGAAGGCGGGAAAGGTGAGAAAAGGGATACCGGTGTAGCGTTCCTTTTTGGCCTCGTTGGTTCCCGGATAATCTTTCAGGCGAATTTTCAGCGCCAAGATGTCTCTGTCTTTTCGATAGAGCCTGCTGATTGTCGGATAGGGCGTGATCAGGTTTATATTTCCTAATTTGTTGATATAGGCATAGGCCTCTTTGAATCGTGGTTGTGGTGTGTAGCACTTATAGGGAAACGGGCTGGTTCGGGAGTCTGATTCGAGAAAAAAACAGTGGCGGGGAACAAGAACGGCCTGGCCGTTGAACAGTTGAATCGTCAGCATGAGCGCAAGGGTCCCCACGCCGATGACACGTTTTTTTCTAAACAACGAACCAACACCACGGGCACCGAAAAGGATGATGACCGGGGTAAGAAAAAAGATATACCTGTAGGCAAGCAGGGGGATACCATTTGCTATAACCAGAAGACCGAAGAAAAAGACTGATAGGAGCCAGAAGAGTATTTCCTTTTCGCTTTGTCGTTTTCCGGCAAGCAGGACAAACGGTACCACCAGGAGAAACGGCCAGTATTCCCGTTGCAGAAAGGCGGAGTAATGGCTCAGATAGGAAGGGCCTGTTCCAAAATATTTGTGGACCAGATAGATGATTGCATCACTGCTTTTAAGAGCGAGAAGGATGAAAATCGGATAAAGAATTATCCCCGTTGGTGAAGAGATTTTTGTAATTTTTTTTATGATGAACAAAAAGATGGCTGCCGGCAGCAGAAGCAGGCCCATCGGGTGTATTCCCGCAGTCATCACACCTGCAGCAGCCGCCCCTGTGATATATTTCTTTTTTTGGGGCCATAATGCCAGCCCCCGCTCCATGAGAAAGATGGCCAGCCAGAAGAGAAAACAGAGCAGCATATAATCCCGTGCCTGTCTGGACCAGGCAATCTGCCAATAGTTGACGGCTACAAGCAACATGACCGACAGGCTCGTCATTTTATCAAACCAGACCAAACTGATCCAGCCGATCAGAGCGACAAAAGACAAGCCAATGACAGCGGATAGACCTCTTGTAGCATATTCACTACTGCCGAAAATAGTGGTAACTGCGGCCAGCAGGTAGTGATATATCGGCCCTCTGATTCCCAGGGAATTTTTAAAGTTTGACAGGAGAGAACCGGTATCGGCTCCGGGCAGCGGTTGACCATGGTGGGCGATGGATTCCGCCAGGTTGATGGAAAAGGATTCATCCATCCAGTAGGACTGCTCGCTTAATCCATAAAATCGCAGGATGAATGCCACGGCAAGCAGAAGAAGCACAAGGCCGACGGTCAGATAACTTCTTTTAGCGGTGTACTCGTCAGGATGTACTTTTGTTGACGATGGCAGGGTCATGGTGTTTATGCTTTTGCTTATGCAGAAATCCCTTCTTACGGCTTGCTAAGAAAGACCAGGTGAAGAAAAAAGGCCGACGAACATTCGTCGGCCTTTTTATGTTCCTGGACGAGATAATAGAGGGGTTACATGCTGATAATGGAAATTGTACCGTTCTTAGATCGTACGGGAAAGGAGAGCATGCCTTTCTTCTGCTTCAGTAACGTCAAATTGATACCGCTGTGGTCTACAGCGCCGCTAAGGGGTGAAGCATTGCTGAGCTTGTCGGTGGTACGGCTGGTATTGTAATAACCGGGACTGCCGTATTCGTCGCAGCCTTGATAACAGCTGTAAAACACCCGCCAGCTGACTCCGGTTTCCGGGGAGATGGGTAATGTGTAAGCCGTTGAGGAGGTGCCCTTGGGAATGGTCACTTTATAATGAACGGATGTTTCATCATAAGTATAAGTGCTGCCCCCATACCCATATCCGTACCCATAACCCTGAGGAATGGAAGAAGTGGAGGCGATAGTTTCCGTCCGGACAAAGAGGACAATGTCATTTACAGCTTTTTTGCCACCGGGCAGGGAGATCGTACCAGTAATATTGTTTGCATTGAACACGGTCATATCAATATTGGAATAATCCACTCCTCCAACAAGGGGAGAGGCTTCGGTTTTGTGCAAAACGGTATCCGGATCGTGGTAAAAACCATTGCCCCAGTAATCTGTTTCTTCTTCATCCGAAAGGTTGTAGGAAACAATCCATGAATTGTTTGTGTCATCGGGCACTTTTGCCTCGTAGGTTGCCGAGCTGTCACCGGTTGTAAGGGTAGCATAGCCGTAACCAGCATATTGGTCACTGGCAGCGTCAAAAATATCAATGTATGCAGTTATATGATCAGAAGCTGTTGTTCCGGCAGGCAGGTAAAGGGTGCCGCTGATTGTCTTTACTTCTATGAGTGTAAGGTTGATATCGGCGTAGTCTTGATCACCGCTCAGCGTAGTTGCGTCATCCCGGTTCCAGGTCGTGCCGGAGGTGGAGTAATAACCCAGTCGATAATAGTCATTTGCACTATAATATGAGTAATCCACTTTCCATGAGCTGTTGGCATCTGCCGGAATACGTATTGCGTAGTCTGTACTATTTTGCCCTGAGGGAATGGTTATGTAGTCATATTCACAATTAAATGCGTCATTACAGACATTGACCCAAATGCCATCAATATCGCCGGAAGCAGTCGTTCCGTTAGGCAACGATACCATACCGGAAATAATATTTCCTTGCAGCAGTGTCAGATTGATATTTGAGTGATCCTGGCCGCCGCTCAGCTGGGTTGCGTCATCCCGGTTCCATGTTGTGCCGGATGAGGAATAGTAGCCGTGATGTAGATAATCGGACCCCCAATAGGAATACCCCACCTTCCATGATTTACCGGAGTCATCAGGAACACGTACTGTGTAATCTTCACTATTACTTCCAGAAGAGATGGTGATGGAGTCAGATGCACTGCAATCCCAATAATTATAAGTTGTATTATAAAAACAAATTGAAATAGAGAGAGATATATCACCGGCAGCGGTTCCTGAAGGCAGGGAGACAGTGCCGGAAATTTGATTTCCTTGCAGCAGTGTCAGATTGATATTTGAGTGATCCTGGCCGCCGCTTAGCGTAGTTGCGTCATCCTGGTTCCAGGTCGTGCCGGAGGTTGAGTAGTAACCCAGCTGCAGATAATCAGAACCCCAGTATCCGTAAGAGACTCGCCATGAGGAGTTTGTAATGTCGGGGATCCTGAGAGTGTATGGTGCGGAATCGCTTCCCTCGGAGATGGTGACCGAGGTGGAACCATAGCCGCCACCGTTGGTATTATCGGTATTTATGGATATATTTATACCTCCACTCGGTGCCGTCTGGCCGTTCGGCAGGGAGACAGTGCCGGAAATTTGATTTCCTTGCAGCAGTGTCAGATTGATATTTGAGTGATCCTGGCCACCGCTTAATGCAGTCGCGTCATCCTGGTTCCATGTTGTACCCGATGTTGAGTAGTAGCCCTGCTGCAGATAATCGGACCCCCAATAGGAATACCCCACCTTCCATGATTTACCGGAGTCATCAGGAACACGTACTGCGTAATCTTCACTATTACTTCCAGAAGAGATGGTGATGTTGTCAGATGAAACTGAATGGCAATCCCAATAATTATAAGTTGTATTATAAAAACAAATTGAAATAGAGAGGGATATATCAGCGGCAGCGGTTCCTGAAGGCAGGGAGACAGTGCCGGAAATTTGATTTCCTTGCAGCAGTGTCAGATTGATATTTGTGTGATCCTGGCCACCGCTTAATGCAGTCGCGTCATCCTGGTTCCATGTTGTACCCGATGTTGAGTAGTAGCCCTGCTGCAGATAATCAGAACCCCCGTATCCGTAAGAGACGCGCCATGAGGCGTTTGTAATGTCGGGGACCCTGAGAGTGTATGGTGCGGAATCGCTTCCCTCGGAGATGGTGACCGAGGTGGAGCCATAGCCGCCACCGTTGGTATTATTGGTATTTATGGATATATTTATACCTCCGTTAGGTGCCGTCTGGCCGTTCGGAAGGGAGATAGTGCCGGAAATTTGATTTCCTTGCAGCAGTGTCAGGTTGATATTTGAGTGGTTCTGGCCACCGCTCAGCTGGGTTGCGTCATCCTGGTTCCAGGTCGTGCCGGATGAGGAATAGTAACCGTGATGTAGATAATCGGGCCCCCAATAGGAATACCCCACCTTCCATGATTTACCGGAGTCATCAGGAACACGTACCGCGTAATCTTCACTATTACTTCCAGAAGAGATGGTGATGGAGCCAGGTGCATTGCAATCCCAATAATTATAAGTTGTATTATAAAAACAAATTGAAATAGAGAGAGATATATCATCGGCAGCGGTTCCTGAAGGCAGGGAGACAGTGCCGGAAATTTGATTTCCTTGCAGCAGTGTCAGGTCGATATTTGAGTGATCCTGGCCGCCGCTTAGCGTAGTTGCGTCATCCTGGTTCCAGGTCGTGCCGGAGGTTGAGTAGTAACCCCGCTGCAGATAATCAGAACCCCAGTATCCGTAAGAGACTCGCCATGAGGCGTTTGTAATGTCGGGGACCCTGAGAGTGTATGGTGCGGAATCGCTTCCCTCGGAGATGGTGATCGAGGTGGAGCCATAGCCGCCACCGTCGGTATTATTGGTATTTATGGATATATTTACACCTCCGTTAGGTGCCGTCTGGCCATTCGGAAGGGAGATAGTGCCGGAAATTTGATTTCCTTGCAGCAGTGTCAGATTGATATTTGAGTGGTCCTGGCCACCGCTCAACTGGGTTGCGTCATCCTGGTTCCATGTTGTACCTGATGTTGAGTAGTAACCCCGCTGCAGATAATCAGGGCCTGAATAACTATAATTAACATTCCACGATTCGTTAACGTCGTCTCCAATATCCAACGAATAGGTTTCGTTGCTGTTATCAGCGGCAATGGTGATGGATTGGTCAGTGCAATTCCATGAGCTGTCACAGGCTTGCACATAGAGATTAATATTTTCAGAAGCGGTTCCCGAAGGTAACGACACCGTCCCGGAAATTGTTGCGGACAATGCCGGGCCTGCCAACGCAAACAGTGCTATACAGCAGCACAGCAATACAAGTAAAACCGAATACAGCCCCACACCCTTGTTTGAATGTTTTTTGTTGGTCAATTGCATCTGTTCCTCTCCTTTTTTATGCTGTTTTCGTCGATCGTCGTGCCACTTTTACTATTGATTTATTTTTATATAATAAACCCATTTTTTCTTGAATGTCAAAGAGTTATCTTCCTTCATCTGATCAGGAAATAATGACAGCATGTTGAGGCGATAGCTATCTCCCGTTTTGCCTTGCGGCGCAAGGATTTTTGGGGACCGGCAGGAAGGTTTTTTCGGAAATAAGGATTATTTTTTCCTGGGCTTGACCCGGGATGTCGGCAGGGCGTTGAGGGGATCATCGGGCCAGAAGTGTTTGGGGTAGCGTCCTTTCAGTTCTTTTTTCACCTCGTGGTAGCTGCTTTCCCAGAACCCTTTCAGGTCATCGGTGATCTGTGCAGGCCGCTGTGCGGGTGAGAGCAGGTGCAGCAATATCTTTATCCTGCCCCGGCAGATGGTTGGGGTGTCGGCCAGGCCGAACATCTCCTGCAGCCGGACTGCCAACACCGGCGGGCCATCTTCCTGATACTGCAGCGGAACCTTTGATCCGCTGGGCACCAGCAGGTGGGTCGGCGCTTCCTGCTCAAGCCGTTTCTGCTGCTGCCGGTTGAGGCGGTAGCGTAAAATATTTTCAAGATCAAGGGTTCGTAAATCAGCAGTTGTTCGCATACCCGACAGATAAGGAGCAAGCCAGTTATCAAGTCCTGCGATAAGGGCCTGGCTTGAAAAGTCGGGCCAGTCCATTTCTTTTTGCAGGCCTTGCAGAAAGCGGACTCTTTTTTGAAGATTTTTTGCCTTTTTTGTCCACGGCAATATCTGAAGCAGGCTATGTTTGATTTCTTCTATGAGTACGGCCTGAACTTTTTCCGGATCAGGACGGGATAACGATTTTCGAGTAACCTCCATACCGCCGAGTCGAACTACTTTACAGGCCTGGACGGATTGTCTTTCCCTGTCGAAAAAAACCTCCTCCTCTTGAATAAACCGTTGTCCATGCAGGGCCGACAGTTCTTCAAAATCAAGGGGCGCGGCAAGAAAGATTCGTCCTTCAGCCCGGCGGCCATCCATGGCGCCAATGGACAGAAAGCGTGTGGATTGCAGTCGGTCATGGCCGGGTAAAACCGCGCCTCGGCCGGATACAAGCTTATAGCTGAGCTTAGAGCCGGACCGCAGTCCGGCTATTCGGTCCGGATAGGCCAGAGAGAGCAGCGCTCCCGTGGAAAGAGAAGCGCTGTTTTCCGTGCCGGGATGATTTTTGATCTGTCGGTATAGTTGACGACTGATACGATCAACGCGCCGGCAAGCGCGCAGGTCAATGTTTGTCAGGTGCTCTCCATGGCGCGGACAACGGGAGAGAGCATGCAGACGGTCATCAAGATCCACCGAGGCACCGCTACCCCGCAGGATGTCACGTTCCGAAATCAGGGCGGCAATGGTACAGGCAAGAGATCGGTTCCGCCGCCCCCCGGCCCTGAGCAGCATGCGGGCCAGACGGGGATGAACGGGCAGTCCGGCCATTACCTTGCCCAACTGTGTTATGCGGCCCTTTTTATCCACGGCCTCAAGGTCAAGGAGCAGCTGTCTTGCCTGTTGCAGGGCCGCATCATCGGGCGGATCAAGCCAGCGAAGTTGTTTGGGGTCGTTTTCACCCCAAAGCGCCAGCTCAAGGACGAGCGGCGCCAGGTCAGCCTGCAGTATTTCCGGCCGGTCAAAGGGCTGTAATCCCTGTTCGACACCTTTATTCCACAGGCGGTAGCAGACCCCGGGGCCGAGACGGCCGGCCCGGCCGCTCCGTTGTCTGGCCGATGCCTTTGAGATGCGGACAGTTTCAAGCCTGGTCAAAGAACTTGCCGTGTCAAAACGGGGAACCCGCTTCCAGCCGCAGTCAACAACTGTTGTAATGCCTTCAATGGTCAGGCTGGTTTCGGCTATGGTGGTGGTCAGGATGATCCGGCGCCGCCCTTGCGGGTCCGGCTGTACAGCCATGCTTTGGTGTTTAAGCTGCATACCGCCATGCAGTGGCAGGATCAGCGAGTTGTCGTTTGGCCGGGATGACAACAGCTCTTTAACGCGGTTGATTTCACCCTTTCCCGGAAGAAAGACGAGCATATCGCCGGATTCTTCCGCCAGGGCATGACGGACGCCGCGGGCGGTCATCCGGGCAATATGGTCGAATCTGGGCGTATCAAGATTGCCGGGCGGGGCCAGGTACCTGTTTTCCACCGGATAACTTCTGCCGTGGCCGGTGATAATCGGCGCATCATCCAGCAGAGCGGCAAGTGGTTTTGCCGTCAGGGTGGCCGACATCACCAGCAGGCGTAAATCCTCACGCAGGCACTGCTGCACATCTTGACAAAGGGCCAGGGCCAGGTCAACCTCCAGGCTGCGTTCATGAAATTCATCAAAGATGATCATGCCGACATCATTAAGCTCAGGATCCTCCTGCAGGCGCCTGATCAAAAGTCCATCAGTGATGACTTCAATTCTGGTGGCCGGAGAAATGCGCCGGTCAAAACGCACCTGATAGCCCACTGTTTCGCCGACCTCCTCACCAAGCTTTGCGGACATAAATCCGGCTGCCAGCCTGGCCGCCAGCCGCCTTGGTTCCAGCAGGATGATTTTTTTTCCCTGCAGCCATTTTTCCTGCAAGAGCTCCAGGGGAACGACTGTGGTCTTTCCCGAGCCGGTGGGTGCGCTGAGGATCGCTGTGGACCGGTTTGTCAGGGCCTGTTTCAGTTCTGGTACAATGGAATATATGGGCAGGCTGGAGGTCATTATCTATCCATGAATAATCGGGCAATCTTCCATTTCATTACCATTGAAACACCTGTTATCCGCAAGAGTACGTTCAATGTAACTACTCACAGCCACGCCATCTTCGAAGTCTCCGCTGCGCTACACTTATCTGCACGATCGCGCCTGCCCGCATAACGGACTATAGCGAACAGACGCGCTCGAAGTCTTCGCTTATCTGCGCAAATATGACGCGGCTGTAAGCAGTTACAGACCTGAGGTAATGAAAACGCATAGTTATTTGCCCTGTGAAGAGTACGTTCAATCTATCCTCAAAAAAAATCCTTGACATTGGTTAGAATAAATAATTATTAGACAGTCTAATCATTTTTCTTGCCCACAGGAGGAAAGCAGTGGCAAATAAGAAAATCATTGATCAGGCCCGGTATATATTTACTGCAGGAAAACAGTTGCGTCGCCATATTTTTTCCAGTGTGGCTCGTGTTGAGGCTGAAGCACACTGTGGATGCCCGGACCTGTCCATGGCCCAGTTTAACCTGTTGATGGCCGTGCAGGCAGCCGGCGAAATCACCGGCGGGGAGCTTGCCGGTCAACTTGGCGTTTCTCCACCATCTGTGTCCGTCATGGTGGAACGGTTGGTTGATCGGGGATTGCTGGTTCGCCGGCGTTCTCCTAAGGACCGTCGTAAAGTGGTGCTGCGGATGAGCGACGAGGCAGCCTCCCATTTTTCCCGTATCGAGGAACAGGTGCTGGCCAGTTTTGTTGATCTTGTGCAGGAGGTGGGCGCGGAAACAGCCGAGAAATGGGTAGAAGTGCTCCAGCAGGTCGAACAGGTTCTCGCCCGGCGATCAATCTCGCCTGCCAGGGGGACAAAGTAATGCGCAAAGAAGCGGTGGTGAAGCAAAAACCTTCGGTTGTCCTTCGTCTTGTCCTCTGTCTTCTCATCCTGGCCGTGGGTGTCGGCGGTTTTGTTATCCTGAAAAAGATGAAGAAATCACCACCGGCAAGGCCTGTTATGGAGCCTGCTCTGCCGGTTGAGGTGATGACCGCCCGGCCGCAGGATTTTCCGGTGACCATTCA